>Ga0364874_10053_pt2 | contig 10782 bp, 11 predicted proteins | sample ExccelAu500001D4_2_FD_206922 | JGI IMG/M metagenome (GOLD analysis project Ga0364874, IMG submission 206922) | Enriched cells from Trout Bog Lake Hypolimnion, Wisconsin, USA - BchlTB.Aug07.5000.01.D4 | ecosystem: Environmental > Aquatic > Freshwater > Lake > Hypolimnion/Profundal zone | place... | reverse complement strand
AGTTGCAGGCGTTCACAGCGTTCGCGGCTGAGTGTCAGGCAGATCAGTCCACGGCCAAATTTGGCCATGAAGTTGATGGCCTCTGCCGTGACATGGTCGGCAGCCAGAATCAGGTCACCTTCGTTTTCACGGTCTTCCTCGTCCACCAGGATCACTATTTTGCCGGCTCGCATGTCGGCGACTATGTCCTCGATCGGTGAAATAGCTACTGGGGCGGTTACGGGTGCGTTCATGGAGTTCAAAAAGGGAAAAGTTAAAACAGGGGGCCGACCTATGCCGTCTGCGCCGGGGCCGTCAGCATGCGCTCGACATAGCGCGCGATCAGGTCAATTTCCAGATTGACGCGCGAGCCTGCGCTTAAGGTGCCGAGGGCGGTATTTTCCACGGTGTGCGGTATCAGGTTGATGCGGACCTCGCAACCATAGTCCAAGTCGCTCACCTTGTTGACGGTCAGGCTGACGCCATTGATGACGATGGAGCCCTTGTAGGCCAAGAACTTGCCCAGCTCCTTGGGTGCCAAAACGCGCAGATCCCAGCTTTCGCCGATCTGGGCAAAGTGCGTCACTTGGCCCACGCCGTCTACATGGCCGGATACCAGATGGCCGCCCAGGCGGTCGTTGGCACGCAAGGCCTTTTCTAGGTTGATCGGGCCTACCTGGTCCAGCCCGGCGGTCTTGTCCAAAGACTCGGCTGAAATATCGACGGTGTATTGATGGGCTGCGGCATCTAGCGTGGTGACCGTCATGCAGGCGCCGTTGAGCGCAATGCTGTCGCCCAGACTCACGTCGTCCAGGTAATGTGCAGGGCAGAAGATGGTCAGGCGCTTGCCTTGCGATGAAGAGCCTTGGGCGTGAACGGCGGCGATGCGCCCCACGCCGGTAATGATTCCGGTAAACATCCGTGTATTTTCGCAGGGATTGGGCCTGCGGCCTTAGTTGGGGCTTAATCAGGCAAATTAAAAAGCGCCAAGCTCCGCAGTGCGCGCCAAGATCCGCAGGTCAGGCCCGACCATGGCGGTGGACTGGAAGGTGAGTGGCAAGGCCTGGGATAGCTCGGTGAGCGGTCCGAAATTCGCCATGTCCGCGCCTTGGCCCATGAGTTTTGGGGCCAGATAGACCAGGAATTCATCCACCAAGCCCTCGCGCACCAGCGAGCCATTGAGCTTGTGGCCGGCTTCCACATGCAGTTCATTGATCTCGCGCCGCCCCAGGTCCCGCAGCAGGGCGGCCAGATCGACCTTGGCCGAGGGCGCGCCGTTCGCGTCGCTACCGGGCAGGTAGATGACCGTGGCACCTTTGGCGGCGAGCGCTGCGGCCTTGGCGCAATCTTCCACGGCTGCATAAATAAACAGCTTGCGGCCCGCCATGAAGATGGGCGAGTTCAGCGGGGTTTGCAAACGGCTGTCGACCACCACCAGATGCGGCTGGCGCGGTGTTTCCACCAGGCGCACATCGAGGCGCGGCTTGTCACTCAGCACCGTGCCGATTCCGGTAAGGATGGCGCTGGCGCGGGCGCGCCAAGCATGGCCATCGGCGCGCGCCTCTGGCGATGTGATCCACTGGCTCTCGCCATTGGGCAGGGCGGTCTTGCCGTCCAGAGAGGCCGCAATCTTCATGCGCACCCAGGGGGTCTTGCGCAGCATGCGGCTGAAAAATCCGATATTGAGTTCGCGCGATTGCATGGCCAACAGGTCTTGCGGGTCGAGCACTTCCACCTGAATTCCGGCGGCGCGCATTCTGGCAAAGCCTTGACCGGCTACCAAGGGGTTAGGGTCGGTGTGCGCGGCATAGACCTTTGAAATACCTGCGGCAATCAGCGCGTCGCAGCAGGGCCCGGTGCGGCCAAAGTGGGAGCAGGGCTCCAGCGTGACGTAGGCGGTGGCACCTGTGACGGAATTGCCACGCTCCCTGGCGTTACGCAGGGCCATCACCTCGGCATGAGCGCCACCGGCTTGCTGGGTATGGCCTTGGCCCAGGATGCTGCCGTTGGAGCCGGTGATGACGCAGCCGACGCGGGGGTTAGGGTCAGTTAAATACACGCCAAGCGCGGCAGTTTGAAGCGCTTGTTGAAGTAATCCCTTGAGGTCGTCATGCATGGGGACTGAATTTACCCTACCAACTGGTGCCTCCCCACACTTTTTGCCCCGACTGAGTGATGCTGAGGCTGCCATCCCTGGCCTGCGACTGTCCGGGGAGCGGCGTTGCCGTCAGCGTAAAGCTCTGGTCGGTGGGCGTGGAAAGGCCCAATGCATATTTTCCGTCCTTGCTGGTCCCGCTGGAGCCCAGGCCATTGGTGCTGGCGTTGGTACCGTTGTAGGCATTGCTCAAGCTGGCGCTGTATTGGGAAGAGTTCAGGTAAATCTTTTCCTGCAAATTGGCCAATTGCAGTAGCTCGACCTGGACCGCCGCGCGGGACCCTCGGATGACATAAATCTGATAACTGGGTATTGCCATGCTGGCCACTCGACTTCGACACCAAATTGAGAATTTCGCCCATTTTTGACCTTCGAGGTCAATAAAATCAAGCACTTAGCGCACGGTTTTTAAAAGTTCGTGTAGTGGCAATATCGTTGGCTTGGTGTGTTGGCAAGTTTATTTGGATTTGCTACACTATTTGTCATGTTCATCAAGCTCACTCGCTCGGGTTCCCACACCTACGCTCAGCTCGTTGAGTCGTTCCGCGACGAGAGCGGTAAACCTCGCCAGCGCACGGTTGCCACCATTGGGCGCATTGACGAATCTGATGGCGCCGTTGAATCCTTGCTCAAAGGTCTGTTGAGAGCACGCGGCAAGTCAACGGACCTGGCAGCCGCGCCCCAGGTGGAATTCGAATCTGCGTTGGCCCTTGGCGATGTTTGGGCACTGGATCAACTGTGGAGAGAGCTCGGGTTTGACGGTTTGGCCCGCGTGTTTCGCAAAGCCCACTACACCACGCCCGTCGAACACGCTTTGCGTGTGATGGTCTTCAATCGACTATGCGATCCTGAGTCCAAACTTGGCGTGTTGCGCTGGCTGGAAACGGTCAGCATTCCAGAGGTGGATACAGCCAGGTTGACCCACCAACAACTGCTGCGCAGTATGGATGCACTCATGGACCACCAGGATGCAGTAGATGATGTCGTGGCTGGGTTGTTGCGTCCCTTGATTGACCAGGATTTGTCGCTTGTCTTCTATGACCTTACGACCATTCGCGCTGCCGGCCTGACTGAGCAAACCGACGACGTGCGCAAATACGGCATGGCCAAATCCGGACTGATTGAGCGCCAGTTCATGCTGGGTGTGGTGCAGACGGCAGAAGGACTACCGATCTACCACGAAGTGTTTGATGGCAACCAGTCTGAATCCCCCACGTTGATGCCGACACTTAAAAAGGTGCTTGCTCGCTTTGGCCATATCAAGCGTTTGATCGTGGTGGCTGACAGGGGTTTGCTGTCGCTGGACAACGTCGATGAGTTGCGCAAAGTGATGCTTCCCAGTGGGGCGGCGTTGGAATTTATCCTGGCTGTGCCGGGGCGCAGGTACGGTGACTTCGCGCAAATCCTTAAGGACTTCCAAGGCAAGGTGGCTGAGGCCAAAGAGGAAATCGTCGACGAAACCAAGTGGAATGAATTGCGTCTGGTGATCGCCCACGACCCTGCGCAAGCTCAGGAACAAACGAAACTGCGCCGGGAGCGCATAGCCGCAATTCTTGCCAAAGCCAATCAATGGGTGGGCAAACTAGATGGGCAGGATGCAGGCAAAGCCAGCCGAGGCAGAAAGCTCTCCGACAGCGGCGCCAAAGCGCGTCTGTATCGCGAAGTCAGTGAGGAACACCTGGCGCGCATCATCAAGGTGGACTTGAAGACGGAACTGTTTAGCTACACCATTGATGAAGCTGCACGAGCCCAGGCAGAACTTATGGACGGCAAACTGCTATTGGTTACCAATGTGCCAGACCACACCCCAGTGGAGGTTGTGAAGCGCTACAAATCCCTGGCCGATATTGAGCGGGGATTCAGGGTTTTGAAGTCGGAAATCGAAATTGCGCCAGTGCACCACAGATTGCCAGAAAGAATCCGCGCACACGCCATGCTGTGTTTTATTGCCTTGATTGTTTACCGCGTGATGCGTCAACGCTTGAAGTTAGCCAAGAGCGATCTGTCACCGGAAAAAGCGCTGGCCCAATTACGCCGTATTCAGCGCCACAGCGTGAGCATCAACGCCTCGGCACCCATCGCCGGAATATCTACGGTCAACGACTTGCAATCCAAAGTATTCGCCGCACTGAAGACCAAGAAACCAACCCAAGAAACGCAGATGAGTCTCCCGCTGTAGTGGCAAAATTTTAACCAACCCTATATAAATCGCGGACTTACGTCAGTTGGTGTCGAACTCGGGTGGCCAGAATTGAAATGATTGCCACAACCACCATGAGTTCAACCAAGCTAAAGCCTGTTTTCTTGTGCCTGTCCATGTGACTTGATGCCTCTCTGGTATTGAAAATAGCTGGCCTGCGTAGCTATGCTTGTCGCGGACTATTGACCCATCAATTCGCGCCAGGAAATACGTTTGGATCGCAGGTTGATTCCGCGTTCATCACCACCCGAGAGGGTCGATCCGTTGCTGTCGGCGATTACCATGGTCTTGCTGGTGACCAAGTTTCCAGATGCCGTGTAGTCGGTAGTTGTGATACTCGTCTTGCTGCCGGCCGTGGAAGTCACGATGACGGTGTATGAGTTATCCGCATGGGTTGTTTTTATGCTGCTTATCACATGGTCGGGGTTTGTCCCAAGTGCATGGCTGGCATCCGGGTTGTGGTTCATCAAGGTCGTGTTCAACTTCATCGATGCAAGCAGCAGCGGTTGGGATTGAACACCAGTTGACATGAATTTTCCGACAGGAATCCCTTTTTCATTTGGGACGATAATTGGACTGCCGGAACTGGATCCGCTTGGTATGGTGTCACCGGAACCGTAGCTTATCCGGTCCTTGTTGTCCAGAATATGGTCCGGATAGAGGTCAAAAATGGGCGCAGAGCTGCTTCCACCCGTCAGTGCATTGAGTTCCATCAGCCAGTTCTCCCCAAATATATCGCTGCTGCTTCCGGCAATCAGGAGTGGTGCGACAGTGGGGTTGTAGCTGGTGAAATAAAAGCGTCCATTTTCTACAAAGCTGCCTTCTCCAATTATTCTTTCTCCGACTGGCAAGGCGAGCTTCCAACCCCTATTTTGGTCCAGTCAATGGTGTTGGCAGAGGCGCGTCGCACCCTTGTGCTGGACGAGGGTGTGGAATGGAGGCGTTCCTCCAGCGTTTGAAGCACCAGGTCCGAGTCGATCACCGCCGTGCCGGAGCCATTGTCCCAGATGCCATACACGTAATACGTGGCTGGTGAATAAGTCGTCAAGTCACCGGTGGCATCCTTTGTCCATGTGCCACTTGTGTGGTTATATGTGCCATACGCACCCGATAAGGTGCTGCCCGTGCCAAAGTCGATCATGTAGCCGCCATTGGGGTGTTTGATGATACCCAGGGTGGAGGTAACGGGAAGGTGGTTGGCTGTGCTGAACAGCGACGTCACTGACCAATCGGAGGCCGACGTCGAGGAAAGGTCAAATTTCCACAGGTTGCCGTTCAGATCGGCGGCATAGACGCGATCAACAACACCCTTGCCGCTGGTATCCAGTGCCTTGGGTTCAAATATGCCATTGGCACTACCTGCAGCTGGGATGCCCGAACCGGCCCGAATGGCGGCGATTTGTGCACCCGTGGCCGCATTGATCACGTACAGATACGCATAGCCGGCAGTGTTGTATCCATTGCCAATGATCAATGCATCGCTTGCTGCGCCACCTATATTCAATTTGATCAGCAACGGCGTGCCGTAGCTGTAACCCAGATTGGCATAGGCGCTGCTGCTTGATCTGGAACCGCCCGACTTCATGCTGTCTGGCGTTATCTCCCACAGTACTTTGGACGCCACGTCGGCGTCACTGCTGGCATTCAGCTGGCTGATGTCCAATGCATAGATTCCCTGGCCACCACCACCCAGACTACCAAACAGAACTTTTTTAGCCCCTCCGTTGATCAACCCAACATTGATTTGGCCATCCACAAAATAATCATGCTTATAGGGATTGGATGCATCCAGGGGGTTGTATGCAAGGGTTTTCAATTTGCCCTGCAACATGGAAGGGACATAGGCCCAGCGCTCGCTGCCCGTGCTGGCATCAAACGCATGCAACATCCCGTCATTGGCTCCGACAAAGACTGTGGCATAGTTATCATCACGTAGATAATAGGGCCGTGAATGGATGATATCGCCCAAGGGTGACGAACGCGGCCGCAAACCGGAACTGCCTTCATTTGAAGTATCTCCGCGCAAAAAAGCGAGCAGATGGGCTCGGCTATAGGTTTTGCCACTGATGGCGGGTGGCGTCGGAAAACTAGTGGCACTCATGCTGGTATCCCGGAAAGGGACGCCCACACCAGCATCATTCATGGTGGCTATGAATCGGCCGGTGTCCCAATTTTGAGCAGTCAAGATGTTGGCCGGCGAGGCACCGCCGGTCCAGATTTCCTGGGAACTGCCTATGCCAGCGGTGCTAGTGATCGAATAGGCATGCAAATCACCCGACCAATTCTGGCGATTATATTCAGGCCGATACACGACTACGGCACGTCCAGTGAGATCAAAGCCAGTAAGCTCGTCTTGCGCAATATAGCCCACCGGCTGGTCGATTGGCAGGGGTGCAGTTGTAAATCCTCCAGAATAGGCGTAAATGCTCAGTGGCATTGCAATGATGGAGGCAACCGCTAGCATTCTCGAGCGATCCGAAAGGCGAGGTGGTTTGGTCATAAAAATTCCCGGCTAACAAGGAATCGAAACCCTGAAATAGGACTGAATGAATTTCACCGATCCCCGTGCGCCGGTACCTCGCGCCGTGATGAGATAGGTATTGACAGCGTTGGGCGGTGTGCTGGGCCGTCCGCCGACACCAAGGCCGGATGCATCAGAAACTACGTTTTCCGATATCAGCTGTATCATGTAGCGCTGGCTGTCATCAGTGACCCGCCGCGAGCTTGTATCGTCCCAGCTCATGGTCGATGGCGTGAGCGCAGCATGGATGGAATACTGCTCCGGCGTTGCTGCTGAATGTGCATCAGCAGTAAATCCGATCGAAGCACAATATCCGACGCTGGCCAGCGCGGATTCTGCCGTGGCGATTCCAGATTCTGCGTTGTTGGCTGCCGTGTCTTCAAATTGCAAGTTTCCCGATATTTTTAATTGGGTATCGGAAGTGACCATGGCGCTCATGCCCATCATCATGATAAGAATCAATACAATGATGCTGGTCACCAGCGTTGAACCTCGCTGCTTAAATTTTCCATGGTTACGATGCTTGTTCTGCATTTTATACTCCATGTCACATCAGCTATTTATTGACTTTTGTTTCTCAAGTTAACCGAGGTGCTGAACAGTTGCCGTCTATAGCCATCTGCTACGGCCATGCTGGAATTACCCATGACGTAAGTTTTTGTATCGGCGTAAGCGGGTTCTACGTTTGCGTTGCGGGCAAGCAACCAGATTTGCACCGCATTGACATCATTCCATGCGGTTGCTGATGCTGTGGATAAATAGGAATTGCCAATGATGCTTCTTGCATCCAGATACTGATTGCTAAGGTCGGAATAGTTGATGCTATATTGAATCTGCATATTTTCTATGCCGCTGGCTATCAACTCACTGGCCATTGAACCATCGGACTGCAAGGAAATGCGCGCCAGTGCTGGAATTTTTGGGTATTCGCTGTTGGATGCGGTGTAGGATCGGATGTAATAAATATGGGTAACAACAGGAAAGTTCAATACATCAATATTGGCAGTTCCAGTAATACAGGGATATTTGTTATAGGGAGCAGTATATGCTGAGCTTGGAAATGTACTGGTATCGCAGGTGCTATCAGGTGAACCACGAAATAATTCTCCTTTTTTATAACTTGTGCGGTAATAAAGAGTGCCTGCTTCCAGCGAAGTGACCGGTTTGGATCTGAGTCGCCTGACCACCAGTACATCGCCACGCAAATAGTCAGCCAGGCAGTTTTTTCCCTTGGAAAATGGATTGTAGTCATCGGCACCCCAAATTCCTTGCCAAATATTGGATATGAAGGAGCCCGCAGCAGCGCCAGGTTCAAGGCACTCGTTGCCTATGGGCGTAATGACCGTACTGAGTGGGGAGTTTAGTGGATCGGGCGGCATGTACGTAAACCCCATAAAACCAGCCTGGCGCACATCCGCCTTCATGGTGTTGAGCGCGTAGCGTCCATTATTGATTCTTTCCGCCGCGTTGTTATTGGTGCTCGATGCGCTGTTGCTATGGAGATACAGTGTCAGCAAGGCAGAAATGATCAGCAATCCGATCGCCAGCGATACCATCGACTCAAGCAGGCTATAACCCCTCCTAAAGTTGGTGCGATGCTGCCATTTTATTTTCCTGAAAAAAGTGGAAGGCATGGTGATTAATAAATTGTTCGCGTGGCCTGATAACTCGCCGGCTCCATACTGCCAGCCGTGGCATTGTTGGTATGTGCTTTTCGGTCATTCCAATGGATTGCAATCGTATAAGTGCTTAAACCGTTGGCGTTGCTGCCTGCGCTCACGGTCCAGGTGCTGGCCTGCGGCAACAAAATGGGAATTTGAGAATTCCAGATACTCAGATCGTAGGCCGCGCGTTGTGCGTAGCTGCAAAGGCTTGCGGCACAATCGGCAGCCAGTGCTGCCGGATGCGAACTATCAAACTGGTAGGCGCCAGGGTTAAGCGCTTCCACTGGTTTATTGGCCTCTATTTTTTCAACCAAATCCGAGGCCAACAGCACGGCTTGCGTGCGGGCCTGGCTGCTTTGTCCGGTTTGCATGGCACGCAATTGCAGGTCGGCCGCACCCAAAAGGGCGAGGGCCGTGATGGTGAGGGTGATCAGCACTTCCAGCAGGGAAAATCCCTTTTGCCGTTGATGCAGGCTTGACCCCAGTTGCTGGATGGTTTGCATGCGGGCCATGCTAGTTGCGCGCGCATTCGCCGTCTTGCGATATCCGATGTGTGCGCATGCGCCTTTTATCAAGCTTTTTCTTGCGGGAAGTGGGAAATTGGCACGCAGCATAGGAGTATTGCAATGCGCATGAAAAAAAAGAACTGTGGAACCACCTTGGTCGAGTTGCTGGTCGTGCTGGCGATTGCAGCGATTGTGTTGTCAATGTCCGCACCCTCGTTTCATTCCTTGATCGCCAGCATGCGGCTGAAGGCGGTAAGCGAACTGATGGTGGCTCATCTGCATTTCGCCCGGAGTGAGGCCATCAAACGCAACGCGAGGGTGGTCTTGTGCAAATCCACCGACGGTAAGCAATGTGTCTCTATGGGTGGCTGGGAGCAAGGCTGGATTGTGTTTCACGATGCCAATGACAACGCGCAGGTAGACAGCCAAGAAACGATTTTGTTGCAGCAGTCGGCGCTGGCGGACACGATCCGGTTTTCCGGCAACACCAACATCGCCAGGTATGTGTCCTACACGCCCGATGGCCGCGCCAATCTGCTATCCGGTGCTTTTCAATCGGGCACATTCACCCTGTGCACACACTCGGATACCGCCACGCAGGCCATGCAAATTTTCATCAGCAAGCCAGGCTCAGTCAGAGTGGCCAAGGTCAGTCTGGACGCATGCCCATAGGCTTAGCGGTTCACCTCATCTACCAGCGTCCTGAACTCGTCAATGTCTTCAAAATTGCGGTACACGCTGGCAAAGCGCACATAGGCCACCTTGTCCAGTTTTTTGAGTTCGCGCATCACCAGTTCACCGATGCGGGTAGATTGCACCTCGCGCAAACCAAGATTGAGCAGCTTTTCTTCGATGCGCTCAATGGCACCGTCCACCTGTTCGGTGCTGACCGGGCGTTTGCGCAGGGCCAGTTTCATGGAGGCGATCAACTTGGCGCGTTCGAACTCGATGCGCCTGCCGTCTTTTTTGACGATGGTAGGAAAGTTGACGTCCGGGCGCTCATAGGTGGTGAAGCGCTTTTCGCAGGAGCCGCAACGGCGGCGCCTGCGGATGAAGTCCCCGTCCTCGGACATCCGGGTCTCGACGACCTGGGTGTCCTGGTGGCTGCAGAACGGGCACTTCATAGGACCTGAGCAGTTTTACTTGTAGACCGGGAAACGCGAGGTCAGCGCATGGACCTTGGCGCGCACCGCCTCGATATTGGCCGCGTCGCGCGGGTTGTCTAGTACATCGGCAACCAGGTTGGCGGTCAATCGTGCTTCCTCGTCCTTGAAGCCGCGCGTGGTCATGGCCGGTGTGCCGATGCGCACGCCGCTGGTGACCATGGGCTTTTCCGGGTCGTTGGGGATGGCGTTCTTGTTGATGGTCATGTGGGCGCTTCCCAGCACTGCTTCGGCTTCCTTGCCGGTAATGCCCTTGGAGCGCAGGTCCACCAGCATCACATGGCTTTGGGTGCCGCCGCTGACAATGCGCAGGCCGCGCTGGGTCAGGGTGTCGGCCACGATCTGCGCGTTGGTGATGACCTGTTGTTGGTAGACCTTGAAGCCGGGCTCCAGCGCTTCCTTGAAGGCCACAGCTTTGGCGGCAATCACATGCATCAGTGGGCCGCCTTGCAAGCCGGGGAATATCGCGCTGTTGATGGCCTTCTCAAATTCGGCCTTCATCAGGATGATGCCACCGCGCGGGCCGCGCAGGCTCTTGTGGGTGGTGGAGGTGACGACGTCTGCGTGCGGCACCCAAAGCCATGTGATGCTGGT
>Ga0364874_10946_pt1 | contig 10851 bp, 6 predicted proteins | sample ExccelAu500001D4_2_FD_206922 | JGI IMG/M metagenome (GOLD analysis project Ga0364874, IMG submission 206922) | Enriched cells from Trout Bog Lake Hypolimnion, Wisconsin, USA - BchlTB.Aug07.5000.01.D4 | ecosystem: Environmental > Aquatic > Freshwater > Lake > Hypolimnion/Profundal zone | place: USA... | reverse complement strand
CTTTTCACACCAATACCCAGCAAACTGCAGTAATGCAGGTCAAATGCTATTGGCGGTATACAACGCAGTTCATAACCCATTTCAACCGGGCGGCTCTTAATATCAATACCCAGCTGTTTCAAACGAATCTGTAACAGCATATTGTAAATATGCGCCTTACTTACTGTACCCAGTTCAGGATGCCCATGTTCGTCATAGGTAAACTGTATACCGGAAGATTCAATATCCGCATCACTCATAAAATGGAAAACACCTTCACTCACAATGGCCACACCATACGGAATACCCAGTATTTTTCTTTTAATGATAGAAGAAATAATCAGGCTGGTAATCTTATCCAGAGTTAATTTAACATTATAGAACATTTCAGGGATGATGATCATAGGATAATGACAGGCAGCCCCAATCCCAAAAGCAAGGTGGCCGGCTTCACGTCCCATTGCAGATACTACAAACCAGTTACCGGATGAGCGGGCATCTTCATAAATGGTTCTGCCAATCCTCACCCCTTCCTGATTAGCACTCTGGTAACCAAAAGTAGGTTGCCCTTCCGGCAATGGAAGGTCATTATCAATCGTTTTCGGAACATGAATATTCTGTATCGGAATTTTCCTTTCAGACAGGTATTTGGCAATACGGTTGGCTGTAGAAGCAGTATCGTCCCCACCAATTGTCACCAATAGTTTAATACCTTTTTCAATAAAAAAATCAGGTTTAAATTCCAGGTCAGCAGGTTTATACCTGCTCATTCTTAAAATAGAACCGCCTACGCTGAATACCCGGTCGGCCATTTCAAAATCAATGTCAATTGTACTGGGATTTTCAGAAAACAGGTTACGGTACCCATCATGTAGTCCAATAACTTTATAACCGTCCCTTAAAAAAACTTTAGCAACCGAACTGATAACTGTGTTAATACCCGGGGCTGGTCCGCCTCCGGCCAGTATTAAAATACTTCCTTTCATAGTTTAATTTTATAATATTTTTCCAATATGGCGTTCTAAATTTAGTTAATAAATAAACCAATCAAACAGATTCTTTATTAATTAACTGTTTTTTTTCAGAAAGAAAGCAGCTAACGGATTTCGAAAGTTTTTTGCTGAATTAAAAATGATAAAAATCATTTGTCATCATATTTGAACTTCTTATATGCTCAACACTGCTAATAATCAGTATAATTTTAAATAAACAGGAGAAAATAATTTTTATATAACAGTAAGCAGTTGCCGTTTATCGTGTATTTCATACTTTTGCAACTTATTTTAAGATGAATTAATATTTAATGATTGTTACTTTATTGAAGCTTAGCTCAATAAAGTTCAATGAAACATTAGCATTATGAGCAAAAAAAAAGTAACTAAAGTTGGTGTATTAACTTCAGGTGGTGATGCCCCGGGCATGAATGCTGCAATCCGTGCAGTGGTGCGTACCGGTTTATATTACGGATTGGATATGTATGGGGTAATGCGGGGTTATTCCGGACTATATGAAAATGATATGGTTAAAATGGATTCCCGCAGTGTTGCTAATATTATTCAGAGAGGTGGTACTATTTTAAAAACAGCCCGTTGCAAAGAATTCTATACCCCCGAAGGAAGAGAAATAGCCTATAACCATTTAAAGAAAAAAGGAATCAATGGTTTAGTGGTCATTGGCGGGGATGGTAGTTTTAACGGTGCTCAGCGTTTCAGTAATGAATTTGATATTCCCTGTATTGGTATACCCGGTACTATTGATAAGGATATAGCAGGTACCGATTTTACCATTGGTTTTGATACAGCTGTAAATACCGCTATCCGTGCCATTGACAAGATCCGTGATACCATGGATGCCCATGACCGTTTATTTATAGTGGAAGTAATGGGCCGTGATGCTGGTTATATTGCCTTGCACAGTGGTATAGGTACCGGTGCAGAACATATCCTGATTCCGGAACGCAGAACCAATTTCGATGAAATGATCAGTTCTTTAACTGAACAGGAAAAAAGAAAGAAACTGGTAAACCTGGTGGTAGTAACAGAAGGCGATGAATATGGTGGTGCTGAAGGTGTTTCCCGGATTGTAAGGGAAAAATTACCAACAGCCGATGTACGTATTGCTATTTTAGGGCATATACAACGTGGGGGCGCTCCTACTTCTATTGACCGTTATATCGCCAGCAGAATGGGTTTTCATTCCATTGAATGTTTACTGGAAGGCACTTATAACGTAATGGTGGGAATTGTTAACAATAAAATGCATTATACTCCGCTGGATAAAGCAGTGAAAGCAAAGCAAAGAATCAGCGATGAATGGCTGACCATCTGTAAAGTGCTGGCTTCTTAATATTGTACTATATTTACAGCTTTAAAATAAGTTATAACCCTTTCAATCATTATCAAACAATAACAACTTTATGTCTAAAAATCTGGATAAATATTTATACAAGCAAAAGAATAAGGAAGCCGGACTGAAACATAGTCATCACAGGACAAAAATAGTGGCCACCGTTGGCCCCGCTTGCGATACCTATGAAAAAATGTTCGAACTGGTGCAGGCAGGTGTAAATGTATTCAGGTTAAATTTTTCCCATGGTACACATGAAGACAAGGGAAAAATCATTGATATTATCAGAAGAATCAATAAGGAAGACCCTTATAATATTGCTATACTGGCCGATTTACAGGGCCCTAAACTAAGGGTGGGTGAAATTGAAAACAATTGCCTGGATGTAAAAGCAGGCGATATTCTAACTTTCACCAATACCAAATGTGTGGGTACTCTGGAAAAAATATATGTTAGTTACCCCAACCTGGCAGATGATGTAAAACCAGGCAATATCATCATGATTGATGATGGTAAAATTGAAGTAAAAGTGGTAAACATCACCAAGGATAAAGATGTTCAGGTAGAAGTTACCCTGGGTGGTATTATTTCTTCTAAAAAAGGAATTAACCTGCCCGATACTAAAATTTCCCTTCCTGCACTGACAGAGAAAGACCTGGAAGACCTGGAATTTATCATTGAAAAACAATGCGATTGGGTGGCGCTGAGCTTTGTAAGAAGCGTAAAAGACCTGGTGATCCTGCGCAGTAAACTGGATGAAAAGAAAAGTAAGACCAAGATCATCGCTAAAATAGAAAAACCGGAAGCCCTGGTGCATATCCGTGATATCATTGTGGAAAGTGATGGTATTATGATTGCACGTGGTGATTTGGGTGTTGAATTACCGGTAGAAAAAGTGCCATTAATCCAGCGTGAACTGATCCGTAAATGTATCCACCGTGCCAAGCCCGTAATTGTTGCCACACAGATGATGGAAAGTATGATGGACCGTGTAAAACCTAACCGCAGTGAAATTACCGACGTTGCCAATGCAGTACTGGAAGGTGCTGATGCCGTAATGCTGAGTGGTGAAACTGCAGCAGGCATGCATCCGGTACTGGTAGTAGAGACCATGCGTAAGATTATTACACAGGTAGAACAGACAGAATACCGCTATAACCGCGAAGAAGACCTGAAACCACAGCCACATTCTCCTTCTTTCTTAAGTGATGCAGTTTGTTACAATGCCTGTAAAATTGCAAAGGATGTGGATGCCAATGCCCTGGTGGGTATGACACAAAGCGGCTACACCGCCTTTATGCTGAGTAGTTACCGCCCCAAAGCACCTTTATTCATTTTTACCAAAGAGCAAACGCTGATTAACCAGTTAAGCCTTAGCTGGGGTGTTAAAGCCATCTATTATGATGAAGAAAACAGCCTGGATGATATCATTGCAGACCAGATCAAAATATTGAAAGACAGGGGTTACCTGAACGATGGAGATACTGTTGTAAATACAGGAAGTACTCCGGTTCATTTACACCTGCCCACCAATATGCTTAAAATATCCAAGGTAGATTAGTATAATCACCCACCTTAATAAAAAAGATTCATCCAAAAGGTGAATCTTTTTTATTTTCACGATCTCCAAACCAAAACATATGCAAAAATTGTTCTTCCTGCTCCTGGTGCTTCCTTTTGCCGGTATGGCCCAAAACCAGGATTCAGCTTACTTTGTAAACAATTACACCAAAAAAGAAGTCTACATTCCGGTAAGGGATGGTATCCGCCTGTTTACTACCCTGTATATTCCGAAAGATAAAACGGAAAAACACCCCATCCTGATGACCCGTACCCCCTATTCCTGTGCACCCTACGGAGAGGCCAATTACAGCGCTCGCTATTACCGCAACCATTATAAAGCATACCTGAAAGAAAACTATATCATTGTAGTACAGGATGTGCGTGGCTGCTGGATGAGTGAAGGAAATTTTATAGATGTACGCCCCTATAATCCAGATAAAAAAACAAATACAGATATTGATGAAGCCAGTGATACCTATGATACCATCGACTGGCTGATAAAAAACATTGAAGGCAATAATGGCAATGTGGGGGTATTTGGTATTTCCTATCCCGGTTTTTATTCCTCCATGGCTGCCCTTAGTAACCACCCTGCTTTAAAAGCAGTAAGTCCGCAGGCACCGGTTACCGACTGGTTTATCGGGGATGATTTTCACCACAATGGCGCCCTGATGCTGATGGATGCTTTTTCCTTTTATAGCGGCTTTGGTAAACCACGTCCCAAACCTACCACTACCGGAACGCCTGGTTTTCAGATGCCTACAGGCGATAACTATGATTTTTATTTAAGAACAGGTGCCCTGCCAAATTTAACCAAACTGATGGGCGACAGCATTGCTTTCTGGAAAGACCTGATGAGCCATCCCACTTACGATGCCTGGTGGAAGGCACGGAACGACCGCAATTTTGTACAGCATATATCCCCTTCAACAGCTACCCTGGAAGTAGGTGGATTATTTGATGCAGAAGATGCATTTGGTGCCCAGAACCTGTACAAAGCCATAGAAACCAAGTCTAAAAACAATAATAAACTGGTGTTGGGCCCCTGGTACCATGGCCAATGGGCCAGTACCGATGGTACCCATATGGGTAATGTACAGTTTGCCAGCAATACCTCAGAATGGTTTGGCAAAAATATTGAAGTGCCCTTTTTTAACTATTACCTGAAAGGTAAAGGAGATGCCAGTCAGATTGCAGAAGCTACCATCTTCTTCACCGGCGAAAACCAATGGCACCAGTTTGAACAATGGCCTCCTTCCAATATCAACATGAAACCGGTATACCTGCAGGCTTCCCAGCAGCTTTCCTTCACAACAGGTAATCCCTCTAAAAATGGGTTTGACAGCTATACCAGCGATCCTGCCAAACCTGTTCCTTATACCGGTGAAATCCGCCCTTACCGAACCAGGGAATATATGGACGATGACCAGCGTTTTGCAGCTGCCAGGCCCGATGTACTGGTCTACAAAACAGAGGTTCTGGATAAAGACATCACACTGGCTGGGCCGCTGGTAGCCGACCTGATGGTCAGCCTCTCCTCCACCGATGTCGATTTTGTGGTAAAACTGATTGATGTTTTTCCGGACGATTTTAAATATTCCGACCATGATAATTACCTGATGAACGGTTATCAGATGCTGGTTCGCGGAGAAGTGTTCCGTGGTAAATTCAGAAACAGTTTCGAAGCACCCGAAGCCTTTATACCCAATAAACCAACTGAAGTAAAATATACCTTACCGGATGTAGCCCATACCTTTAAAAAAGGCCACCGCATCATGATTCAGGTACAAAGCAGCTGGTTTCCGCTGGTGGACAGAAATCCGCAGGTATTTACCGATATCTATCATGCCACCGATGCAGATTTTACCAAAACAACCATTAAAATTTACCATAACCAATCAAAAATTTTCTTGCCCATACTACCATAAAACGATTGAATATGAAACATTGCCTTTTCCTACTATGCTTAGTAACCATGGTTATTACCAACGCTCAGACAGTTAATATTATTCCAAAGCCGGCATCTCTGGAAGTAAAGCCTGGAAATTTCAGTATCTCCCCTGCTACCAGGATAGTACTGGCGGGAAGCGGACTGGAAAAAACAGCTGCTTTTTTCAATGAGTACCTGAAGAAATATTATGGTTTCCAATTGCCGGTCGTTTCAGGCAGTAGCCATTGGAAGAATGCCTTGGTACTGAATTATGATAAAATGGAAAACAGCATTCCCGGTGCCTATCACCTATCCATTGATAGTTCCAAAATTTATATCGGAGGCGATAATACTGCCGGTGTATTTTATGGCATACAATCCCTGATCCGTTTATTGCCTTTCCAGCATACCAAAACCCTGCAGGTACCTCAGTTGATTATTATCGATTCTGCCCGTTTTGCTTACCGGGGTGCCATGCTGGATTGTGGCCGGCATTTCTTTGATGTGTCTTTTGTGAAGAAGTATATCGATCTGCTCGCTTCCTATAAACTCAATACCTTTCACTGGCATTTAACCGAGGACCAGGGCTGGCGTATTGAAATTAAAAAATATCCCAACCTCACCAAAACAGGTGCATTCCGCAATGGAACCATTATTGGCAGGTATCCGGGAACAGGGAACGACAATACCCGTCATGGTGGATTCTATACCCAGGCGCAGATTAAAGAAATTGTACAATATGCAGCCAACCGCTTTATTACCGTAATACCCGAAATTGAAATGCCGGGCCATAGTTCTGCCGCACTGGCTGCTTATCCTGAATTAGGTTGTACCGGCGGTCCTTACCAGGTACAGCAAACCTGGGGCGTTTTCAATGATGTGTACTGTGCGGGCAATGAAAAAACCTTTCTGTTTCTGCAGGATGTACTGGATGAAATCATTCCCCTCTTCCCTTCCAAATACATCCATATAGGTGGGGATGAATGTCCGAAAGTGAGCTGGAAAGCTTGTCCCAAATGCCAGCAGCGTATGAAAGACAATCAGCTGACCGATGAACATGCTTTGCAAAGTTATTTTGTAAGCAGAATTGAAAAATACCTCAACAGCAAGGGCAAACAGATTATTGGCTGGGATGAAATACTGGAAGGCGGACTGGCGCCCAATGCTACTGTTATGAGCTGGCGCGGGGAACAGGGAGGCATTGAAGCCGCTAAACAACACCATTTTGTGGTCATGACTCCCGGCAGTAACTGTTATTTAGACCATGCTGAAAGTAAAAAAGAAGATTCTGTAACCATTGGCGGATTCTTGCCTATTCAGAATGTTTATAGTTATGAACCCGTTTCATCAAAACTGAATACAGAAGAAGGCCATTATATTTTAGGTGCCCAGGCCAATGTATGGACTGAATACATGAGTACCCCTGCTAAAGTGGAATACATGGTGCTACCCCGTCTCGGTGCCATGAGTGAAGTATTGTGGACACCCAAAAACAAAAAAGACTTCAGCAGTTTTGAACCCAGATTACTGAATGAAATGGAGCGGTACGACTGGATGCAGTTGAATTACAATAAAGCCTATATAAAGGATAAACCTGCTGATTAATAAAGTTTAACCTGTTATTATTGCACAAAACAGCGGTTATTTAATAAATTTGCATTCAAATAAGCAAAAAACAGCAATTAATGCCACAAGAAAAAACCATCATTGACCTGTCCGACAGTTTTGAAAAGATACCCGTTAAGATATTTACCACCCCCCAGGAAGGATCTGCTTTTGTAGCCCAGGAAATTGCTTCCCTGATCCGGGAAAAGCAGCGCCGTAAGGAAGACTGTGTGCTGGGCCTTGCCACCGGTTCCACCCCTATTTCGCTCTATGCCGAGCTGGTACGCATGCACAAGGAAGAAGGATTGAGTTTTAAAAATGTCATCACTTTTAACCTGGATGAATATTATCCCCTGCAACGCCAGGCCTTACAGAGTTACTGGAGCTTTATGCACCGCCACCTGTTTGCCCATATTGACATTGACCCTGCCAATATCCATATACCCAATGGGGAATTACCCAAGGAAGATATTAAAAAGCATTGCATTAAATATGAACAGCTGATTGAAGCCGTTGGGGGCATTGACCTTCAGATCCTCGGTATTGGTAACAATGGCCATATCGGGTTTAATGAACCCGGTTCCAGTGTCTATTCCAAAACCAGGATGGTATCCCTGGATAATATTACCCGTATTGCCAATGCCTATGAGTTCCAGAATATCTCCCAGGTACCCCGTATGGCAGTCACCATGGGTATCAGTACCATCCTTAAATCCAGAAAGATCTTACTGATGGCCTGGGGTATGAAAGCACCCATTGTAGCCAAAACCGTGGAAGGTTTTGTGAGTGAGCATGTACCCGCCAGTATTTTACAGCAGCACAATGACTGCACGTTTGTGGTAGACCAGACGGCTTCTGAAGAGCTGACCCGTATCAAATACCCCTGGTTAACCGGAGAATGTGAATGGACACCCCAGATGATTAAAAGAGCCGTGGTGAACATGTCGCTCAAAATGAATAAGCCGGTCTTAAGCCTGACCGCCCATGATTACAATGAAAACAGTCTGGGCGACCTTTTAGCAGAAAAAGGCGAAGCTTATGAAATCAATCTGCAGGTGTATTATATGCTGCGGGATAGTATTACCGGCTGGCCGGGAGGTAAACCCAATGCAGTCATACCGGCACATCCGGAAAGAAGTGAACCCCATCCCAAAAGATGTATCATCTTCTCTCCCCATCCCGATGATGATATCATCAGTATGGGTGGAACCTTTATGCGTCTGCACGACCAGGGCCATGAAGTGCATATTGGTTACCAGACCAGTGGCAATATTGCCGTAACCGATGAATTTGTAACCCGGTTTTTAGACTTTGCAGTGGGTTTTGAAGATATGTTTGGCATAGACAACCACAAAAGCAAACAGGTACTCACCGAAGCTGCAGAGTTTCTCAAAAGCAAGAAAGCCAACCAGACCGATACCGCAGAGATCAGGGCCATTAAAGGGCTGATCCGGCGCTGTGAAGCAAGGGCTACCTGCAGGTATGTGGGATTAACCGATGACCGCTGCCATTTCCTCAACCTGCCTTTTTATGAAACAGGGGCCGTAGAGAAAGACCCGATGAGTGAAAAGGATATAGAAATTACCATGGAATTTTTAAGAAAGATCAAACCCCATCAGATCTTCTGTGCAGGAGACCTGGCCGATCCGCATGGTACACATAAAGTATGCCTGGATGTGATTTTCGAGAGCATGAAGCGCATTAAAGCAGCAGGAGATAAATGGGTGAAGAACTGCTGGGTATGGTTATACAAAGGCGCCTGGCAGGAATGGGATATTGCCGAGATAGAAATGGCTATCCCGATGAGTCCGGATCAGGTAGTGAAGAAACGATTTGGGATCTTTATCCACCAGAGCCAGAAAGACATGGTACCCTTCCAGGGATCAGACAGCAGGGAGTTCTGGCAAAGGGCAGAAGACCGCAATGCCAATACCGCCAAACTCTATGCAGACCTGGGGCTTACGAAGTATGCCGCCATGGAGGCATTTGTGAGGTGGCATTATTAAACTAAAATCTTTCCATCAAATTTTATTATTCCACTGCAACCCCGTATATTTGCAGCCCCGAAAAAAGGGTATGGCCCCGTAGCTCAATTGAATAGAGTAACTGACTACGGATCAGTAGGTTTCAGGTTTGAATCCTGACGGGGTCACTTGATAATCAAAGAGTTATATTATTATAACTCTTTTTTATTTTCCCTCCTCCGACACAATTCCGACAAAATATCTTCTTTATTCTAATAACCTTTATTTCTATTATCAAGCTATTTGTCCCCTAATAATTTTCTAAACCATTCTTCTAATTCACTATCAGTCTTCTCTATATCGTTTGTTACTTTCTTATTAATCTCACGCAATTGTTGTAAATATGTCTTACAACCTATATCATATTTTAGTTTAGCTTCCTCTTTAGTTAAAGACATATTGAAGATAGCAACCAAACTTTATTTAATAATTTCAATAATTTTATTTTAATTAAATTTATTTTTTAAAAAATTCTGTTTATTGAAACATAATCTTTAAACTCATCCACTGCCTTAGTAGCTGCATAATCTCTTTCAAAGTTTTTATGCCATTCGGTATCACAGATAAACTGGATATTACGGTCAAAGTTTACCACCATTTCAGCGCAATATATCCTGTTAAACTGCTGAAAAATTGTAACCATTCTTTTTTGCATATCATCCACATAGTTCAAAACTAAGCGATAGTTCTGTCTGTATCTATGAATTTCCCATTCTCATCATAAAACGGCTCTTCCCAACTTTCTAAAGGGGAAATAGTATCTAACTCCTCTTCTTCCTCTTCATCAGCATACTGAATATTAATTTCTTCCTTTACTGGTGGAGTTTCTTTTATGATTTCATCTAAGGATGGTATCTGTTTCCGTTGCATGTTTATTTTATTATCATGTTCTACTGTAATTTACTCTTTTAATTGCATAACTACTCCAGATATATCACTTTAATCTGAAGTAACATTTATTATTGTATCTCTTTTATAAGTAATGCTCTTTTCCATTAATAATAACACGAATCAACTTTCTTTTTAAAGCAATCTGCCTTTTATATTCAGGATCAGGTATTGAGAATGATTGTGTTTCCTTATTCCATAAGTATCCGTTTGTATATTCAAATAGATGGAAAGAACAATATTTGTGAGTTGGGAATAAAGTCGGTTTCCATTCCGATAAACTTCTTAGCTCATTTGAACCGTTTTTTTCTAACTCACTTAATTTGAATATAATTGGCTGACTTCCTACCCCATCTGTCAAATAAAGCCTTATACAAAACTCACAACACCCTGTTTTTGATGCCCATCTATAAACATAACATTCTCTCCCATCATTTCTTTTTTTAACCTCTTTAACCCATGCTTCATCCCATGCTATTTGCTGATAATAATAGATTATGTCTTCCAAATTCCATA
>Ga0364874_10945_pt1 | contig 10857 bp, 4 predicted proteins | sample ExccelAu500001D4_2_FD_206922 | JGI IMG/M metagenome (GOLD analysis project Ga0364874, IMG submission 206922) | Enriched cells from Trout Bog Lake Hypolimnion, Wisconsin, USA - BchlTB.Aug07.5000.01.D4 | ecosystem: Environmental > Aquatic > Freshwater > Lake > Hypolimnion/Profundal zone | place: USA... | reverse complement strand
CCAGCGCAGGCGGTGGTACAGAACGCTCCAGTGCTCCTTAGGCGTGATCTGCCAGTCGAGTTTGGGGGTGTTGATCTCCTGGAAACCGAAACGTGTGGCCGGGGCGATTGCCGAGTTGAGCCCGAGATCGTTCCATGGAAGTGCCGATGCACCTGGGTAGTTGGACAGCGTAGCGCTGGCGCTGCCGTAGGTCATGGCTGCCCAATCGTAGGAAGCCTGGGAGTAGCTGATGTTTTGACGGACGGCCAGAGCGCAGGCCTGTGCGTCGTTGAGGGATACGTTTCCGCTGGGAGCGCCGGTTAGCTGGCCGGTCACAGGGTTGCAGGCTTCACCCGAGGCCAGTGCGGCCTCCGGCAGTGTATAGAACTGCAGCGGGGTGAAGGGGATTCCGATGACCGGGAAGACGTGGGTGTGCTGGTCATAGGTGTCGATCCAGAAGAGCTTGTCCTTGATGAGCGCCCCGCCTGCAGTGAAGCCGTAAATCTTGCGCAGGTCCTCGGGCTTGATGTGCAGGTTGGTGCTCACGCCGCTGATCAGCTTGGTCTCGATGGCGTAATTGTTGTAGGCATTCCAGTTGCTCTCTCTGTCGTAGAAGTATGCCTGACCATGCAACTGGTTGGTTCCGCTCTTGGTGACCGAGGTGACGACGCCGCCAGCGGCGCGGCCGTATTCAGCTGAGTAGACGCCGGTGTTGACGGCGAACTCCTGCACCGCACTGCCGGCGGTGGAATAGGCTTCACGCGTACGACCGCGCTCTTCCGAGAAGAAGGCCTGATTGTCATCTGCGCCGTCGATCTCAATGTTGTTCATGAGGGTGCTGACGCCGCGGACACTGATGAGGCCATAACCGCTGGAATCTGCCTGAATGCCCGGGGTCATGAGGGCCAAGGCCGACCAGCGGCGATTATTTATGGGGACATTACTCAGGGCCGCCTGATCGATGCTGGAGCTGAAGTCGGGCGACTCAAGATTCATGACCGGCGCTTGACCTGTGACGATAACCTCCGACGAGGAAGAAGCAACAGCCAGACGCGGCTCGAGGGTTGTTACCTGCCCGACGTTTACCGTTACGCTGTTCGCGGTGTACTTTGCAAAGTTGGCTGCAGAGATAGGTTCGAGCAACGGAGCCTTGAAGAAGCCGGCGGCGTCGGAGGTGAGGCTGAGAGAAAAGTTCGTGGCCACGTTGCGGATAGACACGCTAGCGCCGGGAACCACCGCCCCTGTGGAATCCAAAACAGAACCTGTAATGGAACCCTGGGTAGTGGACTGTGCGTTCATGGCAAGCGTGCCCGAGAACACAGCCAGGAGAAGGAACGCGAGACTCAGCAAGCTAAGCCGAATTCGATTTATTGTCATTGAGGCTCTCCAAAGTGTTGACAAAGATTACGTTGGTGAATGGCTGCGCTCCCTTGCGATTGACAGAGCCAATGGAAGCGTCCCATGCCAGCTGGGGAAATTGTTCTGCTGGCGGCGAACCGATCCCGGCCGAAGAAGGAATAGTGAGAGCCGGGAATCGAGATTTCCAATAGATTTAACCTTACTGGATGTCTATGAAAATACGTTGAATAGAGTAATGGGTCGAGCAAGAATTTGGAAGGAGCGCGAACGCCCATGGGCGCGCGCACTGAATCTGAGAATTGCCAGCGCGAAACGTTGATGAAAGGACAGCTACTATTGCTCTCTGCTTTCATGGCCTCATACACGATCAAGTGCGGTCGGACGGCGTGCCAATCGAGGGAGAAACCAGCGGCCGCCTCATCAAAATTCCGTATTTGGAAGCCGGTTCTTTAGAAAGAGCCGTCGGAATTGGAGCGCCACATCCCAGTGTTCGACAAGAATCAGAAATTGCGATTCCAAAAAAATCAAATTCCGCCAAAAAGGCGGAAGCGAATCGAAGCATTCCCTTAAGTACAGGAGCGATTAGTATAAGGATAAACCAAAGAGATTTGCATCAGGAAAGCCTAATTCGCTTGAAATCAGTTTGATTTGGTGGAAATCCGGGGGCGAAACCTCCCCCGGATGGCCGAAATCTGTGGATTTTTGGGGCAGGGACTCAATGACCGCTTCCGAGGCCCCATTGAATTCGGACGCCGGCGCGGACGGTCATGGGCAGGCTGGGATATCCGATGGGCGCGATGTGCTGGTTGCTTAGGAGGTTTTCCCCCTGGGCGTAGATGCCAAGCCAGTCGAGAAACTGGTAGCTGCCGCTGAGGTCGAGCTTGGCGTATCCAAAGTCTAGATTGCGATTGGGCAGCAGGAGGCTGTTGCCGCCGTTGGCGTCGGCGTACTCAAGATAGGTGGAGTCGTCACTGCGGCCGGCAAAGGCTGCATTGAAGACGCCGGTGATTTTTTTGGCGGAGTAGGTGGCGGAGAAGAAGCCTGTGTGCGGGGCGCGGCGGAAGGGGCGTGCGCCGACCAAGGGCGAGATGGCTCCGATGGGAGTGCCGTTGTAGGTGGGGGCGAAACCGCCGGTCAGAGCTTCATTGTCTCCATCGAAGGAACGCTGGACTACTGCGTCGAGGTAGGTGTATCCGCCACGTAGGAAGAGGTCGCGGCCGATGCCGCTCTCGATGGTGGTTTCAATTCCCTGCGCTCGATAAGCTTCAGTGTTTACGGCGAGGCCGTAGTCGTCGGTGTAGTAGAAGCCGAGGTCGGTGATCAGAGTTTGCTTTTGTGCAGGGGTGAGTCCGGGGATGAGGTTGGGGAGGAGTTGGCCGCCGACATATTCGGTTTCACGGCCGAACTGATTATGGAAATAGTTGGCGCGGAAGACGATGCGCTCGCTGAAGAAGCTTTGCTCGATGCCGCCCTCGTAGGTTCGAACCGTGGGAGCGGATAACTGGCCGATATGAAGCTGTTGCGCCGCGGACTGATAACCGTTTGAAATGAGGAAGCGATAGAGGGAGCCGAACTCGTCAGTGAGTTTGGGTTCGCGGACGGCGTCGCCATAGTTGAAGAGAATGCGCGTACCGCTGAATGCGCCGTTGTGCGGCTTGAGGACGTTGTAGGAGATGCCGACACGGGGCGAGGTTTGCACGCCGAACTCGGAGTAATGCTCGAGACTGCCACCGAGGGTGTAGAAGAAGCGGGTTTTGAAGTCGCCATGGACGGCGGCGATGTAGTCGTAGTTGGTGCGCTCGGTGGTGTAGTGCTCGTAATAGGAGGGCACGTTCTCAAGGCCACGTTCGTCTTCAAAATGGAAACCGGCCAGTGCGGCGAGGTGGGGAGTGATTACGATGTCGCCCTGGTAGAGGAGCTGGTCGCGGTTGTTGGCGAGCTGATATTGATAGGGGTAGGTTTCGACGTAATCGAGCTGAGCCTGGCCTGTGGCTGAGTAACCGTTAGCGCCAGTAATGGTGACTGGTTTGCCGTAATAGGCCTGATCGCCATAGGTGTCATAGGTGATGAGTTGGCCGGTGTGTTGCCACAGGCTGAATTGCTCACGCTTGCGGACGAGGCCATAGCGGACGCTGTTGTGGAATGCGGCGGTGGTCTGGTTATCGATGGAGGCGCTGAGGAGGATGTCCTGATCCTTTTGCGTGGCGTTGTCGGTGACGTGATAGAAATCCCAAGCATTAGGGACGCCGGTGGCATCGACGCCGTAGTGGAGGGTGCCGCGAATCTGGGTGTTTCCGCTGGGCTGCCAGCCGACGTTGGCGACCGAGTTGGCAGCGTGATACTCGTCGTTGGGCAGGGCGTTGCCGGTTTGGAGCCAACTGAATGCGCCAAGGTAATCGAGCTTGTTGTGCGCACCGGCTACTTCGACGTGTTCATGCGAGGTGAGGAAGTTTCCGGCATCGGCTTCAACAAGGATGGATGGAAAACTGGTGGTACCGTGGGGCGTGGTGAGGCTGAGGACGCTGGTCATTGCTCCGGCGCCGTAGAGGTTGGAGTTGGGGCCGCGATAGACCTCGGCGCTCTCAATGCCGGTGGCGGAGAACTGACCAAGGTCGATTTGATTGCCGAGGTCGCCCATATCGATTCCGTCAAGGAGGGATTTGTTGTCGTCGGAATCGCCTCCACGGACAAAGAGGGAGGTCTGCGAGCCGCGCTGGCCAGCCTGGACGACAAAAACTCCCGGCATCATGCGCATCACGCTTTCGAGGTTGGTGCGCTGGGCCAAGTCGAGCGGGCCGAGAACACTGACGGAGGAGCTTGTCTGGGGGCCGGGCGTGGGCGCACCGGTTGCTGTGACTACGATGGACTCGCGCACCCATGCGGGCTCGAGGACGATGTTGCGCTCGATGGAGTCGAGCTGGCCGGCGTAGAAATCGGGCGTCTGCAACTGACGAAAGCTGGGCGCGGCGACGATGAGGAAGTAGCGACCATTGCCCCCGGTGAGGATTTGGAAGCTGCCATCGGCGCGAGAGACGTCAGAAGCCGCGACCTGGCCGTTCGAGACGAGCGAGACATTTGCGCCAGTGACCTTGGCGCCGGAGGCATCTGTAACGACGCCGCGAATGGAGGCGGCGGGGCTGAGTAGAGCGCTGAAGGCGACGAATGCGGAGAGAAGAACGATATTGCGGCAGGCGAATGTGGTTTTGCGGACGCGGACGCGCAGGGATGAATAGACAGGCATGTTGCTCCTCCGTTCCCCTCGGAACGCAAAGCGGGTGAAGACGCCGAGGACCGGTCTCCTGACTTGCGCCATCTTCAGCCGCCTTCCCGAATCCAGGCCCGGAGGCTGGGAGTCAGTGGCTTTGTAGACCTGTGCGCCGTTTGCGAGGGCTGGTCTGGCTGAAATCCTGCTCTTGTGCAATATCCCAATGGTACGGGCACAGAGGCAGTTGCGCTTACAGTTGCGGGGCAGTGGCGGAGTTTCACCGCCTTCCCGAGCATCCAGGCGATTGCTGTGGTTAAAGGGCAGCGCCGCAGTGGCGCCGCAGTGATGTCATGAAATCAACTTCCATGACATCAACTTTTATAGTCGATAAGGGGAGTAATGTCAAAAAAAGGACTGGTGACCCCGGAGAGATTCGAACTCCCGACCTGTGGTTTAGGAAACCATTGCTCTATCCACCTGAGCTACGGGGCCATGCCTAGCTGTGGTGCGCAGATTTTGGCAACCACTGCTCTATTCTACGTTCGGTTTAGCGGGACGGGCAATGGAGCGCGGCAAACTCCGTTCAGGATGACAAGTTCCACTGTTCTGCAAACTTCATAGTTGGGACACGAGTTTCAGATCGTGCTGCTTCAGGGCTGGGGGAAGAGCTGATCGATTCGCTGGCGGCGGTAGTCGAATATGGTCCGCACCTGGTCTCGAACGCTGAGGGCATGAACGATTCTGCCCAGGACTCCGAATGGCAGTACGTATCTGACTACATCGATCATCTTTGTGCGGTCGCCGTGGGCTTGAAACCGATGCGTGTGATGCCAGAGGCTGTATGGACCTGAACGCTGCACGTCAACGAAACTGTACGGAGGATTCCAACGGCGAATCTCCATCGCGGCCAAACTGGGACGGCATCCTTCGAGCATCAGCCGTGAACTGAATCGCAATCGTGTCGTTGGTCCTTATCAGCCGCAGGTGGCCGGATTGCCGGCTACGGCCCGCAGTCAGCTAAGCGCCGCCAACGCTCGCCGCGTGCCTGTTGCCGCATGGGAGTTCGTCCGCCAGACGAAAACCTCAATGATCTGCTGCGCCAGTTCTTTCCAAAACATCGTAAGCTCGAAGATGTCACCGACGACGAAATCGCACTGGCCCAACACCGCCTAAACTACAGACCAAGAAAATGCCTCGGATACAAAACACCGCATCAGGTCTTTTGGGAGCAATTACACTCTAACCAACCCGTTGCACTTCGTTGTTGAATCCGCCTTTTCTTAAAATGCTATATCTCTCCAAGGCGGTCTGATCTTTCCAGCCTGAAACTAAATTGCCGGCGCAGAGCCGCATTGATCCCTTTCGGGATCAAAACAATGAAATGATGGACTAGCAGGAGCTTTCCCTTCCGCGCGCCAAGTTAAGACTTTCTCCGCACCCTGAATCCAAGAGGCACCCGACATGCTGCTCCGCCTTGCTTACGACATTCAATTTGATATTTCTGCGCCAGTACCGATGGTGGCACTTCTTAATGTGCATTCTTCCAGGGTGCACGATCTTCTGGAGCCGGATGAGTTGCAAACTGATCCAAAGCTCAAGCTGACTTATTACACGGACGGATTCGGCAACCGCTGCACAAGGTTTGTTGCGCCGGCTGGGAAGCTGCGGCTGAGCAACTCGACCCTTATCCAGGCATCGGATGAGCCGGATGAAGTGAACTGGGGAGCGCGTGAGATTGCTATTGAAGATCTTCCTCATGAAACGCTCGGTTACCTGCTGAACAGCCGCTACTGTGAAGTAGACCGCTTTTCAAATATCGCCTTTGAACTGTTTGGGAACTGCACGCCTGGCTGGGGACGCGTGCAGGCGATCTGCGACTGGGTGCACAACAAGGTGGCCTTCAATTATCAACATGCGCGACCCACAAAGACTGCGCTGGATGTTTATACGGAGCGCGTAGGCGTTTGCCGCGACTATCAGCACCTGGCGATTACGTTTTGCCGGGCGTTGAACATTCCGGCGCGGTACGCCACGGGGTACCTTGGCGATATCGGCGTGCCGGTTGTTCTCCCGATGGACTTCAGCGCGTGGTTTGAGGTTTATCTCGAAGGCCGCTGGTGGACATTTGATGCCAGAAATAACCGACCCCGGCTTGCACGCGTCCTGATGGCGACAGGCCGCGATGCCTCCGACGTTGCGATGACGACCTCATTTGGACGAGCGGATCTGAGCCATTTCTTTGTACAGACCGAGATCGAGGCAACAGACGAGGTAACGTAGCAGAGGGCTTTGGGCCGATCCAGCCTGAGGGTGCTTGAACGAATCGCAAAGCTGCAAGAGGTCAGGCTTCAATTTCTTCAATGTCCACTGCCACATGAAGAGCGTGTGCGCCGCCGCCCTGAATCACGCCATACAGTGGACTGACGTCGCCGTAGTCTCGACCCCAGGCGATTGTGACGTGCTCCGTGGACGGGACCAGATTATTCGTCGGGTCGAGACCGACCCATCCGTAGCCTGGGCAATAAGCGGAGATCCAGGCATGCGATGCGTCGGCGCCCACGAGCCTCGGCTTCCCCGGCGGCGGATGGGTGCGAAGGTATCCGCTGACGTAGCGCGCCGAGAGGCGCAGAGAGCGGAGACATGCGATTTGAAAATGTGCGAAGTCCTGACAGACGCCTCGGCGCTTGCGAAAGACTTCTTCGGTTGTGGTGCGAACGTTTGTGACCTTGGGATCGAAGCGGAAGTCGTTGTGAATTCGCGCGGTGAGATCGAGAAGTCCCTCAAGGATGGGGCGCTGGGGAGTGAACGACTGGAGCGCATAGGAAGCAAACTCCGGACGCTGCTTGATGCGTGGCGACTCAAAACCGAACTCGTATGCCTGAAGCCCGGCAGCACTTTGATCCAAGGGCAAAAGGCGTACAACTTCTTCCCATGGCAGCGAGTCTTTGGGCATGGGCAGTGCCGGCCCGGCTTCCACTCTCACTTCGCTTCTTGCCTCGACAACCAACTGCTTATGGGGCTCCTGCACGATAAAGAAATATTGAATATTGCCGAAATAGTCGACCCGCTCGGTGATGGAGACAGGAACCGGGAGAACGCTGAGTTCACTCTTTATGAGCGTCTGGTTGGGCAACACGCGCGGCCGAAGACACGCGACATGCTTTCCAACCGGCACCGGGGATCTATAGTTACACGTGGTTCGATGAGTGATTCTGTAATTCATAAGCCTACGGTAATTGGCATAGTACGAGCGTGGCTGAAATACCTGCTCGACAAGTTGATGGACCAGGAGGGCAGAAGGAGTTCCAGCCCTCTGAGAAAGCGCTCAAGGCGGGCAAGCCCACTGGCCGCCTTTGCGCTATCCGTTGCTCCTGGAAGCGGGTACTTGATCTTATCCAGGTCAAAGCTGCGCAATAACGACAGCGCGTCCTGCATGGCATGCAAATCTTCCGGCACATGCCTTGGAAGCTGCTCATAGATATCTACAAGATGGGCAAGTTGAAAATCGAGCGAGCGGGGATTTGTGCCGTCAGCCATCAACACATCGAGCACCGCGAGCGGTTGCAAGGTGGTGTAATAGCGTGCGCGGTAGGACATGGAACTGTCAGCAACTTCCAACAGGCACTCGAGTAGTTGCCAGTCCTTTTCTCCGAGGGGGCGAATGATTTCTCGCATTTGCCTGGTAAGGAAGATGGCGCGTTCAAGCCGGCGGCCAACGCTCATGAACAGCCAACCAATGCCGCGATTGATATTTTCGCGTTCCATGCCGGAGAATGCGGAGAGAAGTTCGAGGCAGGCAGTCAGCATGGCGGGATACTCGAGGTTTTGATTAGCGGGGAGCGGCTTGATGGACTCGCGCAACTGGCTGACGAGAAACATCATGTCGGCAGAGAGGCGCTCGCGCACGTGACCTCCAACGCGGGCCACCTCAGATAGCGTATAAGCCAGACTGTCGGTTCGCTCTACATCTGTAATCAGCGATATCAACTCCGCTTCAAAGTCCGCGGCTGTTATCTTCCTTTTCCTGCTCTTTGGCAACTTGCTCTGGCGAGACTCCAGGCAGCCATGCAGCCTTATGAGGCAGGCCAACTCGGCATGGTTTGCACGCGGAACGCGAGAAAGCATGACACGTACGATGCGCGCGATGGACTCGGCCCTTTCAACATAACGGCCAAGCCAGAAGACGTTGTCGGCCAGACTGCTTGGGACACTGGCAGTTTCGCGGCGCAGGGCAACAGGTTCATTCCTCGGATGGAGCATGCTAAAGGTGTCTACCGGACTGTCCCAGAGGACCCAGACATCTTTACTATGGCCGCCCTTTTGCATGGATACAACCGAGCCTCGCTCATCTGCAACGCGCACGAGGCCGCCGGGGATCGTAGTCCAACCATTGCCGTTGTTGAGCACATAGGTTCGCAAGACCACATTGTGCGCAGTCAGATTGCCTTTGTCCCAAACGGGTGCTCTGGAAAGCGACATCTGTTCCTGAGCAACATAGCTATGGGGGCTGGCTCGCAATTGCTCAGCCAGCTTGCTCTTGGCTACCTGTTCAAGTTCGGCACCGAAGACCGGCTCCATTCCAGTAGCAGGAAAGGCCGGCTTAACGACAACTGAATCCAGATTGGCGAGCACCCAATCAAGCGCATAGGGCTGTCCGCACCACCAGGTAGCTACGGATGGGAGCTTGAGCTTTTCGCCCATCAGGATTCTGGAGAGGCCGGGAAGAAAAGGCATGACTGCCGCAGTTTCAATAAGGCCGCTGCCCAACGCGTTTGCAACTTTTACATTGCCAGCCACGATGGCGTCCACGAGTCCGGACACCCCCAGAAGGGAGTCGCTGCGCAGTTCAAGAGGATCGCAAAAACTATCGTCAACACGGCGCAGGATAACGTTTACCTGCTCCAACCCGGCGACGGTTTTTAAAAATACGCATCGGTTGCGAACGGTAAGATCTGCTCCCTCAACCAGAGTGAATCCGAGGTATCGCGCCAGATACGAGTGCTCGAAGTAGGTCTCGTTATAGGGACCGGGGGTAAGGAGGACGATGCGCGGATTGCTGCAATCAGCGAGAGCAATGAGGGCGTCGCGCTGCGCACGAAAAAACGGAGCAAGGCGGAGGACGTTTGAGTTGCGAAACAGATCGGGCAGCACATCGGGCACGATGGTTCGGTTTTCAAGTGCGTACCCACTACCTGAGGGCGCCTGGGTGCGATCCGAAAGCACCCACCATTGACCGTCGGGCGAGCGAGCCAAATCGATGGCCAGCATATGAAGATAACTGTTTGCTGGAACCCGCACTCCAACCATCGGACGAAGAAAAGAGGGATTAGCATAAAGGAGTTCCGGCGGGAAATCTCCGCTGGTGAGCAGGCTCTGAGGGCCGTAAAGATCTTCGAGGAGCAGACTCAATAGCCTCGCTCGCTGAATAATTCCGGCCTCAATATAACGCCACTCGTTCGCGGAAATCAGGAAAGGAAGCACATCGATCTGCCAGGGGCGATTTGCTCCGAGCGGATCGTTATAGATGTTGTACGTAATGCCGTTTTCGCGAATGCGCCGATCTGCACGCGCCCAGCGTCGTTCCAACTCCTCGGGCCCGATGTTACGAAGCGACTCCATGAGGCGGGCCCAATGCGGGCGAGGATTGACTCCATCAGCCGATAGCTCGTTATAGGCATCTCCGCATGGGAGCAAGTCTTGATGCAAATCGAGGGTCATGAATCGAGTCCCAACTTGTTGTTCGGCGACCTGGGCGGCATGCGCAGATCCAAAGTTGCCGGAAACACTGGGTTGGTCTCATCTTCTGGAACCGCTGTGGGAGTGCGTGCGGGTGCGGCAACCTGAAAACGTTCCTGTCGCCGCGCATCGGCCTCTTTGGCATTCGCAGGCAGAGCCGTATACAAGCGCCCATCCGGCGGAGCGACATGGTATGTACACTCTCCCACTGAGCAGCCCGTCAACGTATCAATGAGATTAAACAAAAGTGGCGCGTGGACGGGAACTGTAGGATGTAGCGTCACTGAGAGCCTGCGAGCACGATAGCGCACGGCACCAACTGCTTCACCAGGAATGGGGGTCTTTAGCAGAGGAACCCGGCGGCCATTACAGCTAACGACGTACCGTGAATCGTAAGGAAGGCCGGATAATCTGACTTGAACGCGTTCAAGCGATGAGTCTACTGAGCGAACCGTGCGACCTGAGACTGTCTCCTCAGGGAGAACATTCCACGGCTCCAGCGCTTTGCGGATTTCGAGTTCAACACCATCGACAGAGATGGATCCGATCTTTGGAAAGCGAAATTCTATTTGAGGAGC
>Ga0364874_10942_pt1 | contig 10883 bp, 11 predicted proteins | sample ExccelAu500001D4_2_FD_206922 | JGI IMG/M metagenome (GOLD analysis project Ga0364874, IMG submission 206922) | Enriched cells from Trout Bog Lake Hypolimnion, Wisconsin, USA - BchlTB.Aug07.5000.01.D4 | ecosystem: Environmental > Aquatic > Freshwater > Lake > Hypolimnion/Profundal zone | place... | reverse complement strand
CGCCGGTCCAGCCCCTCCCGACCCGGTGATGCCGAGGGGGCTGGGAGGTATGGTAAATTGGGGAAAGCGATTATGGTGAACCGATGAAGTTCGAAAACTGCAGAGACTGCCGAGAAGAAGTCGTCTGGTGGGCGTTTACCGCCGATATCTGCATGACTCTTTTCAAAGGCATCTTGGGGCTGATGAGCGGCAGCGTCGCTCTGGTGGCCGATTCGCTGCACTCGGGCGCCGACGTCGTGGCCAGCGGCGTCACCCAACTCAGCATAAAGATTTCGGACAAGCCGGCGGACGCCAAGTATCCCTTCGGCTACGGCAACATCCAATATATCTCGTCGGCCATCGTCGGCTCGCTGCTGCTGATCGGCGCCAGCTTCCTGATGTACGGCTCGGTGATGAAGCTGATCTCGGGCACGTATGTGGCGCCGAGCATCTTCGCCGCCCTGGGCGCGTCGGTGACCGTCGTCGTCAACGAGCTGATGTATCGCTACCAGATCTGCGTCGGCAACGAGAACAACAGCCCGGCCATCATCGCCAATGCCTGGGACAACCGTTCCGACGCCATTTCATCGGCGGCGGTGATGGTGGGGGTGATCGCCTCGGTGATCGGTTTCCCCATCGCCGACACCATCGCCGCCATCGGCGTGTCGGCTCTGGTCGGTCGCATCGGCCTGGAACTGATCGGCAAGGCGGTTCACGGACTGATGGATAGTTCGGTGGATACTGAATTGCTGCAAACCGCATGGCAGGTCGCCATGGATACGCCCATGGTCCACAGCATCTATTTCCTGCGTGGGCGCCATGTGGGCGAGGACGTGCATTTCGACATCCGCCTGCGCGTCGATCCCAACCTGCGGATCAAGGACAGCTCGGTGGTGGCCGAGGCGGTGCGCCAGCGCATCCAGGAGGAAATCCCCCACGCCCGCGACATCCGTCTGTTCGTCAGCCCGGCACCGTCGCTGGGGTGACGGCCCGAACCTGATCGAGAGAGGGGCGCCATGGGGGGGCCAGAGGAACCAAATGAGTATTCATTTCAGATATTTTCTTCGCGGGATATCCGCCATCTCAGTTCTGGTGGTGTTTGCGTTTGGTCTGTTGCGCTACAATGAGTTTCTGACGATGCGCGAGGATGCGCAATCAAAGCGGTCCAACTTTGAGGTTGAGATACAGCGACGCAATAATTTGTTTGGGAATCTTATTAACCTTACGATTAATCATGCCGCTCTTGAGGATTCAGTCTTCACCCATGCGGCAGACAAGCGCGCTGAGGGAATTGAGAAAAGCTTCGATAAAAAGGACATATTAAAGCTTGATCAAATTTGGTCTAGAGATGGGTTTGGCGCTGCCTTTGGAAAAATTATTGCTTACTCAGAAAAGTATCCAGATATTCGATCCGTGAAATCATATAAATTCATGATGTCATCCCTTGTCGAAATGGAAGACCGGATTTCAGACAACAGGGTATTGTACAATGAAAGCGCGGCTAAATTTAATGCCGAAATCAGGAAGATGCCATGGAAGTATCTGGCCATGGTCACGGGCTTCAAAGAGCGTGAGTATTTTCATCCAAATCAAGAAAGCACCGCGATGATCAACGCCCCCATTGTCGCACCGGAGATGTACCAGCAACTGATGCCCTTGGCTCCTGCTCAGAGGGCGTACAAAAAGTAATGATGGGCATCCGAGACGAGGGGGGGCGAATGAATCCGAACCAACTTGCCCTCGTTTCCGGCAAAGCTTATAAACACACAAACACAGAGGCAGGCTATGGGCTCAGTTCGGTGGAACATCGCTGTGTCGGCGGACACCGATCAGTCCCTGCGCATGTACCTCGCGGGCCAAGGCGGTGGCCGCAAGGGTGACCTGTCGCGCTTCATTGAGGAAGCTGTGCGGGCACAATATCCTCGAACTGTCGGCCGAGCAGGCTAAGGCTGCCAATATCGACACGACCGAGACTGACTTGACCGCGATTGTCGCCGAGGCAGTGCAATGGGCCCGTGAGCACTGATGCGCGTCGTCCTGGATACCAATGTCCTCCACATCGGGTTGGCTGGCTGGGATGGCTGTCGAAGGCGGCCCAGCCAGCCGTGGGGCCGACCTGGCGAAAGCCGCTCTCCCGCGACGGCTATATCTTTGGAATAGGACAATGCAAGCCGGATTGTGCGCGCTTCATCGGCGCCCACCCATGCCTCGGGTGAAGCTATCGCCCCTCAAAGCCACCTCTGCTCACGCCGTAACAGTATCGCGATTGGCCGCGCCGTGCCGAGTTTCGTCCGTACCGCTACCTTCGATTGCCGCCCTTGCCGCATTGACCACCTTGGCCAGCATTGGGTCGAGGCGGTCGAGCAGGTCTTCCGCCGGATCAAGGTCACCCGGGGTCAGGGCGTGTTCAAGGTCAATGGCCAGGTTGTAGATCTCCCGCGCCTCGATCATCCCCGCCGCACCCTTCAAGGTGTGGGCTTCACGGGACGCACGCTCCATGTCGCCGTTGGCCACGGACTGGCGTATTCTGGCGACGACATCCTCCTGCTGGTCCACAAAACCTCCGAGCGTCTTGACGTACAAAGCTTTCATTCCCGCGACACGCCGCAATCCGGCCCGGACATCAAGCCCTTCGATGCTGCTGGGAAGGTGGAGGTTGGCCCCTCGCAACGCATCACCGGTCGTGCCGAGCAAAAACGCGTCGCCTAGCCCGGTGACCCATTTATGGATGACCGCGTAAAGCTGAGACGGGTTGAAGGGCTTGCCGATGAAATCACTCATACCAGCCGCGAGGCATTCCTTTTCTTGGCTTGGCATGGCGTTGGCGGTCATGGCGATGATAGGCAGGTCAACCAGTCCATAGCGTTCACGAATCAGCTGGGTCGCCTCGGTGCCGCCCATCCCCGGCATTCGGACATCCATCAAAATGATCTCGTAATCCGCCTTGCCCGCCATTTCGACGGCCATGCCGCCATCAAACGCGACGTCCACCACCATCCCGGCCGCCTCCAGCAGTCCGATGGCGACCATCCGGTTGGTGGAGTCGTCATCAGCCAGAAGCACCCGTGTTCCTCGCAGGATGGAAACATCCCCCGCAGTCGTGACGGGACCATCCTGGACCGGTATATCCTCGGCATCGAGGATTGGTGCCCCGTTTCCGCGGGAAAGTCCGACACGCGCGGTGAACCAGAAGGCGCTTCCCTCCCCGAGCGTGCTTTCGACACCCACCTCTCCCCCCATCAGATCGGCCAGTTGCCGGGCGATGGCCAGCCCAAGGCCGGTGCCGCCGAATTTGCGGGTGACCGTGATGTCGGCCTGCTGGAACGGCTCGAACAAGTGGACCTGCTGCTCCGGCGTAAGGCCGATGCCGGTATCGGTGACGGAAAAGCAGATCATCATCTCGCCATTGCCGGCCTCGGCGGCATCCGCATCGACCGTGATCTTTCCGCGTTCGGTGAATTTGACGGCGTTGTTCAGGTAGTTGAGCAGGATCTGGCTGATCCGCAACGGATCGCCGATCAGTTCGTGCGGAAGCACCGGTGCCACATGGGTTACAATTTCCAAACCCTTGGCAGCCGCCGCGACGCCCACCACCGCCACGGCGTCGTGGATCAGGCGCGGCAGATCGAAATCGACATGCTCGACGTCCACCTGCCCCGCCTCGATTTTCGACAGGTCCAGGATCTGGTTGATGACGGCAAGCAGACGGTCCGCCGACTGCCCGATGGCCTCGACATAGTCGCGCTGCTTCGGCGACAACTCACCGATGAGGGCCAGATGGGTCATGCCGATGATGCCGTTCATCGGCGTGCGGATTTCGTGGCTCATATTGGCGAGGAAATCGCTTTTGGCCCGGCTTGCCGCCTCGGCCTTCAACTCCGCTTGCATGATGCTGGTAAGATCGGTTTTGGCGGAGACAAACCCGATCGTCTCCCCCTTCTTGTCCGTGATCGGCGCGGTCTTGACCAGCACCCAGACATCATTTCCATCCTTCCTCCGACGAAGTTTCTTGCCTTCGAAGAAGCCGGTCTCGACGGGATAGGCTTTTCGCAAATCGGGATCGTCGGGAAGCAGGATCGACAGGTCGCGCCCTTGCAATTCAGCCAAGGAATAGCCGAAGAGCCATTCATAGGCTGGGTTTACATATCGGACGCGCAGCGACGTGTCGGCCACGACAATGGCCGCGCTGCACTGACGAACAGCTTCGCCCAACCACAGCAGTTCGTCGTCAGCGTGTTTCCGCTCGGTGACGTCCTCATACAGTCCCAATACGCCAACCGTCTCGTCCCTGCCATTCTTGATCGGAGCCTTGGCCGTTCGAAGCCATATGGTTCTTCCGTCGGGCGTGGTTTGGGGCTCTTCATAGAATGGATGCGAAACACCCGTTTCCATGACCTTCCGGTCATCGGCGCGATACAGATCCGCCTGATCCTTCCAAGGCATCTGGTGATCATTCAGACCGATCACATCGTCAGGTCGAGCCACTCCGGCATCCTCGGCGAAGGCCGGGTTGCAGCCGAGGAAGTGAAGTGTCCGATCCTTCCAGAAAATGCGGATCGGGGCCGTGTCGATGATGGTCCGCAGCAAGTTCCGGGATTCGACGATGGCCACTTCCATCTGATGCCGTTCGGAAACGTCGCGTGACGAAGCATAAAGGACCACCCGACCTTCCAATTCCAACGCCGAGCAGAGCACCTCCACGTCAAAAATGCTGCCATCCTTACGCTTGTGACGCGTCTCGATGGTCTGTAGTTCGCGGTGTTCGAACAACTCCGCCATTCTCTCGTCGATTTTGGCGGAGGAGTCTTGCGCGTCCCACTCGGCCACGTTCATGCCGATCACTTCCGCTCGGCTGTACCCGAGCATACGGCAAAATGAATCGCTGGCATCGATGATGTCGCCCTTGTCATCCAGGATGTGAATTCCGTCGCTCGCGTATCGCAGCAGGAGGCGACTGCGTTCACTCGCCTTCTCCGCCGCGTGAAACGAGCGCCACAACAACCATGCCCGGGTCGAGGTGAAACACAAAAACAGCGTGGCGAGGGCGACGCCCTTCTCGACGTTGCGTCGCCATGGGGCCAAGTAGTCATCAGCCCCCTGCCCCACCAGCACATGGAATGGGACGGCCGACATGCGGCGATAGGAGACTATCCGCTCGACCCCATCTCCCCCCCGCTCCGTATGATAGGTCTTGGACATCACGCGGGACGCGAGGATCTCGCTCAATTCCTTGGAATAAAGCTTGGTTCCGATTGGCTGGTCCGGCAAAGACGGACTTCGGGCGATAAGACCCGTCGTCGAATCCCTCAGCATGGCCACGCCATGGGGACCCAATTCCAGACCGCCGAGAAGCTGTTCGAAATAGCTGACCGGAACACCGGAGGTGACCAAGCCGGCAAAGCTGCCGTCAGGGTTGTTGTAACGGCGGGTGAAGGCGATCAGCCAGACCTTGACGGCTCTGCCGAACAGCGGATCGCTGATGATCAATCCGCGATCTTTGTGGTCGCGATGGGAGATGAAATATGGGCGGCCGGCATAGCTGACCTCCGCTCCCTGCGCCACAGGCCCGAACCGGACCGTCCCCGCCGAATCCGTTACGTGATATGAGGTGGCAGCCTCGCCCCACCTTATCCGCTCGGTCAGGGCGGCGTTGATCTCTTGGCTGTTGAGGCTTCCACGCTGGCGCAATTCCCGCTCCAGGTAGTCGACGATTTCAAGCAGGGACAGGTCGATGTTATGAACCGCTCCGGCTATGTTGTGATCGAGCAGAAGCGTCGAATTTTCCACGGAGGTCCCTACCTCGTTCTCCTCCGCGTCCTTGGCTTCGTTCAGCGCATAGGCGAGCACGCCGATCACGACAAGGTTCACGGTCACGACCGATGCGAACAGGGCGAGGCGGAACGATTTCGTGGCACGGGACATGACTAAAGAACCTCAGCAATCAGCCGATACAAGCGGACTTATCGGCCAGAGAGACGCCTGTCATGCAAACGTATTACTCTGCGTTCGAATTCGCCAGACCGAAAGTCATACATGGGGCGTGCGCGACGGGCCGCGAGGAGACTTGGCGAATAGAGCAGGAATGCGTTGAGGCTGTATTCATTCTCGGTCACAATGCCATTGACACAGCCCTCTCGGATAGGGAGAGAGCCAACGTGCAGTCTGCATGAGTTAAGGTGTAGTTCATGGATTTGAATGCGGAAAAGTCAGAGCGGACGGATATGTGGACCAACGATTTGTCGGTCGGTGTCGATATCATCGACGAGGACCACCAGGCGTTTTTCCGGCTGGCGAAACTGTTGCATGATGTCATGGAGAGCTCCGATAAAAATCAGGATGCTCTCATCGAAACTGCCATAAATATTCTCGAGGAATATGTCGCGGGTCATTTCTTGCGTGAAGAGACGGCCATGGCCGCCGCAGGCTATCCATTTCTGACAGAGCATATCGCAGCCCACGACGCCTTCACCGCACGGGCCCATCAGATCGCCCTAGACTACAAGAACGGCCACAAAGAAGTGGCGGCGACGATCAGCGACCTTGTGACCCGGTGGATTGTCGGCCACATCCGGACCATGGACATGCAATACCATGGCATCCTCACCAACGATAACGTCGATGACCGGCCCTTGGCCTACCTAATTGGTGGCGGAGACGATGAGATCGACGAATAGGAACCCTCACCAGCATCAATAGGGCCGCTCTTGCGGCATCCGCATCGGTCAAGACGGGAATTCACTGTCCCGAATCGCGGAACCGCCACCTGCGGGCAGCCCTTCGGGCCGAGCAATTCGAAGAACGGGCGGAAGTCGATGCACTGTTTCTTACCGCTGGCGGAGATGTGTCGGAAGGCCGAGGGTCGCGGGTCCGGGTGAGCCTGAACGGCGTCGATACCGTCTTTCATCGCCCCCATTGAAGCCCGCCGCGCCACCTCGCCACATGACCGCCCTCGACCTTGCCTGTGAATGCCGGCATCGGGCACCATATAAGGAGTGCTCGTCGGACCTCCCGGCGGGACAATGGAGGACATGAGCCACGGCGCGCGTCAACGATTTTGAGACAGCGTTCCGATCAGTTTAAGCAGCCAACTTCTCCGAGTTTTCAGGCGGGTTGATCCAGGCGGCGGTCGGGAGCGCCGGTGCCTGAGGTGCGATCCGGACGAAGCGGTTTGGGTGGCGGGCATAAGCGGCGTCCAACACGATTTGCCGCTGATGGTGGAGATAACCAGCCTGCCCCGAATGGACCTGCTGGGGCGTCAACAGGCCGATGCCGCTGTGGTGGTGGCGGTTGTTGTACCAGTCGAAGAATTGGCGGCAGAAGGCGCGGGCATCCTGGATGGAGCCGAAGCGATCGGGAAATTCGGGGCGATATTTCATCGTCCGGAACTGGCTTTCGGAATAGGGATTATCGTTGGACGTGTAGGGCCGCGAGTGGGTCTTGGTGATGCCGAGATCGGCCAGCAAGTGGCCGGTGACCTTGGAGGTCATGGAGGGGCCGCGATCGGCATGCAGGGTCAGGCTGCCGGGTTCAATGCCGTGGCGGCGACAGGTTTCGCGGATCAATTTGCTCGCCAAGAAGGAGCTTTCGCGGTCGGCCAGCATCCAGCCGACGACGCAGCGGCTGAAGATGTCGATGATGACGTAGAGCTGGAAATAGCTCCACTTGGCTGGCCCCTTGAGCTTGGTGATGTCCCACGACCACACCTGGTTGGGACCGGTGGCGAGCAGTTCGGGCTTGGCATAGGCGGGATGGGTCAATTGGTCGCGGCGCTCACGAACCTCATGGTTGGCGGCCAGGACCCGATACATGGTGCGGATCGAGCAGAGATAGACACCCTCGTCGAGCAAGGTGGCGTAGACCTCGGCGGGGGCGTGGTCCATGAAGCGGTCTTCGTGCAGCACCGCCAGAACCCGAACACGCTCGGCAGCTGTCATGGCGCGAGACTGTCGGCGGCGCGCGGGTGGCCCTTGGACCGGCCCATGACGGAGGCGATGGAAGGTGGCCCGCGCCAGCCCCAAGGCCGCGCACACAGCCTGGCGCATCCCGGCAGGCGCCTCGGCAACAAGGGCCGTCAGCTCTCGTCGTCGATCGCCCCCAGGTCGATCGCTAGGAGCTGCGCCGCTTTTTTTTGGATTCCAATGATCAATTGGGCCTTGGCCAATTGCCGTTCCAGCCGGGCATTCTCGCGGCGCAGACGATCCAGTTCGGCTGTGTCATTGCCCGTGATCACGGCAAGCGGCCCCCGCCGGATGTCCGAGGCGATGCGGCTGCGGATGGCCGACGCCAGGTAAGGGCCGGCATCCTCGCGGCTGGAGACATGGAGGGGATGGCGCAGCGGTTCGTCGCCCCGGGCCAGCCCCGGCATGTAGATGCGGATCAAGCCGTCGGAGACGCCCAGCCCCTTTCCGAGACGCTGGGCGAGCCAGTCCGTGAAGGGGGCGTCCAAGACGGCTACGAAGGCGGCGCCGACGGTCGAGCGCGCCAAGGCGATAGGGTCGGTGTCGGGGCCTTCCGCATGCTTCCGGAGAAGGGCATGCAGACCCGGCGCGACTACACGATGGCCGCCCACTTCGCCTATCTGCGCCGCCTCATGCCGAAGGTCGGCAAATGGCGGTTCTTCCTCGACCAGGATCCGGGGATGCGGGCGGCGGTGATGTCGGCGTTCGTGGAGGAGATCAAGGCGGAGACCTGCGACGCGTGGTTCGTCCGGATCAACAAGGACCTGACCATCGACAAGCGCCGACAGGCCCGGCGGATCGCCAGGCTTCAGTTCGAGTCGGTCAAGGCCGCCAATCCCGGGCTCTCCGACCGCGAGGTGGTGCGCGAGATGATCAAGACCGCCCACGCGGCGATGACACAGCACGGGAACTGGAACGATCGCTGGCTCGACCATCCCTACCCCAACATGAGCGAGCCGGAAAAAGCGGTCAGCTGGCTCACCGAGCGGCCGACCTTCACCCCCGACCACGCCGCCTCGCTCTATGCCATGGCCAGCCTGCACGGCGTGGACAGCCTGTTCAACCAAATGCGGCGTCGGTCGCGGCTGTTGGAGCGCCCGATCCACACGTCGAGCGGGTCTGGTCGGCGTATTCGGCCTACGACCCCGCCCAGACGATGCGCCTCATCGAGATCGTTCGGGTGTGCCACAACTTCGTCTGGCCGGGCGAGAAGGACGGGAAGACGCCGGCGATGCGCCTCGGCCTGGCCCGGGCTCCCATCGATTACGCCGACATCCTCGCCTTCGTTCCTTGATCCTGTTTGAACGGAGCCAACTGCGCTGGCCGATGGTGCCTTCGCTGCATTGTCATGCCGGCAAACCAGTGCCATATCATCGGAGAACGGCGTAGAATGGCTGCGCGCGGCGGCAACTGTCGCTGGACAGGAGGTCAAAATGACGGCGGACATCAAGAAGAGAGATTGGCTGCGGGAATATTCCGAAGGGCGATTGGCAAAAAGCACCATCATGGCGCAGCTCAGAACGACGGATTACACAGAAGTCCTGTCCGCGCTGAGGGCGAGAAACCTTGGATTGCCGAGGGCGGCGCCTTCCGAAGGGCGGGAGGAACATCTTTCGGTCCTCGCCAAGGCCATTGCGAGCGGACGGGAAAGATCGGTGGAGCGAACCAGATGACGAAAGGAAGACGCTTCGTCCTTCTGGTCCCCGACACTGGTCCGCTCATCACCCTGGCGGCGGCGAACCGCCTCGACTGCTTGACGCTTCCGGGCATCGACGTCGCCGTCCCCGACTTCGTATTCTTCGAAGCCATTCGAAAGACGGACAAGCTGGGCGCAGCCGAACTCATCGAGTGGATCCGCGAATGGAGGGGCCGGGTTTTCTTGGAGCCGACAGGAGAGATGACCAACTATCTCGACAATATCGAATCCGGAAAAGGAGACAAGAAGAGAGACCGAGGAGAGCAGGCCGCAGCCGAGGTTCTGCGGGACTTTACGGATCGCAATCCCGATCTCGAAACGCTCATGCTCTACGAAGACGCGGATATCAACAACTCCACCTTCATCAGGCTTCCGAAGAATGCCCATCCGGTCGGAACTGCCGATCTGCTCAACGGACTCGAGCGTGCGCAGCTCATCCAATCGGCCGATCAAATCCTCGATGAGGCGGTGCGCCACGGACGTCCGGAAACCATTCGAACTCCGCGTGCGGGGCAGGACGTCGTCGAGGACCTTGCTGTTCAGGCCAGAAAGGGAGATAAGCAGCAGCGGTAGCGGAAAATGATAAAACGAGCTGGGAACGCATATGCTCCGTTCTCCGTTGGGTCGTCAATCCCTACGTCGTGAATGACTTAGCAAGAACTCCCGATTCGCGGCTCTTTCCATGGCAAGGAGTTCCCTTCGGCTTTCACGGATTGCTTTTTCGAAGTCGGCATCGTCGCACAGCCGCCTGAATTCCGCTTCTTTCGACTTTCGTTCTCTCTCAGGCTTGGCTGCCTCCTCCAAGGTTGCGAGAAGAGCGCTTCCATCAGGAATCAAAAGCTCAGTGCCCTCTTCAAAATTGGCTCCCGGCACATTCCTGAGATTGGCCTCTTCCTGGATGACGATCTGATGGCCGTCAATTCCGACGATCATCCATTCGCCCCGCTCGTCTCCAATTTCACACCCGACAAGCAGGTGAAGTCGCCCCCGAAGGAGTCGTGTGGCCAGGAGGAAATCAAAAATTCGCATGTTGGCTTCCTCGAATTCGCCACCTCAGATTTCTCGCCTCCGCAAGGCAAGTCGGTCGCCTACGACTTGACGACAACAATCTCATCCGCGCCAAAACTATCCCTGCCAGAAACGTGCGGCGGCATGGTGTTCTTCACGTCGGCTCGTTCCGAGCCCGCCTTCAACGCCGCAGCGGCACATGCCTGAACGATTTCATTGGGGAGTTCCGGGCAGGAGCTCGT
>Ga0364874_10940_pt1 | contig 10911 bp, 8 predicted proteins | sample ExccelAu500001D4_2_FD_206922 | JGI IMG/M metagenome (GOLD analysis project Ga0364874, IMG submission 206922) | Enriched cells from Trout Bog Lake Hypolimnion, Wisconsin, USA - BchlTB.Aug07.5000.01.D4 | ecosystem: Environmental > Aquatic > Freshwater > Lake > Hypolimnion/Profundal zone | place: USA... | reverse complement strand
ATTGTTACAAAGAACATCTGAAATACATTGATGTCTTGGCATGATTCTCGATTAAGTGCACGCGAAAGCAACGGTGCATGCAACTACGAACTGCCTGCCCGAAGCTTCTGCTTCCTCCGCGACCAATAATATCTGCAAGGCATACACAAATTAGCTCAGTCTGCTTTGCGGTGTAAGATCAAACAAACGTCAACCCCATCCAATACGATCATGAAAACTTTAATTGGGATATTAATGTGGCTGTATATTGGTTTCCTCCTGCCTTTTACCTCTCTCCACGCGACAACGGGCGGCCCCGTTACTGTCGGTTACTTGGTCGACTATCAATTTGCGGACCTGCAAGGAAACTGGCAGGCAACCTATGGAACAGAGAATAAAGTATCGGATTGGGATGCTGATTGCAAGGCTGGCGGGATCGGTTGCGCCTACTGGGATCACATCTCGGTCAGCAATACCAGCACGGCGAATAGCACAATCGAGATGCGCAAGCCTTTCCTGCCGCAGACCAGCGGCACAATCAGCGTGGAGTTCCGATTTCTCTTTCTACAAAAGCTCGATGGTATGATCTGGGCGGTGCGCGCGGGCAGGGACAAATCGCTGATCCAATTTTCAACCTCTGGAGGTAACTTCGGTTATCTGAGTTCCAGCGGCACATTTGTTTCACTTATATCAAATTACAGTATAAACACGGCCTACACAGCGCATGCGGATGTAAACATCACGAACGCTACGGTTGATTACTTCGTCGATGGAGTAAAGCTGGCGTCCGCTGTCCCTTTTGCCAACCCTTCCCTGGAGATGGCCAGCCAGTTTTACATGAGCGTACCCGCGACGGGCGTCCAACATCTTTATTATCTGACGATCACGAAAGGATACAAAGTGTATGAGCGGTTCACCAATGCTAAAGTCAACACGGTACCCACTCTTTGGACTACCAGTGTGGGAAGCACGGTGCAGGTCGCTCATGGTAGTAATCCAAAGGATACGATGAGTTGCGCGTTGAGCGCCACCTCCTCCACACTGGGATGCCCCTTCACTTCCAGCACCAACAAATTGGTATGGGAGTTTAAATTCAGGCTGCCCACGAAGATGGACGGAATAACGGCGCAACTGCGAAGTGGCTCGACCAGCGCAGTGACGTTCACCACCCAACAAGGGGGGCTGGCCTATTATAGCAGCATTTATCCCGTTTTTTTAAATTACCAAGTAATATGGCCAAATTACGTGGCTAATCTCTGGTACGTTGTGCGTATTGTGGCCGATCCTACCACCCTTAAAGCCGACATTTACATCAACGGAAAACTGATGGCTTCGCAGATTTGGTTCGGATGGTCCGTCAGTTCACTCGACAATATCCTATTCACGACCCCAGCGACAGGAACAAGCCAGATGTGGGTCGATGATATTTATGTCTACGATTTCCAACCTCCGGCTTCCGACTATGTGCCGGCCCCTCAGGCCCCGCCAAAGCTCCCCTATTATGTTGGCATGCAGAGCTTCTTCGCAGGGTGGCGTGACGGACATCATGTCGGGTGGGACTGGATTTATCGCTATCCGAACCACGATCCGTATATCGGCTTCTATGACGACGGTAATCCAGAGGCGATGGATTGGCAACTCAAGTGCATGGCCGAGGCCGGAGTCGATTTCTTCATGGACTGCTGGTACCTGAATAACGACGGCTTCCCCATGAAGGAGCCGCAGTTTGAGTACACCGAAGGCCCGATCCACAATGCCTATTTCTACGCTCAGTATTCGAACAATGTGAAATTTGCCATCGCCGACTATACGATGCAGACGACAACGCTCAGCGACTTCACCAACTACATCCTCCCGTATTGGATGGAATACTACATCAAGGATCCACGCTATTTCGTCATTCCCAGCACCATCGGCTTGAAAGGTGCCCCGGTCATCGGTATTGGTTTCGCAACGACGTGGATGACGGCTCCCAATAATGCCATGCAAAATTCCATCGCGGCCCTGCGCACAGCGGTGCAAGCTGCGGGCTATGACAATCCGGTGATACTGGGCCTGTACACGGGGTCGGACAAGCCGACCCTGGACAGCCTTAAAGCAGCGGGCATCGATTATTGTTATGCCTATGATTGGGGCACCAACAACATCACGACCATCCAAAACAACCTGACTGCGCAACTCAGCGCCAGTTCCACCCTCAAACCGATTGCGGATGCAACGCAGGGTTGGAGCGGCGAAGCGTGGGATATTAACAGCAGAGGGTATGTGAGCTTGACGGATTTCGCGTCGATGAACAATTGGATGAAGAATACCTTCCTGCCGTCCTCCACTCAGTTGGCCAATAAGATGGTACTCTTCGACAACTGGAATGAGTTTGGCGAAGGACACTATATCTGCCCTACAAATCTCGCGGGGTTTGGCTATGTGGACGCGATTCACTCCGCCTTCACCACCTCCACCACCACCCAACCCCACGACACGCTGACTCCGGCGCAGAAATCTCGAATCAACGTTCTCCACACCCGTGGCTGGGATGGGCGGGTATGGGCTTTTGATTCCCTGTATCCAGACACGGAAGGTTGGACCGCTGGGAATGGTCAAATCACCGGCCTGGCTCAGAATAACGGCTATCTGGAAGGGACGATATCGGGAAGCGATTCGATATTGTACTCGGGCACGGGTTATGCGATTGATGCATCGCTCTATAATCAGATCAAGGTGAGGATGAAGAATTCGAGCACCGGTACAACCGCCAAGTTCTACTTCCTCACAGGCACGGATCACACATGGAACGAGACCAAGGCAAAGAGTTTCAATCTCGTTGTCAGTGATACGAACTACACCGAATACACGGTGGATATGAGCGCCGTGGCGGCATGGGCTGGAACGATCTGGGAGTTGCGCTTCGATCCTGTCGATACGGGAGCCTCTTCGGGAACCTTTAGCATCGACTACATCAAGGTGGTCGCCGCTCCCACTACGGTGATGCAGGATGTTTTCAGCTATACCACCACAGACATCACGGGCCACGCCCCGACCACGGGAACTGGCACCTGGAGCACCAATTATGGGCTGTCCAACGACAAAATTTCAACGTCGAACTCCACGGCCATCATCACGACCAACGGAGGGACGCTCGGAGCTGGAACTGCAGTGGCGAACTACGCGTTCACGCCCCAAATCGCTACGGTTTACACCCTTAATGTCACCCTTAACTACACCGGCTACGTGGGTGCAACCGACTGCTGGGCCGGACTGGGCTTTTCCACGCTGACTGGAGGCGGATACAACTCCGCAAATCCCGCCCCTTGGATATTGATTCGCCCGCAGTCCGCATCGGGAGTAAGTGGCGCAACGAACGGATTTAACGGAACTACGGGCCAATGGTCTGGGACTGTGCCCTCCGCATCCTATTCCGGGCCAATACGTGTGACCTTAACCTGGGACACGAGCACGTGGCAGGTGCAGTATTACATAAACGGTCTGCCCCAGGGGACGTGGACTACCGGAATACCTGCCGTCAATCAGACCTGCTACGTCTTTTTTGAAGGTTCGCGGACGGGCAACGTGGTTAACGTCACGAATGTCAGCCTGACTTCAACCCCTTCGAGATAAGCGGCGGTTGCAAGGCGATCCCTCCTTTCATGAAGATTTGAAAGGAGGGATCGGCCGGGGGAAGTCAAGATTCGCCTATTGGTAGGCCTCTACACAGGGCGGCGGGGAGTTTTTCGATATCAGCGTTTGCTGGTAGCCGCAGGCATGCAGCGAAAACTTGGGGGACACCCGTCGGTATGTCTGCACCCATGTTCCACGGGCATTTTTATTGTCTTTCCGATCATAGCCTTGTGGCGTATCCTGTTCTCTCGATCGAGAGTTTTTAACATCCGGGTTATGTCGCCGATACCAGAAAATAAAGCCACCCAACGTGATGTTGCCCAACTGGCTGGGGTCAGCCATATGACGGTCTCCCGTGTTGTCCAAGGCATCAAAACCGTCTCTCCGGCCACCGCTGAACGCGTTCACGAGGCCATCAAAAAGCTCAAATACGTGCCCGATCCCGCTCTGTCGGCGCTGGCCATGTACCGAACTCATGGTGGAGAAAAAGGGCACGGAAGCGTGCTCGCCTTTCTCGACTGCGACAACAGCGACCACAGCCACGATATCCTCGACGGTGTTCGGCGCGAAGCAACTTGGCTGGGCTATCAGGTCGAGTCCTTTCAGATGGACCCAGAACCGAGCCATCAGCGTCAATTAAGCCATCAGCTCTATCACCGGGGCATTCGCGGCTTGCTCTTCGGCCCCACCAATTCCGAGTGGAAATTCGAGGGCTGGAACTGGAACGACTTTGCGGCCATCTCGCTTTCCTCAGTCAGGAATCAACCGGCGATGCATGCCGTCTCGATTGACTACGTTCAAGGGGCGTCCACGGCCGTTTCCACCCTGCTCAAATGGGGCTGCAAGCGCATAGCCATGGTTATCCATCCCCAATGGGAAGAACGCACCGGCCACCGCTGGCTCGGAGGCTACTGCTCCGCGCTCGACTGGAGAAAACAGTCTCCACTCGTGGGCAACGAATTCTGGGAGACCCCCGAACTCAAACCCTGGCTGCGCGATCAACGGGTAGATGGACTGATCACCCTCCACTCTGGCGTGGAGAAGCATCCGAGCGAAGCGTGGAGAATCGCCCACTCTCTCAAGATCAAGACCATTCTGCTAAGCGACTACGCACATGTTCCCGAAGTGCCGGCCATGTCCTTTGACCGTCAGGCCATCGGGACAGAAGCGGTTCGCATGATGCACCACCTCCTTCTTAGCCACGAATTCGGCATTCCCGAAAAAACCAAACTCGTTGCCATTCAGGGCAAGCTTCGCCTGGATGATTGAGGCGGTTTGAGCGGCGCGGCAACCCGCGACCAGGAACCGCTCTAAATGCCAAAATCAGGGAGCCTCCCCGGCCAGACCGGGGGGCTCCATATACCAACATTCGGGTCTGCTTAGGTATAGTGCAGGTAAGCAGAGGCAACGCAGTCTCGATCGGCGCGAACCCGGAGCCAGTGGCCACTGAACCCGCTCGCGAATTCGTGGTGAACATAGCCGCTTGGGCCAAGAACAAACTGATCATAGGTGTGCCAACTGCCATTGCCCAGAAAGTCCACTTCAATGGTAAACGTCACGGTCTGGTCTGACTGGTGAGCAAGGTGAAGACACTTCTGGTCAAACCCTGTGAGTAGATAGGGATCCGAGGGTTGATCTGCCTCGACAGACGTTTCCCACCAAGGACCACCCCAACCGGCGGGCTTTCCGAATTGCCAGAGATCGTCGGTTTTTCCGAACCAGAGGCCGGATTGAGGTTCCGCGCAAAGCTCGTTGTCGGTCCCGCCCGGCGAGGCGTTGTCGGCCCCTATGACCAGCATGCCCTTCCACGAACAGAAATCGCCGAGCACCCAGAGATGCTGGCTGATAGGCTTGATGCCCCAGACGCGATCCCCATAAGCCCAGGGCGAAAGTTCATAGAACATGCCGTGCATATCCATGAGGAAACGCTCGTGTTCCACCTCGCGAATGCGGGGCCATTCGGTCTGGCAGCGGTGATCAAAGGTGTGGCTGGCTTTTGGGAAGCGGTAGGTCTTCCATGTTTTGTCGCTGTCTGTGTAGACCTTCAGAATTGCGGAAGCGCGATCCCAACCCGTAGCGAAGATGGCGTCAGTGAAGGTACCCCGCCCCCGCACGCAGACGAACGGTTTGCGGTCGAGAACAGTCCAAGTCTTGCCGTCAAACTCAGCCAACGTACCTTCGCTCTGTTTTCCAAGGAAATCGATTTCTGTGTAGTCGTTGTTAGCAACGATCAATTTACCGAATTCGGTATAGCAATCCTTAAAATGGCAGCGAAATTCGCCCGGAGTGCCAAGGGCTTGGGTGAGGTCAAATATTTTGCGGGTCTCAAGCGTATGTACATTCAGTTCAAAGAGTTCGCCTTCCATACCGAGCATGTAGACGAGATTATCGGGATCGGAAAGATGCCGTGCCGTGCCACATAGCCGAATATCGATAAGCTCACGCACCGTGCGCACACAGTGTTCGGTATTGATGACGTGAGGGCCGATGATCAACTGGTTGGATGGAGAGTGGATAAAGCGATTCGCGTAGGTTCCCGCCACGCCATCGGGATGCCGCTTCATCTGCATATCAGAGTCGATGACGCGCAGTCCCGTTCCGGTACCTGTGCCACTCCGATGCGAGACGTAGTTGAGGACGTATAGTTTGCCAAGCCATGGCATGAGGCAGCCCACACCGCATTCGGACCGAGGCGGACCAAAATCAGCGGTTTGAGCCAGTGAGGGCACGACGCCAGAAAACGACTGGGGACAAGATGTATTCATATGCGACTGAAAAAATAAAACCGCCACGCGAGAAACCCAAGCCGGTTGAATTGTTCTTTATAAAAAGGCTTGTTTGGGAGAGACGGCACCCAGGGTTGCGAGGAACGTCCCTTCCCCCGGCGCACAGATTATTAAATATTCCATCCTTCAAACCAAAACATACATCATTAGTCCCAAGAGGAGTCCCCTTAAATCTAAAACATCGTTGGCCATCCTGTTATTAGCTGACCTGCTGTTACTGCAAACATTTTCACCAAATTGACTCTCTTGAACAAAAAATTATTTTACCGGCGAGCCATAACCGGAAAAATTATGAACCCCGCTAATAAATCCACCCACGTCCTTCGGTCGTCGATCGCAACCCTTGCGCTACTCTTGCTCGGGACTAGCGGGAGTCACGCCGCCACCTTTGTCTTTTGGCAAGGCGATCTTGTTCAAAACGGAACCACTGTCAGTACCTCATATGTTGACCCTGCGGTGAGCCTCAGGAGCGGCTACAGCAATCAAAATAGCGATGGTCGTCTTCTCGTTGGTCAAAATGGCGGCAACGGCAGCAATAACTCAGTAATATCCTTTGACTTGAGCGCGATCAAGACCGCGGCAGCCGGTCAAACCATTCAAATTAACAGCGTGAGCTTGACGTTAACCGTACAGGGTCTTGGCACCGGCACGGTGCTCTCCACATACAAACTCGACCTCCTCGGAGACGGCTCCAGCGCCTACGGCTTCAATGAAACCACGGCAACTTGGGCCGCTCCCGGCGGTAGCAACGTCGCCGGTGGCACGCTCGGAACGAACCTGAGCAACCTCTCATTCAATGCCGGTTCGCAAACGGTAGGTCAGCTTGACACATGGGCGTCCACGTCAGCCTTCACCACCGCCGTCAGCAATGCGTTGTCGGGAGACGGCACCCTTCGGCTCATTCTCACCAGCACCAATGTGGGAGTGAACAGTAATGTAGATTTGGCTCGTTTCTGGGCCAATGATGCAGGAACTTACACACCTACCACCGCCGAACATCCCTATCTTTCTGTTGACTATACCCTGATATCGGTGCCGGAACCCTCGTCTTTCGTCCTCGTAGCGGTAAGCGGATTGGCTTTGCTCGCGCTTCGCCGGAAAACTCAGAAAGCCTGATCTTGCGGGCCGAAGTCAGCACCCTGCGCAGGTGTTGTCCGCGTTGGACAGCCACGTTGCGGTGGTAGTCTGAGCGGCACGACGTTTGGCAACTACCTCAAACCCTATGCAACCGAAATCCACCGCCCAAACGTCCAGTGATCTCGCCGCCATGCGGCGTGTATAGTGCATATAAGCCAACCCGTACATGAATTGCCAAACAACCGCTCCCTGCCAACCAAATTGATACACCATTAGCACTCCTAATTCCCTATATCAGTCGACCTTTGTTACTGAAAACATATTCACCAAATTGACTCTTTTAACGAAAAAACTATCTTCGCAGCGATTCTCAACTGCAAATCTTATGAACCCCACTAAAAACCCCAGTCAGATCCTTCGGTCATCGATTGCAACCTTCGCGCTACTCTTTCTCGGGAGCAGCGGGAGTCATGCGGCCACCTTTGTCTTTCAGCAAGGCGATCTTGTTAAGGACGGCACCACCGTCAGCACTTCCTTTGTCGCCCCCGCGGTGACCCTCCGGGGCGGCGTCGCCTACTTAAATACAAATCAAAATAACGATGGCCGTATCCTCGTTGGGCAAAATGGTGGCACAGGCCCACAGAACGGGGCGTTCGCCTTTGACTTGAGTTCGATCAATGCCGTAGCCGCAGCCGCTGGCGAAACCGTCCAAATTAACAGCGTAAGCTTGACGTTAACCGTGCAGGGGGCTGGTCAAAATCTGCTCTCCACATACAAACTCGACCTCCTCGGGAACGGCTCCAGCGCCTACAACTTTAATGAAGCCACGGCAACCTGGAACACTCCCGGCGGTAGCAACGTAGCCGGTGGCACGCTTGGAACGAACCTGAGCTCGCTCTCCTTTAATCCCTCTACGCAAAGCGCAGGAACACTTGACACATGGGCGTCCACGTCCGCCTTTACCACTGCCGCTACCAACGCGTTGGCGGGCGACGGTGTCCTTCGGCTCATTCTCACAAGCACCAATGTCGGGGATTCCAGTAAGACAGATCTGGCTAAATTCTACGCCAATGATCCCCTTTCTGGGGGTGCCAGCGCATCGCCTACTGTTGCTGAACACCCCTATCTTTCCGTTGACTACACACTCGTTGAGCCAGAGCAGGTTCCGGAACCCTCTTCGTTCGCCCTCATGGCAGTAAGCGGAGTGGCCATGCTCGCACTTCTTCGCCGGAAATCACAGAAAGCCTGATCTTGCGGGCCGAGGTCAACGCCCTGCACAGATGCTGTCCGCGTTGGGCCGCCAGAAGTACATGTAAGCCAACTGGCGCATAAGTTGCTAAACAATCCCTCTCTGTCAACCAAATCATACACCATTAGCACTCCTAATTCCCTATATCAGTCGACCTTTTGTTACTGAAAACAAATTCACCAAATTGACTCTTTTGAAGAAAAACCTATCGTCCTAACGATTCTCAACTGCAAATATTATGAACCCCAATAAAAAACCCAGTCAAATCCTTCGGTCGTCGGTCGCAACCCTCGCGCTGCTCTTGCTCGGGAGTAGTGGGAGTCATGCCGCAACCTTTACCTTTCAGCAAGGCGATCTTCTTCAGGACGGCGCCACCGTCAGCACCTCCTTTGTCGCCCCTGCGGTGACCCTTCGGAGTGGCTTCGCAAATCAAAATAGCGATGGTCGTATTCTCGTTGGGCAAAATGGTGGCACAGGCTCACAGAACGGAGTATTCGCCTTTGACTTGAGTGCGATCAATACCGCAGCTGCAGCCGTCGGCGATACCGTCCAAATTAACAGCGTGAGCTTGACGTTAACCGTGCAGGCTTCTGGTGCAAATTTGCTCTCCACATACAACCTCGATCTCCTCGGGGACGGCTCCAGCGCCTACAGCTTCAATGAAGCCACGGCAACCTGGACCACTCCTGGCGGTAGTAACGTAGCCGGTGGTACGCTTGGAACGAACCTGAGCTCGCTCTCCTTTAATTCCTCTACGCAAAGTGCAGGAGCGCTTGACACATGGGGGACCTCGTCCGCCTTCACGACTGCCGCCACCAACGCGTTGGCGGGCGACGGTATCCTTCGGCTCGCTCTCACTAGCACCAATGTGGGGGATGCTTCTAAGGTAGATCTGGCGAGATTTTACGCCAATGATGCAGGCACTTACATACCTACCACGGCCCAACACCCCTATCTTTCCGTTGACTATACCCTCGTGCCGGTGCCGGAACCCTCTTCGTTCGTGCTCATGGCAGCAAGCGGAGCGGCCATGCTCACACTTCTTCGCCGGAAATCACAGAAAGCCTGATCTTCCGCGAATACAGGGCGCTACCCGACTTGGAAACCGAACTAAGGCGGTGGTTTAAGCGATAACGTTTGACTACCGCACCAAGCCCTCGGCAACCGGAACCCGCAGCCAAGCGTCCAGCAAACTCGCCGCCGATAACATGCGGCGTGGATAATAACTAAAGTCAAACAGGAAGTCCCCGGGGTTCTGCCCCCCGGGGATTTTCGTGTTTGGCTGGTGCCAATGACGCGGTTTTCCAATCCCGCCGATTTTAGCACCCACGTCCCGGGTGAACCGGAAAAACGACGTCGAGAATCGTCGGGAGCATGATGTCAGCGATGTGGCGATGCCCACGGCTGTCTGGATGCACACCATCAACAGATAGACATTCTGGAGGCACAGCCCCGTACAGACTGACAAATCGGCAGCCTTCCTCCAGAGCGAGTGAGTGGAATGCTTCGCCCAGTTCCATCACCTTCGCTTCGCGCTCATTGGCAATAGGCCGCGTGGGACCCAGCGCATCCTTGCGAATATTGGTTGGCGCAACAATCAATATAGGCAAACTCCCGCCAAAACTCTCCCGTACAAGCCGGATCATCTCCCCGATATTGCCCAGAGCCTTGGACACGCACGCATCGGAAATATCCCTGGCGTCATTGGCGCCCAAGGCAATGACCACGACGTCTACTCCCCCGTGACGTTGAAGCACGGATTCAAATTCGGAAACCGAATCGGTGGGGCGTCCGCCTTTTCCCTCGTTGATCATGAGGAGCTTGCCGTCCGATCTAGCCTGCACGACGGAGACCCACGCGTTGGAACGTTCTAATTCGGGCAATTCCATACCCTCCGTAATAGAGTCACCAAAGATTAAAACTTTGGCAGGAGTAGCAATCGTGTTGTACATTGTATTGCTCATAGCGTCGTTGAGGGATGGTTCAAGATTATTTTGATCCGGTCTGTCGCCATCACGGTAGACTCATTCAAAATTGCCAGCGGAGCTGAACACATAGACACTAGGTGGGTTCACGGCTTGAGAGAAGGAAAGTTCAGTCCGGTCGCGCGCCGGGGAAATGCACGGTGGAATGACGGCTCCGCGGCGATTCGGAACGGCGCTGCAACTCTCCGTTCCCAACGCAACCGCATCTAGCGAAGGCTGC
>Ga0364874_10939_pt1 | contig 10914 bp, 4 predicted proteins | sample ExccelAu500001D4_2_FD_206922 | JGI IMG/M metagenome (GOLD analysis project Ga0364874, IMG submission 206922) | Enriched cells from Trout Bog Lake Hypolimnion, Wisconsin, USA - BchlTB.Aug07.5000.01.D4 | ecosystem: Environmental > Aquatic > Freshwater > Lake > Hypolimnion/Profundal zone | place: USA... | reverse complement strand
TGAAGGCCGCCTGCGGGTGCTTGAGTGCGATGGCAAGGTGGACGTCAGCAACTCGGCTTTAAGGATTAGCGACGCCAGCGAAGTGGTCCTGTCGCTGGCGATGGCATCAAGCTTCAATGGCTACGCGAAGAGCCCCAGCCGAGAAGGCCTTGACCCGTCGGTTCGCACGAAAACTACGCTACGCAAACTATCTGAGCGAAGTTATCAGCAGATACTTGACGCTCACGTCGCTGATTACAAATCGCTGTTCGACCGCGTTTCGTTCCGACTCGAAGGTGGGGAATCCGCAGGCAAACTCCCCACAGATCAGCGTCGAAAGGTATTTTCAGCGGCCTCGGACCCCGCATTTGCCACCCTCCTCTTCCAGTTTGGACGATACCTCCTCATCTCATGTTCGCGTTCGGGTTCCCAAGCGGCAAATCTGCAGGGTATTTGGAATGTAGACAGGATTCCACCGTGGGCAGGCGCTTATACGGTGAACATCAACCTGCAGATGAACTACTGGGGAGTGGAGACCGCCAACCTATCGGAGTGCCACGAGCCACTGATCGACTTCATCCGCGAGATGTCCGTGACGGGTAAGCAGGTGGCGCACGACATGTATCATCGCCCGGGCTGGGTGATGCATCACAATACCACTATCTGGAGAGATGCGCAGCCGGTGGATTGGCACGGTGACGTTGCATTCTGGCTGATGGGTGGTGGCTGGTTGTGCCAGCATTTATGGGAGCACTATCAATTCACTGGTGACGAGCATTTCCTGCGCGACACGGCCTATCCCATCATGAAAGGCGCCGCTGAATTTTACGACTCCTGGCTTATTGTGGATGAGGATGGTCATCTACTCACCCCAGTGAGCGATTCACCGGAAAACATGTTCTATTACACCGATAAAGAGGGGAAGCAACAGGTGTGCGGCTTGGCGATGGGCTGCACACTAGACTTGGCCATCATTCGCGAGCTCTTCAAGAACGTCATCTGGATATCTGGCCATTTAAGCCAGGACGATACCTTCCGCCGACATCTTTCGGAACGCCTGCCTCAGTTACTTCCATATCACATAGGCAGCCGTGGCCAGCTTCTGGAGTGGTTCAAAGAGTTCAAGGAGATTCCTCCGCGGCATAATACTTCGCCTTATTACCCGCTCTACCCGGGCAATCAAATTACGCCGCATGGCACACCGGAATTGGCCGCAGCAGAAAAGGTACTTTTGGAAGAAAGAGCGAGGACGGACGGGGGCTTCCCTGCAGCATGGATGGCTGCTTGTTGGGCGCGACTCAATGAGCCAGACTTAGCCTGCGGATATTTGGAACGGCTCTATACCGCAAGCACACACCCAAACCTCCTAAACGGGAACGGAGATATCTTTCAGATCGACGCCAATCTCGGTGCCATGGCATCAACCATCGAATTTCTCTTACAGTCGCACGCCGGAGAGATTGTGCTTCTTCCAGCGCTACCTTCCGCGTGGAAGTCGGGCAGAGTCCATGGGCTTCGGGCTCGCGGAGGGTTCGAGGTATCCATGGAGTGGAAAGATGGCGCGCTGTCGAAGGCAGAGATTGCCAGCACATATGGCACACATTGCATTGTGCGCTACGGAACAGAAATAGCTTCACTCCACTTCAAACCAGGAGAGAAGAGGAACCTGAATATTTCTCTGAGTTAAGTAAGATTCTGAACTGGCCTGCCGGGTAATTTGTACCTGTGCAGTTATTAGTATAGTGATTTTTCGACGCTGAAACTGCAGCCCTGGTTCTTGGTTTATGTGGTTGCTGACTTACAAAGGCGTTGGCAACCGGAAAATGAATTAGTAGGATACGCAAAATATGCTATATGAGACTGCCCCTACTGGTTTTCTTTTCGGTCCCCGCGCTGCTTTTAGGGCCTTCTGCGCACGCATCCCAGGCCAACCGTTCAGGGTGACCCAGCTTATGGCCTTGCTGAGGCGCTTCACAGCCGCCGACGTAGGGGATGAGGCCGGCAGAAGAGGCCGGGACGACGCATCTTAATCTCTTAGTAGCTTCATCAGGTAGTCATTATCCCAAACTGCATAAATTACTGAGGACTTGATATGTGTCGGCCTTGCGATGTGCACGGTCTGGTAAATGAGTTGGTGGTTGACTGCTAGCACGGCCAGTAACCTAAATCTCAGGAAATCGGTTCTTCATGCCGGAAAACAGGTCCTTCTTCGCGGGAAATGATGGTAAGCATTTGTGAGCCATGGCGCACATGCCTAAGCTCCCCTGAGACCCCCCTAGACGTCCCCGGAGCGAAGAGCAACAGATCACGTCCGAACTTGGGCGCGTAACCGAAGAGCGTAGTGAGAATAGTCTCGGCAAACGCACCGCCGCTGGAACATTCCCGCATACAGCCTTCCCGTTGCGCAATTCGCACTGGTGCATCGAACTTGCCCCGTGATGGTCCGTAAAACTCGTGCGCTTGAGCATAGACTCCCTCGCGCAGGCCTGCCTGAGTTCGACGCAAGAATGAGATAGCTTGCCGCCAAAATCCAAGAGAACACATTCCATCTACAGTTACCGCAGGCCATGCATCGTAGGCACCCATTGGGCCATGGTCAGGGCGATCCGATCTAGCGGCTGCTACATCCTCAAGCGATTGGGCACGCATCCATCGTTCTGTGAGCAATTCCCGCTCGACAAAACTCACCATCTCATTCTTCACATGCTTCGGGAGATCGTTGGTCATGAATCGGCTGACAGTCGCAAAATCATAGCAGTGGCGCATCTCTACCCGGCTGCCATCGCGGTGCAAGCTGGACCAGTAGCCCGTTCCAGGGATGTACAGCGTCATGACGGCTGCTGCCATCGAATCGGCTTCGGCACGCAGCTTCCGAGCCTTGTCCGCGTCGCCATCCCCTTCGATTATCTCTGCCAGTTCCCGCATCATCCACACGTTGGCTGCATTGAACGATGGGACCTGATGAATGTAGGTCGGTACACATTCCAGCAAATTGCGCGCTTCTCCATAATCGGCCAAGCGATCATTTGGTCTATTCAGCAGCTTCTTCCAATTGTTAGCCAGGACTTCGAGCCTCTTAAGAACTGTCTGATCTGCTATTGACTCGTGGAGGAAACTTCTATCCTGGTTGACTGAGAGGTAGGTGACGGCGAGGCGAAAGAGGGAAACATCATTTGCCGCATAACCACGCAGATCCCAGCCAGGCAAGACTGGAATGGACTTCGCCTGAGATGGCCGCGTGCTAACGAATCGGATGACACTACTTTGATGAGGATCTTGCTCTAGAAACCATTTGATCTGCTCCTTCATTGCGCGGGGCTCAAGCAGCGCAAACACAGTTGCGAACAATGAAGTGTCCCAGTAATAAAGAATACCTTCAGCTCGCTCTCCGCTGGTAATGAATACACGGTCAGACCAGAAACCTGTCCGCAGCAAAACCAGCAGCGTGAGGATACTCCGATAGTAGATCTCCCTAATCTTGACATCCTTCGTCACTAAAATTGGGGCGTGTCCTGAAAAGAAGGGGTTTCCCGGCGTAAAGGCTGCTCTCCAGCGTTCTTCCCATGTGGTTCGCGCCGCATTCCAGTTGCGCTCGAATGTGGCGGCCAAATCGGGCTGGCCCAAGGTAGATGAAGATGGTTCGTGACCTGATCGCCCCGCAGCCATTGCAAACCGGATCATGCAACTCTCACCTGGCTCCAGAGTGAGTTTCCAATGTACATCCGTAGTATCTTTCTCCGGATTGGAAAAAGTTGCGTCTTCAAGAAAACCATATTTGGACGACAATCCTGTTTTGGGGTCAGAATAATGCACTGCATGTGGTTGACTCTCTGCATCGAGCACTCCGGCTATGCGGATGCCTGCCTGAAAAGTGCGCTGCGTCGTCCTCGTATTCCGGAATTGAATTCGCCACAGAACGGTTGTGTCCTCAGGGACCATCCTGTTAGTGGTTATAATCTCCAACCCATCTGCATCTACTCTCCGCACTGCCTGATAAGCAAACCAACGGCAATCTTTTGCTTCGTAAGATTGACCATCCAAACTAAACTGGCAAAGCGGCAGGGAATGATATTTGTACCAGCGAGGTCCAGACCCCGCATAGAGTTGGCCGCCAGGACAGAAATTCACTCCAGCCATATCCGGAGCGCAGGCAGCCATCTCGCGGAAATTATGCAGCGAGGGCATATGGGCCAGTTGACCGCAGTCTAACCAGGCGCTGGCCAAATCCTCCAGAAGTGGCACAAAAGCTTGCTCTCCTGCGTCAGATTCAATCGCTTCTCCATGCTGCAATGTGCCCAGTAGAGCGCTACTGGCAATAGCTAAGGCACCAGACTTGAAAAAGGCACGACGGTCCATCACTCAACCCCTCTCTTCAATTAATCAGCCTTTACCTGGGCGATGAGCCATGTCAGCAGTTTAAACAAAGGCTCAAGCCGGTCCTCTCCAACCACAGGCAGTCTGTTCCAGTTCTCGGCGGACTCAATCTCGTCGTTGGTGGGCAGACTCTATTGGTCAGACTGAATCTGGACGAAGTCCATGTATGTGGGCTGAACGCTATCAATATGCGTCCTAAAACTGCATCGCCCGGCCCACCGAAGTGCATAAAGAAGCCTGCTGGGATTTAGGTTGGCAGGCCAAGAGATCGAGAATCTGATGCATCAACTCGCGATCGGATCGCGCCGGCCTGGCGGCCTGACCGCGAATGTGCTTACTCCGCATGAGAGAACCGAGCGAAGTCAGCACCGCGATCTTGCAGATGGCTCGTATGGATAAGGTAGCTGCCACCTCGGTAAACCTCGCAAATTTCATGCTTTCATCTGAAGAACTTCAGCTAACGCTAAGCTTGAGGAGATTATATACAGGCCATACTCAAGGGGGAAAGACAGCCTACGCGATGGTCATCTATTACACGAACGGCATGTGCTCAGGCCGTAGGCGGGACAGACGCCACACGTACGGTACCTCCAACATTCAAGTTGCGAGAGTACATTGATTCACTATTCGTCTTGCACCTAAGATGAACAGTCTCCCGCACATTGTAAGCGACAATCGATTAAGCCCTAATAACATGACCGCATCTGTTGCATTCGCGAACGGCTCACTTGAGGCTGCCGAATCTACAATACTCCGCACGGGTACTCCCGCCCCTACTAGACTCTCCTTTGAAGTATTGTCGATTCGAGCAAAATGACTTACCGACAGTTGACCAAGGGTCTCGCACGACTGCTAGTGTTCCGGGATATCGGGAGTCAATACGACAAGTTGAGACTTTGCACCCATTCCCAAAGTGGAATGTTGGTGCGGGTAGAATGCAAACAGACCCCACTAGTTAGAGTGTGAGATACGGGTAAAAGCGATCATAATCGTATAGAATTTAGCTCGAAGCAGTAGCGCGTATGGACTCAGATGCTCGAGTGAAGAGTATTGGCTGAGCGCCAGAAGATCCTTGGCGGAATGGAGAAGGGGATTGATTCGATCAAACCAGCGGAGCGAAGGAACAAGGACGAAATTTGCCGTCGTTACAATCTTGGTATTTGCTTGTCTGGCGGTGCTTTCGGCGACGTCATGCGCGCAAAGCTTGACCGGACGTTGGGTAGCCATTGGCCCCACGCTTGAAAACGGTGAAGTACAAAAAGCCATTCTTGAGTTAACCCAGTCCGGCACCGATGTTGAGGGCAAGATCGCTGCGCTCGGCTACGGAGTGTCCTTGAAGGGCACGGTAAGTGGAAACCACTTTGAGTTATTCGCTGTCGAGTGGAACGGTAAGGACCCGTTTTTGGTGGGCGACGTAGTCAAAGGAGAGTTGCGCTTGTCAAAAGGGTTAGGACATTACACAATCAGGCCGGCAACACCCGCTGACAGCTTTCCTAAACTGGCATATTTGGAGCCTCCGGCGTTGCACAAGTTGCCACCGAACGGCCTGGCCCTGACTCCACCGATGGGGTGGAATAGTTGGAATCTGTTCAAGAGCAAGATTGATGACCAGACTGTTCGCACGATAGCGGATGCGATGGTATCAAGCAGGATGCGTGACGCGGGCTATCTCTACGTCAACATTGATGACACTTGGGAAGGGGTGCGGGATGCGCAAGGAAATATTCAACCCAACCACAAATTCCCAGACATGAAGGCACTCGCGAGCTATATACATTCAAAAGGTCTAAAACTGGGAATCTATTCTTCACCTGGATCGCACACATGCGGCGGATATACCGCTAGTTATGCTCACGAAGAACAGGATGCCAAGACCTTTGCGGCGTGGGGAATCGATTACTTGAAGTATGACTGGTGCAGTGCGGCCAACATCTATAAGAACGACGCGTTGCAGCCGGTGTACCAGAAGATGGGCAGCGCGCTTCTGGCAACAGGGAGGCCCATTGTATTCAGCCTCTGCGAAGGAGGATTGGGCAACGTCGAGAGGTGGGGAACAGATGTGGGCGCAAATCTGTGGCGTACAACCGGCGATATAGGCGACTCTTGGAAGAGCATGATTGGTAATGTGGAACAGCAGGTAAAGACGGCACCATACGCAGGCCCTGGACACTGGAATGACCCAGACATGCTGGAGATCGGCAATGGGCACATGACTGATGATGAATACCGCACTCATATGAGCCTGTGGGCGCTGGTAGCAGCGCCGCTTTTGGCAGGCAACGATATCCGCAATATGACGGAGGCAACCAAGGCAATCCTATTGAATATGGAAGTTATCGCGATCGACCAAGACCCGCTGGGTAGGCAAGCATCGCCGGTAAAGAACGGCGACTTGGAGACTTGGATTAAGCCCCTGGCCAACGGAAGTGTAGCCGTAGGCGTGGTCAATCTCGGTCCCACTGCTGCTATGGCTACCGTCAATGCCAACGATCTGAACCTTAGCGGAGCGGTTGAGAAGGCAAGAGACCTTTGGACCCACGCTGACGTGCAGTTCAAGGGGGGTACTTATTCGACAATGGTGTCTCCGCACGGTGTAGTTTTACTGAAGGTGAGCGCGAAGTGAAGTAAAATGCTCCTCGCTTTTGCACTGCTGTCCTGCCTATTGGCCACAACACCCTTGCCCTGTACCCTAGGCAACGCAGATGTATTTGCCCGGCTATGCGGCGTTCATATACGAAGGCATTTACAAAATGTAGTTGCTAGAGGAAACAGAGAGACCAACACCCCTACACGGTCACCAAACATGCACAGTCACAATCGACGGTGCATACGCCTTTCAATCGATGACGCTTCCCTTCAAGACCACCTCAACATTCCTATTCGAGAAGCCCTTTCTGATTTGCTTCCGAAGCATCTTTATTTACAGTGTACGGACCACAACTTACGCAGAAGCTCCCGCTCCATTTCATGCTAATCCGACCAATACGGCCACCCAATAGCTAGTTCCCTTGCTCCAAAAGCGAGCTACCAAGCTGTCACCGCCTCAACAATAGAGTGGGATACACGTGTCGTAGATTCACTAGTCTGCTCGAACAATTCAAGCAGGGCCTTCAGATTCTGACTCTCCAGAGACCGTCAACTCATTGAATTATTTGTGCGATCTGATCAGAACCCACACGTAGAACTGAAGCGGAATACCGATCCATTAAAGATCCCAGAGGATGACTGGCAGAGCTGGAGAAATATCTATATCAAGCTAGTTAAGGATCATATCCCTGAACAGAAACCCTCCATATTGAATTCCATCCCCTCCAAGTACTCGGAATGACTTGCTGCTGGCCTGTTGGGGCCGGGGTGATAATGAGTCCTTTTATATGGAGGGTTTCTGTTCAGGGAAGGGGAAGTCTTCGCCAAAGACTACCCCTTTCGCAGATCCTCCGCGATCAATGCAAATTCATTGAGTGCGGCCTGTAAATCCACTACGATTTCGGTGGCGATTACGTCAGGGGCTGGAAGATTGGCGGCGTCTACCAGACTGTCGTCTTTCAGCCAGAAGATGTCCAGGCTGGCTTTGTTACGCCTGACCAAGTCGTCGTAGGCGAAGGCGTGGAAGCACTCAGTATCCTTGCGTTTGTGGCGATTCTCGGCGTGGCAGCAGGCGACGAATCCATCCTGCGAACCCGTACCGCTCAACTTGGGACGATGCCATCTGCTTCGTCGCCAGAATGCCAAGTGGCTTGCACTTAGGGCCTTCCATGCATTCCTAGATAATCGTGTCCACCGCCCCAAGCTGGAGGTTCACGATGGATACTAAGATAGTTCGCACTTTCAATTCTATTTGCCATGCGAGGTGCAACAATGAATAGTCACTGCATTTCTAACGTAATATATGCGGTAGGGATTCTAAAAGCCTGTAGTTGCTCATTGGTCAATTGCTGGTCAATGTATTGATATGAATGCTAGTAAGCGTTTTCTTTGAGAGTGAAAGAGGATTTGCTATGAGACGCCGCGAGTTTGTAAGTCTGGTGACTGGGTCAATGGCAGGACTAGCCTTGGGAGGTAACACTGCTGAGGCACAGCAGAGTTCAGCTTCGATTGCACCGTCCCTCGGGCAAAGCGAGGGCCATTCTACCGCAGGCATGTTGCCCCGCCAAGTGAAATCGTCCAAGATTAACAACAACAGGATACTGATGAACAGTGGTGGCGGAACCTCCTATGCGACGCCGGACTTCTTGACCGAATCAGGTTATAACTCCGTTGTCGTCGGCAATGTTGGACTGCTGCAGATGTTTGATACCGTTTCTCCCGGACTGATTCCGATCGGCAGCCCTGAGCGTGCCTGGGCCGAGGCAAGGATTCCAGAAGCGGGAGTCCAGATTCAAGAGATGCATAAGGCTGGTCTCACAACCTACAGCGGCCTGGATATAATCGTATTCCCGAAGCGTCTGATCGCGAAGTACGCTAGCGAGATATGCGATGCCAACGGCCATATCGACATTACACGACCCAAGACGCAGGAACTATTCCGCGCGCAGATGCAGGAGATCTTCCAGCAATTTCCTGAGTTGGATGGCGTCCTTATACGGACTGGTGAAGTCTATCTTCACGGGCAGCCTTATCATGGCACCAGCACAGCTACCAATGAACGATTGATTAATGGTGGCACTGCCATCCTGCACGGCGAACACAGCCACCTTGCCATTTTGAAAGTATTGCGCAATGAGGTCTGCGAAAACCTGGGGAAGAAGCTGATCTATCGAACCTGGGACTTTGGGGATAATTTTCATGAGAACCGCGTGTACTACACATCCGTTACCGACCGAGTTGAACCCCATCCAGACTTGATCTTTTCCATCAAGCACCAGAAAGGGGACTTCCTTCGTCTCACTGTGTTCAATCCCACGCTGATGCTTGGCAAGCACCGCCAAATCGTCGAGGTGCAATGCCAACGAGAAGTGTACGGCAAAGGGGCTTATCCGTTTTACATTGGAAAGGGCGTTATCGAGGGCTGGGAAGAGTATGAATGGATGATGTATCCGACGGATCCTAAAGGTCTTCGCGATATAGTCAACCATCCCTTGTACGCGGGCCTGTGGACGTGGTCGCTCGGCGGCGGATGGGACGGACCCATCATCAAGAATGAGTTCTGGACTGCGTTGAATACATTTGTCATCAGTGCCTATGCCAGAAACACGGCGAGAACAGAGCCAGAGATATTCGCAGAATACGCGATTGCAATCGGTCTCGATGATGCAGATTCCAAGCGCCTCCGGCAAATCTGCCTACTGTCTGAAAAGGCAGTGCTGCGCGGGCAGTGCACAACACTTGGCGCGCATATCGACCTCTGGTGGAACCGTGACGACAAGATGGATGTGCCTGATCTTTCGGACTTTTTGTCCAAGGGCCTGATAGAGGAGTCGATTGCGGAAAAGAAAGAAAGTGTAGCCATTTGGGTGGAGATTGAGGAGATCGCACAGCAGATAGCCTTCTCCGACAAGAACACTAAAGACTTCGTGGTCACCAGTTGTGCTTACGGCCGACTGAAGCATGCCGTTGTCGCTGAAGCCTGGGAACTCCTTATTCTCAGCAAAGCCGGGGAGCGTTCCGGTGAATACGACAAGCCACGTATCAAGAAGGTGCTCGCTGCTTATGACGACCTCTGGCAGCAGTGGAGGAATCTCGAAGCGACGCATCCGACGTGTTCCTCGATCTATCACGACTATGGGTTTGCTGGTAAGCCTGGCATAGGCGCTGCTGTGAACAAGCTGCGTAATCTCTAACGACTGCAAGCCAGATCTGGACCGTGTTCAGATCTGGCTACCGCTCGCAAAGGTGCGGTATTGCCCTGCAGATGTACTGTGGCTCGAAGCGTTTCTTATAGAACTTAGATTAAGTTCAACAGAATTGGATTGTCTCTGAGCATAGCGTGTTAGACGATCCGGACTTCTATCGAAGGATCACCTCGAAGCCATACTTCTGCTGTCTAATCCAAACGGGAGCCCCCCGGCAGAGCCGAATAAGCGTTAACCTAACAATTGCGTTTCTGCGGTTTTGCCAGTATCACGTTTGCCCATGAGCACACTTGCTGCGACTGCGGCGCCCAACGAATTTGAGAACTGGGATGTATTGCAGAAGTTTCTTCCGGAGGGTTGGGAAGAACAGGCTAAGCTGTGCGGAGCGATGAAGCGGGCGAGGTATATCAAGAGCCCGGAGGCTATTCTTCGCATTCTGTTGCTGCACTTGGCCAACGGCTGCACGTTGGCTGAGACCGCGGCGCGCGCGCAAGTTGCAGGGCTGGGTTCGATCAGTGCTGTTGGAGTGTTCAAGCGCCTGCGCGCTGCGGGTCCATGGCTGCGCTGGCTTGCGCAGCAGGAACGTGGCGCGGCAACGCTGCCCTTGGGCGCGCTGGGCCGAAGGGTGCGCGCTGTGGACGCAACCACGGTTTGCGAGCCGGGCAGCACGGGCGGTGATTGGAGAGTGCATTACGCCGTGAATCTAGGCGATCTGCCATGCGACTCTTTCCAGTTGACCGAGCTGCGTCAGAGCGGCGAGACGTTTCGC
>Ga0364874_10937_pt1 | contig 10934 bp, 7 predicted proteins | sample ExccelAu500001D4_2_FD_206922 | JGI IMG/M metagenome (GOLD analysis project Ga0364874, IMG submission 206922) | Enriched cells from Trout Bog Lake Hypolimnion, Wisconsin, USA - BchlTB.Aug07.5000.01.D4 | ecosystem: Environmental > Aquatic > Freshwater > Lake > Hypolimnion/Profundal zone | place: USA... | reverse complement strand
CGGGTCTATCGTCGTGGAACCGGGAGAGATAGTTACGGTGAGTACGGTTCCGACGCGCCGTTAAGGCGCTTTCTGTTCACCGCTGCAGCAGGTCAATGGGCTTGGTGAAGTCGGTGATGCGAATGTGAGCGGCGAGGGATGGGTGCTGACGCTGGAGGGCCAGGTACATTTCCCAGGCAACGCGGCGGTAGCTGAAGTGTCCTGCGGGACCGGAACGCAGCTCTGAAATGTATTGTGCTTCGGAAAAATCCATCTTGAACAGACTGCGAATTCGGGTGGCCAGCGGGAACAGGTAGAGCGCGGACTGCGCGGCCTCCGGCGACTGGCTGGCTGCGATCTGAGTTCTCGCCGATTACCAATCAGCTCTCGCCGCCGAGATCGCCTGAGCTCGGCGTCTCGTAGCCGTGAACCGTGGTGAAGGGCTGAATGATCTGGGTGCAGCGGCGATGCCGGTGCATATCGCGAAATCCGCCAATGTCCATGAGGATGTCAAAGCGTAGAGCGGCGCCGGCGTGAAAGGCGCGGAGAGTCTCGTCGTGCGCTCCACGATGGCGCAGGCCGAGCGAGACAATCTCGTTGACGCGGGCCTCAGGGAGCGCGGCTACCAGATCGCGAATCTGGCGATACGAGTGATGGGCGGCGGAGTAGAGCAGCGTTGCGGCGAGTTCTACTTCGAGGGTCTCCGTGCGCTCCACCAGATCGACCAAGGGGGACTCGGCGATAAGTTGGCCGGATAGGATTTCCGCGGCGGCCTGCGCCAGTTCGGCGCGAGTCTGGATTTCGTATTCGTTGGGCTGAGCGTACTTGACGAGAGTGGGAGCTGTTCGGACCTCGCGGGTAAGGAGTTGGGCGGCCTCGGAGGCAAGGGACGAATCGGAAGCGGAGACTTTTTCGACAAACGCCGCGGCTGCCTGGGCATTGACGTTCCAGGCGGGGCCGGTGGCGGCTTCGCGGAGCTTGACTCCCAGGTCGCGGACCTCGGCGACGGGATGGGAGAGCAGGCGGGAGACCTGGGTCTCGAGGGTGCGGGCGCTGACGATCTGGCCAAGCGAGGTGTTCGTTGCCAGCGGGAGCAGGTAGCGGGCCACGTCGAAGGCGCGGGCCTTGAGGGTCCGCTCATAAAAGTCGGTCTTGACGGATTCAGGGCATTCGATTCGCCGGCGCAGCACTTCCAGAACCGCAGCCGTGGTGCGCTTGTAGGAATCAAAGAGGTTCCCCACGGTCTCTGAGTAAAGCTGGGCCGAGCCGGAATCCTGCCCAAAATCCGGAAAATACCAGCCGGACTTAAGGAAGTTCTGATACCGAGTGGAGCGTTCCTGGCCATCCCAGCGCTGCTCGTCCACAAGAACGATGGCGGCCAGCAGGCTAAGGCGTTCCACGGCTAGGGCAACGTGGGCCAGGTCAGCTATGGAGCGGTGGCCGTATTGAAAATAAAAGGTGTTGAGGAACTGCTCAGCGCGCTGGGCGCTGATTTCAGTAAGCGACTCGCGCATGGAGAGGGCGGAGCGTGAGTACTTGGCCATGGCGAAGGCCAGCACCTCAGGGTCGGCGCCATGGACGGCAAATACGTCGGTCTGGTTGCGGGCGCCGGGGGGCAAAAAAGAATCACTGGACATAGCAGAGGTCTCGCGAACAGAATACGGCATTAGGGTAACTGTACAGATTTTCGACAGTCAGCAGACAGCCGAACTGCGCAGCACCGGTAAGACAAGAGCGGCCGGATATGCTGGAGTGGGCAATGCAACAATTTCAGATACGCACGTCGCACAGACCGCGACCACTGCCTTCGGGCCGCTGGACGATGACCCAGCGTTGGAACGATCTACTTTTTGCGCATTGGCCTATTCCGGTGGCGCAGATGGCGGCTCTGCTGCCGGAGTGGCTCGATGTTGACACGTTTCAGGGTTCGGCCTGGCTGGGCGCGGTTCCCTTCTGGCTTGACCGGATCAAAGTCCGCGGCATGCCGCCGATACCGGGCGCACGCAGCTTTCCCGATCTCAATCTGCGCACCTACGTGCGCGATCAATATACGGGCACATCGGGGGTCTATTGCTTCTCACTGGACGCCAGCAACCTGCTTGCGGTGGTAGCGGCGCGCACCTGCTATAACCTGCCGTATTACTGGGCGGACATGCGGATGGAGCAGCGATCCGAGCGGGAGTTTGCCTTCTACAGCAGAAGGCGGTTCTCGGGCCAGGACGTGATTTTCAAAGCGCGGTACCGGGGGTTGGGGCCGAACAGCAAACTGGCGGAGAATCGCAGCGGCACGCTTGAGAACTTTCTGACCGAGCGCACCTGCCTGTTCAGTTCAAACCGCGCCGGACAGCCGATCCGGGCGAATCTTCACTATGTGCCGTGGCCGCTGGAAGAGGCGGAAGCTGAGATTGAGCGAAACGACCTGGCAAGTGCTATCGGAATTCGGCTGCCGAACGTCGAGCCCGTGCTCCACTATTCGCGGCGGCTGGCGGTTTACATCTGGCCCAAGGAACTGATGCGGCCGGTATTGGCGCCCCGGCCCGTGGCGGTGGCTGTTTCGCCGACGGGGTGAAAAGGCAGTTCACATTTCCAAGTTCCCTTGAGTTCATGCGGACCTGTAAGGATCTGACTCTTGCGCACTTATAATGAGGAACAAAAGGGCGCGGCATTTTGCGCGGATTGACGAGAGATCGATGGCGAATTTGCAGGGAAGAATTGCGCTGGTAACGGGCGCTTCGCAGGGAATTGGGCGGGCATGCGCGCTGGAACTGGCGCGGGCCGGAGCAACGGTGGTGCTGGCAGCCCGGAACGAAGCCAAACTGGCTGAAGCCGTTGCGGAAATTGAGGCGGCAGGTGGCCAGGCGGCGGCATTTGCGCTGGATGTCTCGAACGAGGAGTCTATCAAGGCCGGAGCCAAGGCAGTGCTGGAGCGGTTCGGCAAGGTGGAGATCCTGGTGAACAACGCCGGCATTACGCGAGACGGGCTGATGATGTCTATGAAGCGGGCCGACTGGGACGACGTGCTGGGAACCAACCTGACGGGGGCCTTTCTGCTGACGCAAGCGCTTTTGAGGCCGATGCTGAAGAACCGCTGGGGACGAATTATCAACATTTCCAGCGTGGTGGGGCGGACCGGCCAGGCGGGCCAGGTGAACTATGCGGCCAGCAAGGCAGGTCTGATCGGACTGACTCGTTCCATTGCGCGCGAAGTGGCGTCGCGGGGGATTACGGTAAATGCGGTGGCTCCTGGATATATCGAGACCCCAATGACGGCGGTTCTAGACGAAAAGCAGCGGACGGCGATGATGGCGCAAATTCCCCTGGGCCGCGCGGGAACCGATGCCGAGATTGCGCAATCTGTGGCTTTTCTGGCTTCCGATGCGGCGGGATACATTACCGGCCATGTATTGGACGTGAACGGCGGAATGTTTATGGGCGGCTGACGCCCTGCGTGGAAGACGCCGACGCACACCCCTGGCTGCGCTCACTGATTGAAGTTATGCCTTTGATCATCCGATATAGGGATTTACGGATGAAGAAGGCACACATGGCGACACTGGCAGCGCCCAAGAAACTAATCGAAGGAGTCCAGGGCGAACTGGCCGGAGGCTTGCGCTATGTGGCGCGCCAGCCCATTCTGGACCTGCGCGGCAGGGTGCACGGGTACGAATTGCTGTTCAGGAACGGCCCGGAGCTGGCGTTTCGGGGTGACGGGGACCTGGCCACCCGCACAATGCTCGACAATACAGTGATTTTCGGGATGGAAAAGTTGACGGGGGGCGCCACGGCCTTTGTGAACTGCACCAGGGAGTCTCTGACGGAAAAGCTGGTGGATGTTTTGCCCTCCAGCATGACGGTCCTGGAAATCCTCGAGTCCCTGGAGCCCACCCCCAGCCTGATTGAGGCCTGCCGCAAATTGAAGGCTTCGGGCTTTCGCCTTGCTCTGGACGATTTTGTCTGGTCGCCTAAGTTTGAACCGCTGGTAGCGCTGGCCGACTACGTCAAGGTGGATTTCACACTGACGGGGCCTTCGGAGCGAAAGGCACTGCTGAAACACCTGTCCGGCTACGCGGTGGCTCTGATTGCAGAGAAGGTGGAGACGCAGGAGGAGTACAAGCAGGCGTGTGCAGAAGGTTTCACGCTCTTTCAGGGGTACTATTTCTGCCGCCCGGTGCTGTTGGAAAACCGAAAGGTGCCTGCAAACCGTCTCTCCCATATTGAAATACTGCAGCTGTTGCGTGATGACTCGATCGATCTGCGCAAGCTCACTCGCCTGGTAAAGCGCGACACCTCGCTTACCTACCGCTTGCTGCGGCTCATCAACTCGCCGATGTGCGCGGTGCGGCAAGAGGTGCGGTCTGTGCAAGCGGCGCTGCTTGCCGTAGGGGAGGATGCGTTTCGCCGTATTGCCACGCTGGCGATAACCAGCGAGCTCAATACCGATGGGCCTGCGGAAGTACTACGGATGGCGTTTGTGCGAGCACGGTTCTGCGAGCTGGCCGCCGGGCTGTGCGGGATGGACTCAACCGAGCAGTACCTGCTGGGAATGCTTAGCCTGCTCCCGGCCATGTTGCGCCTCCCCATGGAAGAACTGGCCCCATCGCTCCCACTGCGCGAAGAGATTCGCCAGTCTCTGCTGGGTGCGGACCTGCCTGAACGCAGCTTGCTCGAGTGGCTGGTGCGGCACGAGCATGGCGACTGGGCGGCATGCGACGCAATCGTTCAAATGCGCGGACTGAAGCAGAAAGACCTCGTCCGTTGCTTTGATGAGGCCGTGGTCTGGGCTGAGGCGGCTCTCGATTACGCCTGATAAATCGACACTAGGCTGTGCCGCTCCGCTATTTGTTACTGACCGTCTCTTCCGGCAGCAATTCATAACTTACGAAGGCAAGCCTGCGGCTGTCCGGCGACCAGGATGGGACATTGATGGTTCCCTGGCCTCCGAAAAGTTTTGCCAGTAGGTGAACCTTCTGGTCCTTCATCGACATCAGCCGCAGTTCGACATCCTTCTCGCCCGGATGGCCGGTGACGCCTTTCTCGTAGGCGATGAAGACCATCCATTGGCCGTCGGGCGAGATGTGCGGGAACCAGTCATTGCTGTCGTCGAAGATAACCTGGTCCTGCTGGCTGCCGTCGGACTTCATGCGCCAGATCTGCATTTGTCCGGTGCGCTCGGAGTTGAAGTAGATCCACCCGCCGTCAGGCGAGTATTCGGGGCCATCGTCGAGGCCCGGCGCAGTGGTCAGGCGGGTTTCCGAGCCGCCGTCGACCGGTACTGTGTAGATATCGAAGTTGCCGCCACGCTCGCCGGTAAAAGCGAGGGTCTTGCCGTCAGGCGACCAGCCATGCCAGTACGAAGGCCCATCGTTGGTGAGTTGCCGTGGTTTGCCACCGGCCAGCGGCACTACGTAAACGCGCGACTTTGAGTCTTCAGGCGAGCGGTCGCTAATGGCCAGCAGTTGCCCGTCGGGCGAGAGGCCGTGGTCGTTATTCAAGTGAATCTGCGGAGCCGTGTCGATGGTCACGGGGTCGGCGCTACCAATCGTGAGGCGGCGAAGAGTGCCCTCTTGATTGAAGATGAGAGCGGAACCGTCGCGAGTCCAGTTGGGAGCTTCGAAATGCGCGGTCGAAGTGTATTCAACATGCCGGTCGGTGGAAGCGACAGCAATCGTCTCAAGCGAGCTGAGGAGAACGGCCTTTCCGGCCGAGGGTGGAAGCTGTTGCAACTGCACGCGAGAGAACACCGCTTTCTCCACGACGTCCTTGTTGTGCGCGCAGACGCCGATGCCCACATAGAACGGACCGGTGAACGCAATCTTGGTAGCCGCGCCGGCAGGCTCCACCTTGCCGTCCTTTCCGGTGACGAACGCGTAGAAGAAGTCGCCGTGCTTCTCCAGGCGAACCGTCCTGGGGGCGGATACATTCGCCTGAACTTCATGCATGTTTGCGCCGGCAGCGTCGCGATATTGCAGCGACGTGAGGCCGACTCCATGAACGGCGATATCGACCGCTGGCGAGCCTGGATCGAGAGACTGGCGGATCATAAGCACCGCCTTGCGATGGGGATCGCCGCCTGCGCCCACAAAGGCAATGTCGGCGGAGATTGCAATATCTCCCGTGAGCTTTCTCCATGCAAAGTGGAAGTCGTCTTTACCGAACCACATGTTTGCGCCGCTGCCGCTGACCGTGTAACTCCACTTTTCCGAATCGTATTCCGCAGAGCCCGGATGAAGCACCGTGCCCACGTCCTGGTGGCTCGTGAACAGACCCACGTGCTGGTTTTGTGCGGATGCGACAACGTAGACGAGTGCGAACCCAGCCAGGGCTCCCGATCTCGCGATGGAAGACAACAATGGTAAAGCGGACATGGATAGACCTCTCATAGCTCTGCTGCAAATCTTAGTGCGCGGGAGGGCGGTGAACAAGCCTGACCCGGCGGCCGCCGCTTTCTCGTTGCAAATCCACCTTGTCACGGCGGGGCATTTGCAGCCTGTGCTACCATCCCGCCAAGTGATCAATGCCAGCTTCCGGTGCGCCCTGCGTGGGAACGCCTGTTCGTCATCGAGCGGGAGAAGCAATCCGAAGATACAGCGCTTTCAACAACACCATGGGGTGAGATCTTATGAACGAATCGACCGATCCTCAACTTTCTGCCGCGCCGTCTGTCCCGGTGTCCGTTAGTCCAATTCTCCCGGCTTCGTTGACCTTCGGGCAGCTTCTCGACCGCGTTTTCCGGCTGGTGCGAACGAACTTCAAGCTGTTTATGGGCATCGCTTCGGTCCCGACGGCGTCCATGGTCGTGCTGTATGCGCTCATGTTGGCTGCCATTCTTTCCCTTGTGAATCCCTTTCATCCGCAGAATCCGCCGCACATCGATCCCGCGACATCGATAGGTCTGTCAGTAGTCATGCTCCTGAGCTGCATTCCCTTCATGCTTGTGTACGCGCTGTATGAAGCCGCCACCAGCCATGCGGCTTTGCAGGCGGATCTCAGCATCCGGGTGACCGTGCGCGAAGCCTGGGCGCGAGCGTGGGACAAGGCCGGGCGGTACACGTGGCTGATGGTACTGCGGATATTGGCCGTCATGGCGCCCATTGCTCTCTTGGGTTTACTTGTGGGCGGCGGCACCGCCATGGCTGCCTTGATGGGCAAGGGGCAGATACAGCCCGGCGGCCTGTACTTGCTGTTCCCGCTCTTGATGCTGCTCTATGTGTGTGCTCTGGTTTATATAGTGCTGGCGATGCTATGGCTTGCCCTGTCCTATTCGGCCTGCGTTGCAGAGGGGATAACGGCGTGGGCCTCGATCCGCCGCAGTCTACAACTGACGCGCGGCGTGCGCGGGAAGATTTTTCTGGTTGCGCTGGTGATTTACGCCATCAGCTATGCGGCAATTCTGGTTCTCGAGCTTGTGGTCTTCGCGGTGGGCGCGGTTGGGATGCTGGTCATGACGATGCTCCATCTCAATGCCATGTGGGGCTATGTGGCTCTTGGCGCGGCAGCGCTCCTGCTGCTTGCCGCCATGTTCCTTTGGATGGCCGGCATGGCTTCGGCTTACTCGGTTACATTCGCCGTGATCTACCACGAGCAGCGTAGACGGCTGGCCGGGCCTGAGTCTGTGCCAACCCAGGCTTGAGAGACCTGCGGCGGATGGCAGTATACTGGCGTTCGCTGGAAGCAAGACCTTCAATCCGGTCCGTAGGGAGAATCCATGTCGAATCTGCGTGCATTGTTGCTTTGCCTGCTTGCCTTCATCACCGTTGAGACTCTAGCCGCCCAAGAGGTCGCTGCGACAACGAAGGTCACTTCGCCCAATGGTCAGATCACTCTTTTGCTGTTCGATGGCGGGGCTACCCCAGGGGTCGGGCAAGCAGACGACCTGCGCTACGCGGTGGAGTTCCACGGCAAGCGGCTGATGGATACGGCGCGGCTGGGGCTGAATCTGGCCGGGCAGCCGGCGCTGGGCCCTGGGATGCACAAAGCGGCCGAGCAACCGGTGAGCGTGGATGAGAGCTACACCATCCCTGTGGGCAAAACCAGCACCGTGCGCGACCACTACAACGGCGTACGCGCCGATTTCGAAGACGCCGGCGGGCGCAAATTGACCATCGAAGTACGGGCCTTCGATGACGGAGTGGCCTTCCGCTACGTGGTTCCGGAGCAGCCGGCGCTGAAGCAGGTGCGTATTTCCGGCGAGTTGACCGAGTTCTCCTACGTAAAGGATGCGGCAACCTATCCGCTGATTCTGGACGGATTCCAGTCTTCCTACGAGGACGACTACCAGCTGCGCAACGTGACCGGACTGCATCCGGATTGGCTCATCGGGCTGCCGTATCTGGCTGAGGAGCCCGGCATCGGCTGGGTGGCGATTACCGAGGCGCACATCGACAACTACGCGGGAATGTACCTGCGCAAGGACAGCAAGTTCGGGTCACGTAACATTAGGGCCGAGTTGGCGCCGCATGTGGATGCGCCGGGCCTGGCTGTCGAGACCGCAACGCCCTCCAGCAGCCCCTGGCGCGTCTTCATGATCGCCGACGAGCCGAGCCGTCTGATCGAGTCGAACATCATTCTCAATCTGAATCCGCCGTCGAAGATTGCGGATACATCTTGGATCAAGGCCGGCAAGTCGGCGTGGGACTGGTGGTCAGGGCAAGCTGCGCCCAGCGTGAACTTCAAGACCGGTATGAATACCGCGACCATGAAGCACTATATCGACTTCGCTTCGGAGTCGGGCTTCCCTTACATGCTGGTCGATGCGGGCTGGGCGGTTGCTCCGTCACGCCAGGGGCCGGAGGACTACTCGGCGTTGGCCGACATTACTCAGGTGACCCCGGCGGTCGACATGCCGGAACTGCTGCGCTATGCCAAAGAGAAGCACGTAAAGCTGTGGCTGTGGTCGCACTGGACCTCTGTAGACAAGTACATGGACCAGGCGTTTCCGCTCTTCGAGAAGTGGGGCGTCGCCGGGGTGAAAATCGACTTTATGAACCGCGACGACCAGTGGATGGTGGGCTTCTATCATCGCGTGGTCGAGTCAGCGGCCGCACATCATCTGATGATCGATTTTCACGGAGCCTACAAGCCCGACGGCCTGCGCAGGACCTATCCCAACCTGATCACGCGGGAAGGCGTGATGGGTAAGGAGTACTCGAAATGGAGCGCGCGCATTGGCCCGCCGCACAATGCCACTCTGCCCTTTACGCGCATGTTGGCGGGGCCCATGGACTACACGCCGGGCGCCTTCGGCAACAGCAACCGCGAGAAATTTGTGGCGCGGAACCTCATGCCCATGAGCCTGGGAACGCGGGCGCAGGAGTTGGCGCTTTACGTGGTCTTCGAGGGACCGCTGGAGATGGTTTCAGACTATCCCGAGCATTACGCGGGGCAAAAGGAGTTCGACTTCATCAAGCGGGTTCCCCCCACATGGGACGAAGTGCACGCGATCGGCGGAAGGCCGATGGAGTGGATTTCGCTTGCGCGGCGCAGCCGGAACGACTGGTTTGTGGGTTCCCTGACCAACTGGGACGAGCGCAATGTGAAGGTTCCGCTAAGCTTCCTGGGCGCAGGCAAGTTCGAGGCCGAGATCTACGCCGACGCGCCCGATGCAGCGGATGAAGCCACCCACACCACCCTGCATAAGCAAACCGTAGACCGGACCACCGTGCTGAATGTCCACATGGTCTCGGGGGGCGGAAGCGCGATCTGGATTCATCCGGCGGTCAAGCCCTGACCTGGGAGGCGCCGATTCTTTCGCCCGGCGCCTGAATCCTGACGGCGTTTGGCTCATCTGAGAGAATGGATGATAGTGAACCGAGGACGACATGTTGTCTTCCGGCTGGGGGTGTGGCCGGTTGCTTGCGCGGTTGTGGGTCTGGCCTGCGCGGGTGCGGCCGCGTGTGCGCAGACGTCGAATCCGACCTCTGCCAACAATCCGTTTTTCGGCAGCGTAACGGCGCGGCCTGCCGCCGATGAGACGCTGAAACTGTCGCTCGATGAAGCCGTGCAGCGGGGCCTCCAGAACAATCTCGGCCTCAAAGAAGCCGAGAATGGCGAGAAATCGATCCATGGGCAAAGGAACGAGGCGCTGCAGCAGTTTCTGCCCACGGTTACCGTCAGTGCCGACACCGGAATCTACCAGCATGACCTGGCTGCGCAGGGCTTTGGGCCCGGCGTTTTCTCGAAGTTCGCAGCGATGTTTCCAGGCGGAGTGATGCCTGGGGGGATCTCGCTGATCACCAAGGACGACCTCACCAACGGGCAGATTCACTATAGCCAGACGCTTTTTTCCGGGCCGGTGATCTCCGGCTGGAAGGCGGCAGGCGCTGCGCTACGGGCTGCATATTTTGCCAAAATGTCGGCGCGGGGCGAGGTGGTGCAGCAGGTCGCAACAGCCTATCTGCACGCGATTGCCGCGGCCAGCGAGGTGGATAACTCCACGGCGCAGGTGACGCAGAGCCAGACGCTTCTCGATCACGTTCATGCCGCCCACGAAGCCGGAGTGGTGGCGAATCTGGATGAACTGCGGGCGCGGGTGCAGTTGCAGGCGCAGCAGCAGGCGCTGATTTACGCGCAGAACTCCCTTGAGAAAAACCTGATCCTGCTCAAGCGCGAGATTGGCATCGACCCCGGACAGAAGATCGCGCTCACTGACCCGGCGCCCTACAGCGAACTGGCCGCGCAAACCCCGGAAGAGGTGCGCGCGGTTGCGTACAAAAACCGTCAGGACTACCAGAATCTGCAAAACCAGGTGGTCGAGTACAAGGCGATCCATTCGGCTTATCGGAGCCAGCGGCTGCCCAGCCTGAGCTTCAACAGCTACTACCGGACCAGCACGGTGAACGGGGCAGGCACGCACGGCAACTTCATGGCGATGGGCACGTTGAGCGTTCCGCTGTTTCGCGAGGCCCGGCTGCGCGGCAATGAGGACGCGGCGCAGGCGCAGATGAATGCGGTGAACG
>Ga0364874_10933_pt1 | contig 10952 bp, 5 predicted proteins | sample ExccelAu500001D4_2_FD_206922 | JGI IMG/M metagenome (GOLD analysis project Ga0364874, IMG submission 206922) | Enriched cells from Trout Bog Lake Hypolimnion, Wisconsin, USA - BchlTB.Aug07.5000.01.D4 | ecosystem: Environmental > Aquatic > Freshwater > Lake > Hypolimnion/Profundal zone | place: USA... | reverse complement strand
CATCCGCATGGGAGCCCGCTTTGGTTTCAGCTTCGCGCGGAAATGGATCAACTGGGGCTGGGCCATTCCTGCCGTCCGTCGCATTGGGGTCAACCCCGCCCCTGGTGTGTATCGATGGGAATCGATGGATCGCGTTTTGGCGCAGTGCAAACAATTCGGTTTCAAGCATAATCTGGTGACCTTCTACGGCACTCCTAGTTGGGCGTCGCCTTATCCCGACAAGGAAGAAATTGATTTGGTGTTCCAGAAATTTGAAGAGTACCCGCCCACGGACATGAAGTATTTCACGGACTTCGTCGCGACGGCTGTCGGACGTTACGGGGCTGATATTAAGGATTGGGAAATATGGAACGAGGAGCATCTGCCCCAAAGCACCTGCTTCTGGAAGGGGACACCCACGGATTATGCGGCGCTCCTCAAGGCAGGTTACGAGACGGTGAAACGGGTGCAGCCCGAGTCCACGGTATGGCTCGGAGGCATGGCTCCCCGGCGCTACGAGCCCTTCTACCGGCAATTTCTCAAGACCGAGGGCTATCCTTATTTTGATTGCTATAGCGCCCACGGCAGCTATCCCGAGATCGGCATTTGCCACAAGCTTGAGGCTGCGTCTGGCCTAAAGTCAAAGCCGTGGAACTCTTCCGAATGGCACGCTATTCTCGTGAGTCCAAACGACCCTGTGCAAAGCGAGTCCGATTTGGGGCGTCGCATGATGACGGATCTTTTTCTCCAACTCAAAAATGGCGTCGGTCGCATCGTGGCGTTTACCCTTCGCAACGATACCGAAATGGAGGCGATGCACTTTGTCGCATCCACCGGCGAAATGGCCCAGTGCTATGGGTTTTTCCGGAGCAGGCCGGACCTTGAGCCGCGCCTTCCCGCCGTCATCCTGCGCGATTTTCTCACCCGCGTCTCGGGACGGATCGACTACACGGCGGAATATGATTTCGGCGCGCAGAAAGCCGTCCTCCTCACGACCGGAGGCAAGAAACTCGTGCTGGCGGTATGGAACGAGGGGACTCAACCCGCGCCGCTCGATCCGCGGCTAGCCAAGGTCGTCTCGTCCGCGAGCGGCGCTACCACCTGGGAGGGCAAACCGTGGAAAGAGGATCAGCTTGGCATTGCCACTATGGTCTATTTCGCTAACGTGGATCGCGCGGCGTTGGATGCCCTGAAGCTTCCTGCTACCGCCCTTCTCTACCCTTCGGAGCGGCAAAAAACCGAGCGTCCCGCCTTCACAAATGTGATCCAGGGCACGGCATCCTCGCTTCCGCTTTTTGCCCAGGTCACAGGCGAACCTAGCGCACAGAGCCCCTGGATTACCAACGAAAAGCTGGCGTTTAAAGGGCTGAACGGCAACGCCCGGCCCGCGGGATTTTCCTCGCGCTTCGCCGTGCATGCGGACAAAGCGGGATTGGACTTACTGGTGGATGTGCGCGACGCCGTCCATTTCCAAAATTCAAAGCCTGGGGATTACCATAACGGCGACAGCATCCAGTTGGCCGTGAATGCGGAAGGCCAAACGGATGGGAGCGGTGTGACGGAACTCTCCGTGGCGCTGACTTCCGAAGGTCCGGTAATCTGGAAAAATGCGGCGGCCTTCATCGGGGGCGACCTGCCCAGCTATTGGACTCCCCCCGGGTTTGTCGTCAAGAATGCCCGCGTTGCCGTGAAGAAGACGGACGGTGGCTTGCTTTATAAAGTGCATGTGGACTGGTCCGAATTCTATCCCTTCCAATTCGACCCCAATCGGCCGCTCCGGTTTTCGCTGGTCGTCAATAACAACGACGGCAACGGACGCCTGGGCTGGCTGGAGTGGGGAGGCGGCATCGCGGGAGAGAAGAACCCTTCGCAGTTCGGAAAAATCCAGATAGGAACGAATTAACAACCCATCGCGCACCCGATTTGTTTGGCAAGGACGCTTGGCCAAAATTCAACCAAAATCCAAGAAACTCTAAATCACGTGAACACCATCTTCAAACTCGCAGCTTTCGTATTCGCGATCGGAATCGCGATAATGATCATTTTCTTGCCCTCCGCGCCGCTCAAGCGGACAGCCAGTGCCAAAAAGCAGGTGCCGTATGTGGTAAAGCAGAAACCGGCGGAGCCCCCGGCAAAATCGCCTGTGGAGCCGCCGAAGGAGCCGGTTCCAGCGCCCAAGGAACAAGCACCTGTTGCGAAGGAGACGCCTGCTGTTGTGTCGCCGAATACGGAAGAAACCACGACAGAGGAGTCCAACGATGAGCAATTGCCGAAGGGGCAGCCATTGCCGTCTGTTGTGAAGGGGGATATGGAGATCCCCATGACGCGGGAGCTCATGGAGCGGCAGTGGCCAAAGGTGTCGCTACGCGGGATGCGCGAGCAGATTCTCGATGCCCAGGTCAAAGGCGTCAATTGTGTATGGAAGAACATCTCTCCCGGCTACACCAATGTCATCTACGATACCGTGGTGGACAACGGGGTCATCACCTTCATCCTGGACGGAGCCGGGCTTGTGCAATCCATCGATGGCGCCAAAACCTGGAAACAGATTTCATATAACCTCTCAGGGGCGGGAGGTTTCAACTCCTTCGACATCTCCCCTGCCAACCCGAAGATCATCATCACTGCGGGAAGCTATTTGGATCGAACGCTCGACGGGGGCAAAACATGGTCTTCCATTGAGGACAAGGCTCTCCCTCCTTACTCGTTGGGAAAAAAGATAATGTTCGGAAGAGTCAGGTTCAATAGTGATGGCTCCCGTGTGTTCAGCTCCTTTGGAGCCTTCGGACATGGCTTGGAAACAAGATGGGACTACGAAAAAGACATGGCAGAGGAGTTCGGCAAAAAGAAAGTCTATGTCGGTGACGCGTCGGGAGCCAACTTCCAGGTGTTCAATCTGGGGCCTTTCGCAGGCATCCGGACCATCTATCCTCATCCGAGAAATCCGCAACTCGTCTACCTCTCCTTCTCTGACGGCGAACTCTTCGTGACCCGCAATGCCAAGGACAAAACCCCTACCTTTGATAAGCTCGAAGTTCCGGAAGGCGATGGATATGAGATCATCGACATCAACGCCTCGCCTTCCAAGGAAGGAGAGCTTCTTTTGACGATGCAACTGAAGGACAATGGAGGTCAGTCCAAGGTTCTGCTCGCAAAGGACAAGGGAGGAAATCGCCTGGAATGCTCTGAACTTGAGATCAATGGCCGGGACGGTAAATCGATGATTCTCCCAAAGCAAAAGATTGTCACGGCCCAATGGAACCCGAGAGTCCGAGACCAGATCTTTGTTGGCTCCTTTGTGCAAAGCGGCATCCTTGTTTCCGATAACGGCTCGAAGATTTTTCATAAGATTCCGTTCCCTCAGAACTTGAAGTGCGATGAATCCTTGTCTCCAAATGGATACTCGTTCTACGCGGATCCGACTTGGTTTCGGTTTGACAGGAAGGATACCAACCTCGCCGTTTGCTGGTCAGCCATTGGGGCGTGGTGCAGCAGCGACAAGTTCAAGACTTGGGAGCCCCTGCTGATGACCTATGATGATCACAAGAAGCTCTATGGCAACAAGGGAGCAGGCTTTGCGGAATGCGCTGTCAACATCTTCATCCGGAAGAACAACGCCTACATGGTGACGAACGATCACGGGGCCTTCCGCAGTGACGGCGCGGACTATACAAAATGGAAGCGCATCACCAATAATCCCGGCATCCCGCGCAACGACGATAAATCCTATTGGACCTACATGTATTGGCCAATGAGCGTTTCTGAGGACGAAAAATACCTCTACCTTGTCGCCGACGAACTGCCGGTCTATTCCTACAAAAGCGTCAAACTGCTTCAGTCCACAGACCGGGGGGATAGCTGGAAGGATATCACATCGCACGTGAATGGGGGCGGTGTCCTTAGCTTTTACGGCGAGAGGTTTGGAGTCAAACATGGACAACTCATCAAAATTCTGTTTGATCCCAGTAATTCGGAAAATCAGTGGTTGATGTTCACCGACCACCTTTTCTTCTCCTCCAACGGAGGCAAGACCTTCAAGGAGGAGGACTCGCCCATTTTCCTCAAGGATGCCAAGACGGGCTTTTCGCAGATCGCCTTTGATGCCAAGCATAAGGTGCTCTATCTAGCCAATCGCTTTAGTTTCGCGGGCGGCGCCAGCCTGGCTCGGAGCCGCGACTACGGAGCAACATGGGAGCCGCTCGATCTGGGGATAGGAGGCTATCCCGTGTTCAATGTGACGGGCTCCGGGAACTTGGTGATCTCGGGAGCCGACGGCAAACTGGCCGTGGTGCCTTACGAGAGGATCAATGCGGGCAAGATCGAGAGCGACATGGTGAAGATCCCCAAGGGAGACGTGGTTAAGGAACCGCCGGAGGAAAGGGGACGCTACAACCCGATCTACTGCGATGGAGAGGACATTCTCGCATTTTACACTCGACGGAAGGACAAATTAGTCACTCCGCTCGGGCCTGTGCTTTCGCGCGACGGAGGCAAGACGTTCCAGTGGATCAACTATAATCTCCCGTGCAAAGAGGGGCTCTCTGCCGCTATTGGCGATGGAAAGATCATCATTGGCAACCGCGGGGTCTACTATTGGAAGTATAAATAAGAGGCCCGGTTGTGAGGATGCCAAACGAGCTGCGCCTGTTTTCATAATGCGTTTGACATATGTCAACGTTTATGGCCGAAATAGCGAATGAACACCGCATCCATCCCTTCCAAAGTTCGCATTATCGGCGAACCTCTCCCCAATATCCCGTGGCAGGATCGTCCCGCTGGCGCGAGCTCGGTCGTCTGGCGTTTTTCGGAAAACCCCGTCATCCCCCGCGATCCCTTCCCTACGGCCAACAGCGTTTTCAATAGCGCGGTGGTGCCCTTCAACGGAAAATTTGCCGGGGTGTTCCGCTGCGATGATACGACGCGTAATCAGGAGCTTCATGCCGGATTTAGCGACGACGGGATCAAATGGAACATCAATCCTGAACACATCCGTTTTGAAGGGGCCGATCCGGAAATCGCCCCTTGGATTCTCGGCTACGACCCTCGCGTCGTGTGGCTCGAAGACCGCTACTATGTCACCTGGTGCAATGCCTATCACGGCCCGACCATCGGTGTGGCTTGGACGAAGGATTTTGTCACGTTCCACCAGATGGAGAACGCCTTCCTTATCTTTAACCGCAACGGCGTTCTTTTCCCGCGCAAGATCAACGACAAATATTACATGCTCAGCCGTCCGAGCGACAACGGTCACACACCGTTCGGCGACATCTTCGTGAGCAGCAGTCCCGACATGCTCCATTGGGGCTTCCATCGCCATGTCATGGCTCGGGGCGGCACGCAATGGCAGAGTCTTAAAATTGGGGCCGGCCCAATTCCGATTGAAACCTCCGAGGGCTGGCTGATGTTCTACCACGGCGTTTTGCAGTCCTGTAACGGATTCGTTTATGCCTGGAGCGTCGCCCTACTCGACTTGGAAAAGCCGTGGAAAGTTATCCATCGCGCCAAGCCCTATTTGCTTGCCCCTCGGGAAACCTACGAATGCGTGGGAGATGTCGCCAATGTCACTTTCCCCACGGCGGCATTGACAGACCCCGCCACGGGCCGGATTGCCATCTATTACGGATGCGCCGACACGGTGACGGGCCTCGCCTTCTGCCAGGTGGATGAAGTGCTCGCTTGGCTCAAAGCCAATTCGCTCTAGCAGAACACTTGCGCAGCCGCCCGCAACCCGGGCGGCTGCCGTGCACTTGAAGTCAGTAGTAGTAGCTGATTGTGCGGCGTCAAACGGCCCGTGTAGAAGCGCGCAGGGTTAAGTCCACGGCCATCTGAAGCTTCTGAGCCTTGGTCGTCTGTATTCTGCCTTCAACACGGTCAACAGCCAGGGACGCCGCTCTTCTGCCGATGTTGTAGCTGTCGGGTTTGATCGTCGTCAGAGGAGGGGTCAGCCATGGGCTGAAGCTTAAATCGGCAAAACCCACGACGGACAAATCACGCGGAATTTTTAAACCAAGCTTGGCGGCTGCTTTGTAGAGCCCTGCCGCGATCGTGTCGATTCCCGCAAAGACGGCAGTTGGGCGCGGCTTGTGCTGCAGAAGCTCCATCGCCTTTTCGACCACCGGGCAACTGCTCGTGAGTTCCACCGTTGTGCAGGTGGCACCGGGGAACGCCCGCACCGTTTTCTCAAAGCCATCGCGACGATCTCGTGCCCAACTGTGATTCAAAAAACCGGTGAGGTGACCGAGACGGCGATGGCCTAATTCGAGCAAATGGGTGGCGGCCAATTTTCCTCCAGCGCGGTCATTGGCGCTGACAGAATCCGTATTGAAAGCGCGCGGCAAATCGTGATCGATGGTCACCACTGGCACCTTGCGGGACAGAAACTCATGAATGTGCTGTTCATAAAGAGCAGCAAAGGGGGGCCAAAGAATGACGGCATCCACGCGTCGATCCAGTAAATGGTAGATTACCTTCAATCCATCATTGGCTTCCCTTTCCGGAATTAGACTGCTGTCAAATTTGGTCGGCTGGATAGTCGACTGATGAGCCCACATGAGGATTGGAATGTATTCCGCGCCCACCAGTTCGTCGTGAATTCCACGAAGCACTTCTGCCCAATACGAATCCACGGGCGGCACCAGAATCCCGACCGACTGGCTCTTGCCGCTTTTCATCCCGCGGACCAGTAAATTGGGACGATACCCGAGGCGCTTGGCTACGGCGATTACCTTGCGTTGGGTTGCCTTGGATGGGCCGGGGCCCCCGCTTAATACAAGCGATACGGTGGGGCGGGAAACCCCCGCCAACTTGGCAATATTGGCTTGAGTGGGACGAGGCAAAAGAGGATCAGTTGGCATAAGAGCAATCCACTATTTCGAGTCGAGTCGAAAAGGTGTGGATTACGATTAGGCGTTGGCCGCGGATTTGTCGATCCCTGGATGTAGTTTACGGGATCACGCCGATGGTGGCGAGGCGACACTCGGTTCCGGTGCAGTCGGGCCGGTTGCCGTGGATCACCTCCATCTCGAAGGTGTGCAAGCCGGAAGCTAGTTCATCGGAAATCACACAAGCATTCACCATGCCGCAGTCGCCGCCCCACTCGAAGCGTTCGCGCACGACGGGCACCCAGTCTCCCTCATCGATCCGGTAGGTGAATTCGGCGGAGCGCTTGCCGTATTCGAAGATCAATGCCAGGCCGCGCCCGGTGAAATCAAACCGCACCCTCGCCCCCGGCGTGTGGGTTTCGAGTACCTGCCCGGTGTGAAAACGGTTTTGGACGCGACGCAACACCCACGGGCCGGTGGTGTCCACGGACGCCAGAGGTACAAGGCTTAGGCCCTGCCAATGGCGCGGCGAAAGGGGCGGGGGCAATTCGGAAGGTGTCTCGTGCGCGGCCATGGAGGGAGAGGCGAGGAGCTGGCCGCTCAAAAATTGGATCAAGGCTTGGGAGTAGCTCCAACTGCCGCGATGGGCCGGATGAAGGGCATCGGGGAGCCATTCGCCCCACTTCATGGCACCGGAGCGCACTTCGTTGAGGGCGTGCAGGCCAACCCAAACGGAACTCAGGCCGTAGTGGTCTGCGAGCGTTTCAAACTCCGCGATGGTGGCGGGGACTTTGCCCGCCATCATGTCGGTATACATGACTTGGCTATAGGTGTAGACAAGCACCACTTCCTGCCCGGCGGCAAGCAGCTTGCGGATCAAGCCTTCGCGCGAGCGGGCTCGGCGTTCGGTCGGCTCATTGAAATCGTTGACGGCGTATTCCACAAAAGTGAGGTGGCAGCCGCGATCGATGATCTCGTTTTGTACACGCAAGCAGGCGGAATCGCTGCCGGTGGCGCCCATTCCGGCGTTTTCGGAAGTGATGCCGACGCCGGGAAAGCTCTGGGCGAACCACCTCGCCACGGGGCCTGGCCAGTTGTGTTCTCCATCTTCGGTAATGGAACCGCCCAGGAAGCCGATGGTAAGGTGGCCCTCGGCAAGGCGGCGCGCCGTTTTAGTGAGGGGACGCCGGACTTTAAAGACCTCAAGCTGGTCAATGGGCTGGGGAGAAAGGGGACAATGGGTGTTCATTTTGGTTTGTTTGTACAAACACCCGCTTCCCTGTCAATGGCATCGTGGAATTTCAATAAGCGCCTAGATTGGACCGAGGAAGGGGATGACGTAAGGCCCTTCCGGGATCACCGCCACTTCGTCGGCGTTCGCTTCCGCGAGAACGGCGGCAACGGCTTGCGACCAATCGGTATGATAGGTGACGCCGGTGAGGCGCTGTTGGGGCGCGTCGAGGCCCGTAGCATAAAGATGGACGCGATAGTCGCGCAGCGCCTCGATGAGTTTAACGCTTTGCCATTCGTCCATCCTTGCCACGTTGCGGCTTCGTGCTTCATGCAGGAATCCATCGATTCCTTTTTCGACCAACACGGCTTGGGCCTGGCGAAATTCCGGCGATCCCAATCCCTCCGAACATTCCGAGGCGATCAAGAGCGTGCCGCCTTTTTCCAAAGCACCCAATGCCCCGATCATCCCTTTAATGGTTTGGTAATAAGTCTTGTCCAGCGGATACCCGGCGCTGCTCGTGATGACGCAGCGATAACGCCGCTCCAGCGGCACCTCGGCGGAGGTCCGCATAAAAGTCACAGCTTGTTGGTGGCTGGCCACGATTTCGCCGAAGTTGACGAATGCCAAGCGCCGCTGTTCATCCAGGCAGGTGTTAAGCGCGTAAACCTTTCCCAACATTTTCACGATTTCGAGTTGGTCGGCGTGCAGCGCATTCCCATCGAAATTGCAATTGCGGACGGCCGGATTTTCCATGAACCGCGTGTTATGGAACGTTCCGATCGTCTCCGCGTGGGCCACGCCGGGAGCGATGACCTTGCGGCCTCCGGAATAGCCCGCCATGAAATGGGGCTCCACCAAACCCGTCGCGATCTTGAGATCGGCATCGACAAACCGGCGGTCGAGTTTGACACGCGTGCCGCGAGAGGTTATCCCGATCTCGACATGTGCTGCATCGTCCTGGGCGATGTGATTTTCCACCTTCACCGTCTGCAACACCCAGTCATTGCCGACCAATTCCCGGAGTTCGTCTCCCAAATTGGGCCGATGGAGCCCTGTTGCCACCAGGACCGTGATGTTCCGGGCCTCGATGCCGGATTGTATCAGCGTTTCGATCAGCGGGGGCAATATCAACCCATTGGGCACCGGGCGAGTGATGTCGCAGATCAAAATGCACGCGGTCTTCGCCGCTTTTGCCAGGCGATGCAACGGTTCGCAGTCCACCGGCAAATCCATCGCCTCGCGGAGGGATTGAACCGGATTCAGCAGCACGGGCATCGCTGGTTTCTCAATGATCCTTGCTTTCGCTGTTTCTGGTAGGACCAGGGGCAGGGAACCGTGCCCGAATAAAATGGACGGAGTATTAGTCATCGTAAGGCGGCCTTTTGTTCCATGGTAATCACTTGCCTCCCGGCGCGAATCGGTGCGCATTGATCTTGATAACGGAAGGTTCCTTGGAGGCCCTCGGGCAATTCTACTTCAGCGTGCAGTTGCTCGCCCTGTTTTGCAAGTTGAACGTGGATGGGGCCCAGCGGATGGGCGAGGGTGCCGGAGGCTTCCGTCAGGGTGCCCAGTTGCGGAGCGATTTCCACCGTCGCGAATCCAAGGCTGTCAGGTCGGATTCCCAGTACGCCGGTCAGGAAATGGAACAACGGATGGGCGCTCCATGCGTGGCAGTCGGAGCGCGAGTCCCCAAAGCCTTCCGGCGTGGTGGAGAAGCCTTCGGCAATGGTTTTGATCCACGGCGCGAGGCGGCGGAAAAAGAGGTCGATGTGGCCATGGCGCACGCACGTCTCAAAAAGATAGTGCGCGAAATAGCTGGAGACCTGGACGAGTCCTTCGCCTTTTTCCAGACTTGCCCAGACCCGTTGCTGGCGCTCAGGAGAAAGTGCTCCAGCCAAAAGGGCCAGACATTGGGCGTGTTCGGAGTAGCTGGTGTGTCCCGCATCGTCAGCGACCAGCCCGCGTGTGTCGTCCCAGAACAGATCGATCAATGCCTTCGCGGCGGTGCGACTCTTGCGCTCATAGAGCGCCGCCATTTCAGGCTCGCCCGCATAGGCTTCCAAAGACGAGGACTGAGCCAGAACCATGACCCATTGGGCTTGCAGAGAAGAGTTTCTCTGCGTCGGAAAGCCTCCCGGTGGCACTCCGCAGTCCGTAAAGGTCCAGTCCAGATAGTTCCACCCCACAGGCCCCCTTAAAACTCCCTCCGAATCGACGAACATCTCAAACTGATCGATAACCGCTCGGGTGCCTGGAAGGCGGGCGCGCACAAACTTCGCGTCGCCCCGCCACAGGGCATAATCAGCGACCATCAACACCCACCAGAGCGCGAAGGGAGGGATGTGCTGTCCACCATGGTTGGGGTGTGCGGCGGCGACAATCCCTGCGGGGTTCATCCGCGAAGAGTCAAACAATTCAATCGCCTTGCGCGGCAGCCGCGTATCGAGGGTGAGCGCGTAGGTAAGCAGACATTGCACCCGCGTATCGCCGACATACATCAATTGCTCGTAATAAGGGCAGTCCATGTAGGTCTCATGGGCGCACATTTGCAGAGTGCGCAGACAGGCGGAGAGCACTTTTCGCAACTGTGGGTCCGATGTCTCCCATTGGCTTTCGGGCTCAAGGGGATAGCGGGTTTCCTGGAGCGCGAGGTTTTCCAGCACCAACGCCTCCTCTGCCGTTTCGACTTCCAGCCGGATAAAGCGCCCACAGCGCCACCACATCGGCCGCCAATGCCGGTGCGAACCGCCGTCGGCGATCAACTCGTCGTGCGGTCCCTGGAAGCGCGCAGTTTCCAAATTTTGACCGTACAGTTTCTCGCCGGAGAGGGGATCGCGCAAGGCCTCGGCCCAACCCAGAGAAATCTTGCCGCCGTTGCCGCCGCTCCACCTCAGCTCGGGGTAGGCGCAGACATAATC
>Ga0364874_10925_pt2 | contig 10966 bp, 11 predicted proteins | sample ExccelAu500001D4_2_FD_206922 | JGI IMG/M metagenome (GOLD analysis project Ga0364874, IMG submission 206922) | Enriched cells from Trout Bog Lake Hypolimnion, Wisconsin, USA - BchlTB.Aug07.5000.01.D4 | ecosystem: Environmental > Aquatic > Freshwater > Lake > Hypolimnion/Profundal zone | place... | reverse complement strand
AAAAGAAGAGTACTTACATCGAACAAAAATCATCAATTTTTATCGATGACTCGTATGCGGAAAGAAAAGAGGTAAACGATCAACTACACATACCTGTGTTCGCAATTGATGCTATAAGCGCCCTGATTAGTTGGGAGGTGTAAGAATAAAATATGAATTAACTGAGCCGAAAAATTTTTCACATTTATACGCCCTTGATTTTGACGATAAAAACTCTCAATTTTCACTTCCTCTGCAAGAGTAATTGAGAGTTCTTTCCCCTCTGCCTTAGTTCAGTGCTGCGGGCTATTTAAATATTTATTTCAAAATTACTTTTGAAGAATGGCTACATACCATAATTTTTTCTTCATCTTTTTGAATCAGTGATACGTTATAAGGACCCGGCGGCAATTCTTTCAGAACAATATCGCCCCCGAAGCCTGCCATTTCGATTGGAAGACCAAACGCTTTTGCCACGTCGGGCCTGGACATCCTCTTCATCGGTGTAAGCAAGCCATTTTTATTGTCATCTGAGACAATTTGCAAATAGATTTGTCCGGGTATTTTTCCTTTTGTTTTGTCGAATGCATACCCCCAAGGAGATAAAACACTTTTTCTATCAATTTCGGAAGACGCAGTTGGCGCATTAATATCGCATGAATCAATTACTGTTATAAAAGTTTTCAATTTTCCTGATCCACCTGAGTCACAACCAGGTAAACTTAAGACAAATGGAGCTATGAGAATGGAAAATTTGAGGTAGGAAAAGGTCATTATTTTTTGCCCAATGAAATTAAAAATCTGGTTCGCTAGTTCAAGGAAAATTCATCTAATACTTTAGAGTACATTAATGGATTTCTTTTTTTTAAATGAATAACCTCGCATAAAGGGCCGCTCGACAAAAAGGTAGGATAATGTAGAAATCATTGCAGCTAAGGTTAATGCAGATCCCGTCAATAATGTATATGGCTTAATCGAAAGAGTCGCGACTTCAAAAAAATATTGATTGCAAACTGCAAGAACAACAAATAATGTCATTACATGAAATAAATAGAAACTATAGCTGACGGTCCCCATCGCAACAAAGGCCCGTACGGTTAAAATCCACGGACGCCCAACAACTATCGAGATAAACAATATAGCTAAATTTACCCAACGTATAAATCCATAGAGTGGGGCGCCAAAATTATAAAAAAATAAGACCGCTAACGCACCAAGTGCAACTAGGTGAGCAATCAATTTAATTAACGTATTAAATTCGCGGCGCATATAAAAGCTACCCAATGCACCGATTATAAAAAATGTCCAAGATCCAGATTGATTTAACAACAAATCGAGCAAGGCAAACACCAAGATTGTTATTAAGACTCCTTTGCAATAGTGTCTAGAAAAAACAAAAATAATTGGCAATGCTAAATAAAAACGCCATTCAATGGCAAGGCTCCAATTGACCCCCAGCAAACGGGCCATATTAAAATCCTGAAAATTGGGTAAAGGTAAAATGCCGAATGAAAAAATTTGTGGGATTGAATTGATGACTGAAATTTGGGAGCTTGAAAAAGGCACTGAGCCTTCAACTGGATTTAAGGGCAAATAGATTGGTACTTCAGTAAGCCCAATAAACCATATTGTTATCGCAATTGCCAGAAATGCCGCGAATATGTATGCAGGTACTAGTCGTCGCACTCGCTTTTCAAAAAAATCGCTCCAATCTATTTCTTTCGAATTAATCAATTTGTTAGCAAAAAGCATACCTGTGATACAAAAAAACAATTGGACTCCAATGGAACCTAGAAAATTAAACATTTGGTTTTCAAGAGGAATAAAAATAAAAGTTTTAGGTACTATGTTTAAGTTAACTAGGGCGAGTGGTGCATGATTAAGTGCTACCAGCACGGCAGCAATCCCTCGAAGTCCATCTAAATATCTAGTCTTGTCGTGAGCGTCTGAAATTAACGAAGGAAATATATAACTTTGAATTAACATCGCTAAAGCAACGCAAAAAAATAAAATCATAAACATTGCTAGGACTACTTCTTTCGGGGCTTCAAATAACATTATTTTCAGTTTCAGTTTTATATTGGACAGCGGAGATATGTTTTTTCAATTGAACAATTCATGAATGACAAAAACGCCTTTTATAGATTATTGTTTCATTGTTGACTTCAGGCTTGAAAGTATTTGTGCTCCTCGTCTCAATGGGGCAGTCACCCGCCAAGATTTAGAATTATATATTTTTGACATTTCCTGACTAAGAGCTTCGACCTCATCGACACTATGTTTCAAAATTCCAATTTCTCCCATTTTCTGCTGAAACCATCGATCATCAATTTTATATTCGTTTTTTAAGATCTCCATTTTAGCTGGATCATTCAGAATTTTATTCATTTGCAGGATCCCAATGATCTTATACGGCCCACCCAGCCAGCGATTTTCTCCAAAATAAAGTAACGTCTTTTCAATTTCAAGATGGGTCTCTGTAGGGATGTCTTTGCAAGTTAGTACATCGTAAAACCCATCAATTAATTGTTCACGCGTCACATCATGGAAGAACTCTTCAGCCAATAGCAAATGCTCATTGATACTTCGAAATGAATTAGCCGTTGTTTGACTACTTGCATTCTCACCTGGCAGAATTCTGAAATTAATCAATTCGCGATCGGAAATAAATATTGGATGTTTTTTTATTAATCGAATCCACATATCAAAATCAGGTAGCTGCCTTAACCTGTTGTTATATGCACCCAATTCTTGGTAACAGGATTTACGTATCAGCATAGCGGGATGGCATATGCAATTTCCCAAATCAAAAAAACGTCGCAACCAAAAACCCTGACTGCGATTTTCCTGATCAAAGATACTCCCGAATGGAAGCGAAGACTTTAAAATTGGCTGGTTATCTTTATCAATAAACCGTGCTCTCCCAAAACAAGCACCAAGTTTGGGATCATTCTGTAAAATTTCGAGTTGATAAGAAAGCTTGTCTTTCCCTATCCATTCATCATCAGAATTAATTAAAGCGATGAACTCTCCTGACGAATAATTTATCAATTCATTTGTTACTAAAGCTGCACCACGATTCACTTCATTTGGATAAAATTTTATCCGAGAATCACTAACAGTTCTAATTACGTCTCGTGTAGTGTCAGATGACCCGTCATCGACAATAATAAATTCGAAATCAACATTTTCTTGCATCAAAACTGAGTCAATGGCTCGTTTGACAAAATCCGCGTGATTGTATGTCGGCATAATTACCGAAACTAATGGCTTCATCTATTACTCCGATTAAAATAGGTTTTTTACAATATATCGCTTTAATTTTGGAGGAACAAATAGCCGAACCAAAACCAGAATAATAGGTGGCAGCCATTCTATTAAGTCTGCCGCATGATTTTTTAAAACGTATCCAGCGCCAGCAATTTTGACTTCGCGTTGAAAATCCTCAGTGGCGGGCCCACCCACCGGTTGAATTAGATTTTCACCGCCAACAGCCTGTTCTTGTGAAATATGGGCTCGGTGCGGTGCCAACATGCCTCGAATCCGAGTAGAAAGCGCCTCAAAATCTTCATGAAAGACATGACCAGTTAACTCATCGTAACTTGGAATTATTTCCAATTGCTGTTCAATTTGCTTTAGGTATGGAACCTGGGACCAAACACCAGTTGAATGCAATCGATATACCGACATAGGTTCATTCAAAAAGCCAATTAAACTTTTACTGGCTATGCAGATGTTAACGATCCAATCGTATGAAGTGATTTCAAAAAGCTTTTTCGGCAATTGATCAAGCCCTGATTTACGGTACATGCAGGTTGAAAAGTTCCCAACCAAATTATCGGCGATCAGGTCTCGCGCTGTGACCAATTTATGCCCCTCCCCGATTGCCACCCTTGGGTAAAATAAATTACGGTTTTCTTCGTAAACAAAATAATTTACTGAGCACAAATCACACTCTAAGTGTGCCGATAGAAAGTCCATTTGCCGCTGCAATTTATATGGACTGATCCAATAATCATCTCCCTCTAAAATTGCAACATAGGTACCTTGGCACTCTTTAAAAGCTCGTTCGTAATTCCTGGTTATTCCAAGATTTTTTTCGGATCTCAAAAATCTAAAATTAAACTGGCTATTCTTGCCTGCAAACTCTTTAATGTACTCAACGGTACGATCATTAGACGCATCATCAGCAACCAAAACCTCTGCAATGCCGTCAAACTTTTGAGAAAATAAACTTTCCAGTGTTTTTTTTATGTATTTTTCCTGATTATAAGTCACCAGTAAAATCGACAATTTAAACGTTTTGGAGTTTGAATCTAATGTTTCTTTAAACTCATTTGTAGCAACCATTCTGACATTTCCCAGGTTTTAATTTCTAATATTCTTGGACGAATAAGATTTTTATTGCGCTCATAGTGGGCCGTTGAAATTAGAAATTTATTTGCAATGATTTAATTCTCTATTTTCGAAAATAACAGCGATCACACGGCTAATATCATCGTTAGATAGTGCCGGATAAATTGGCAGACATAGCACCTTTGAAGCCGCTTCGGTCGCACAGGGCAAGTTATTTGGTTGGGCCGACAGTAGGCTCCTGTACATCGGGAATTCAGTTATTAGTGGATAGAAATATCGGCGGGAAAATATTCCGCGGTCTTTCAATTTCTTGTATAACGCATCGCGCGATAAGGGATAGTCTGAAGATATTAAAATTGGAAAATACGCATAATTCGCTACCTGTTCTCCGCTATCTTCCAAACACTGAATACCCAAAACATCTGCTAGTTTTTCGCGGTAGATGGAATCGATTTCTTTCCGTCGTACCAATGACTGTTCCAAATGCTTCAATTGCAAAAGTCCAAATGATGCATTGATTTCACTCATCTTCCCGTTTATGCCTGGAGCTACGACTGTAACTTCATCTACAATTCCAAAATTTTTAAGATGATCAATGCGGAGCTTTGTTTTTAAATCAGGGCTAACAATCGCGCCCCCTTCAAAAGTATTAAATACTTTGGTTGCATGAAAACTCAGCACGGATAAATCACCATGTCTGAGTATGCTTCCATTTTCATCTTTAACACCAAATGCGTGCGCCGCATCATAGATAACTTTTAAATTGTATGTGTCAGCAATCTTCTGTATCGCCTTTACATCGCATGGATGACCGTAACAGTGCACTGGCATGATGGCAGTTGTCTGCGGAGTTATCGCCGCCTCAATTTTTCTCGGATCCAGATTGAGGGTTGCAGGATCAATATCCACAAACACAGGTTTTATGCCATTCCACAATAATGAGTGCGCAGTCGCGACAAAAGTATATGGAGTTGTAATAACCTCGCCGGTAATACGCAGCGCTTGTAACGCGGTCACCAGTGCAATTGTTCCGTTAGTAAATAACGAGATATGTTCAACACCTAAATATTCACACAATTCCTTTTCCAGTTGCTGGTGAAAAGGACCACCATTCGTGAGGATTTTATTCTCCCAAATTTTTTCAAGATAGGGTATGAATTCACTTAATGGAGGCAACAATGGTTGCGTTACAAATATGTCTTTTTTAGATTCCATGATATTCCTATTTAGACTTTATTCTTGAATGAATGTGCGAAATTTTATTGATAATTCGGCCGTAAATGGATTTTTTAAACATCATTAATTCGGCGTTGATAAATTCCAATTTATTTGTCAATTCAATTTTCTCTTCCTCAAGGCTAACAATTTGATTATTCCGATCACTCAATAAATTTTCAATCGAATGAATTTGTGAATTTTGGGCCTCAATGGTTTTCGTAAGATTATCAATAACATCTCCTCGGTCGCTCCAATCGTCTCCGATTTTTTTAATTTTATTTTCTCGATCTGCTATCAGTTTTTCAAGACCTTCAATCTGTTGGCCACGGGCTTCCCAATCAAGTCCAATTGTTTTTATCTTCTCTTCTCTATCTGCAATTAATTTTTCGAGATCTTCAATATAGCAACCTCGCGCCTCCCAATCGCCTCCGATCTTTTTTATTTGCTGGGTCTGATCGATAACTATTTTTTCAAGATCCTCTATGTGGCTGCCACGCGCCTCCCAGTCGCCTCCGAGCTTTTTTATTTGCTGGATTTGGTCGGTAACTAAGGTTTCAAGATCCTCTATGTGGCTGCCACGCGCGTTCCAATCATTCTCAATTGACTGAAATTGTCCCAGATGCGCTTCTAGACTTTCAATATATTTACCGCGCCGGGTTAATTCCTGATCATGTGAATAAATATTATTGGATTGATCTCCAATGTTTTCTTCCTCAAAATTAAATCTTTTTAAGATTGAACTTTTCAGTTTTGAAATCCACAATTTTTCAGAATTTTTTAAATTCTTATAATTAATGTTAGGCGATACATTTTGATCTTTTACAGCTTCCACAATTAATTCATTGTGGAACGGCCTGGATTCAATGCCACATAATTCTTTATCAGCACTTTCGCGATAATTTTCAAAAATAATGGTCTTAAATCCGGCCTCTAAAAATATCTCCGCTAGTTCTTGGGCGTCATACAGAAATTGATGTCCCCATGATCTCATCCCTTCATTCATCATCAAACACATTGAATTGGGGCTCCAAAGAGTGCCCCATTCGCTTTTCTGTTCCGCTAGATACGATGACACAAGGAATCTCAGGCTGGGTGTTGATATCCTAATTATTCCATTATCGGAAAGTAATCTATGACACTCTTTTAAAAAAATTACTGCTTCAACTCTAGTCACATGCTCGATAAAATGCTCACTAAAGATGTGTGTGATTGAATTACTTTGAAAGGGTAATGGTTTTGTAAAATCCAAATGCAAGTCTGCTTCTGGTGTATCTAGGTCGACATTTAGCCAACCGGGCAATATGACACTCCCGCATCCAAGGTGAAGTTTCTTAGGACTATTTTGCATCTAATATTTCACGTACGTTAAGTTCGTTTTCCCAATATACCGCCGCATAAATTGGCAGATGCCCATCTTTTGACACGGTAAACCGAGCTGAGATAGGGACAAAATCAACAACATCTACATCACTTACATGCAAATTTATTGGAACAGATGCCATTGACGCTATGACGTAATTACCTTCTCTTAAATTCATTTTAAAGGTCCAATCAATAATATGTATTGACCCAATGGATGGCGATTCAATGTGATTATTAGACTCAATACCAGTGTCAGAATAAACAATGTCTTGCCCATTTTTATCCCTGATATGGTATCCAAACGATAATTTATCTAACGGCGAATTCACTTTAACTATTTGCCGCAACGTCACTTTTTGACCAAATGAAATTGATTCAATGTTTTGTCCATTCTCATCCAGAATCATGACATTCAAAAAATTCGCGGCTCCATTTTGAATGCGTTGGAAATTTGCCATCGAATTAAAGCTTTCATTGTCAGCTAGCATTAATTTCTGCTCATTTAATTTTGGATCATTGAATTTTTCACCATTTGATTGCTCTTCTATGGACTGCAATTTATCGGATTTTTGGCTTGCAATTAATGCTGAATAATACTTTTCTACAGCTGTATTTACGTCACCCAAAAATTGAGCGTTTCCGGAATCAAGCAACAATGCTCGGCTGCAAATTGACTTAACGGTACTCGTATCATGACTGACAAATAATACAGTAGCTCCTTTGGCAATAATGTCTTGAATTATCTTTGCACATTTTGCCGCGAAGTAGGCATCGCCAACGGACAAAGCTTCGTCAACAATTAGAATTTCCGGGTCCACATGTATGGCTACTGAAAAAGCCAAACGAACCACCATGCCACTTGAATATGTCTTAGTGGGTTGTTCAATAAAGCTACCAATATCTGCAAATGAAGTTATCGCATCAAAGCGCTCATCGATTTCAGATGTCGTCAGCCCTAATACTGTCGCATTCATATAAATGTTTTCGCGCCCTGTAAATTCAGGATTAAATCCCGCGCCAAGCTCTAACAATGCTGCGACCCGCCCGTTGGTTTCGACATTTCCTTTTGTGGGATTGAGGGTTCCACATATCATTTGTAGAAGTGTTGATTTCCCACTTCCATTTCTTCCAATAATCGCGAATGTTTCGCCCTTTTTTATCTCAAATGAAATATCTTGAAGTGCCCAAAATTCACGAAAATATTGTTTAGAAGATTTGCCTACTAACTTCAATAACCGCGGAATTACAAATTGTTTTAGTCGATCACGAGGGCTTGAGTATATTTCATAACATTTACTTAAATTCGAAACTCGGATAGCAATATCATTATTATCAAATAACATCTGCAAATCCTTTTCGTGTTTTTTGGAACCAGGCATATCCGATCCATGCAATAAAAATTGAAGTCAGCAGGTAACAACTTAAGCCAAACCAATCTGGAGCACGCCCCCAGATCAGCACTTCGCGAGCCTGTTCAATTATGAATGTAATTGGATTGGCCAAAATAAATGGTCTAAACCTTTCAGGAACCGCAGTTATAGGATAAAAAACGGGTGCCAGAAACATTAATACAGTGGTAATAATGACTATTGTTTGGCCAATATCCCGCAAGAAAACGCCAAGCGATGCTAGCAACCATGCAAACCCCGTTGTCAGTATCAACAAAGGTAGCATTACAAACGGGATAAAAATCACGGTCCAATATAAATATCCATTAAATACTAAAAAAGCTGCGATCAATACGCCCAAGCTTACAAGACTATGAAATAAAGTAGTTAACATGGCAACCACAGGTAGTACTTCCAAGGGAAATACTACCTTTTTGACATAGTTTACATTTGACAAAATCAGTGATGGGGATCGATTCAGTATTTCTGCGAAAATTCCCTGAACTATCATTCCAACAAAAAGAACAAGCGCAAATTGGGTTTTACTGTCTGTGGCGTCGGCACTATTCCATCGCGAACGAAAAATTTCTGAAAATACGAACGTATAGACAATCAGCATAAACACTGGATTAAAGAAAGACCATGCCAACCCCAACGCTGAACCTTTGTATCGCCCAATTACTTCTCGCTTACTCATCTGAATAATTAGCTGGCGATTACGCCAAAGACTCCTAACCAATGACAATAATGAGGTGGGCTGCTTTAAATGAGGATTTAGTGCAAGTGACGATTGCATCATGCGAAATGCTCCGCATCTGGAAATAATTTTCCTAAATGGTCTTTCGCGGACAACGCTGGCTCACCGTGATGTGGCCATTGAATCGCAATTGAAGGATCATTCCATGCCAGACTGCGCTCAAACTCCGGCGCCCAATAATCGGTAGTTTTGTACAAAAACTCAGCGGTTTCAGACAGCACCACAAACCCATGCGCAAATCCTTCTGGTATCCAGAACATGCGCTTGTTTTCAGCCGAAAGTTCAACTGCCACATGTTGGCCAAAAGTTGCTGAACTGCGCCGAATATCAACCGCAACATCGAATACGGCTCCCTGCACAACACGCACCAATTTACCTTGCGGCTGTTGAATCTGATAATGCAGTCCACGTAAAACATTTTTAACCGAGCGACTATGATTATCCTGAACAAATTCAACATCCCGCCCAATCATTTCATTAAATTTTTTCTGATTGAAGCTCTCGAAAAAAAATCCACGATCATCACCAAACACCTTCGGCTCGATAATGATCAAATCTGGAATAGATGTAGCTATTACTTTCATGGGTTAATTTTGTCCTCTAACAACCGCAACATATATTGACCATACCCGTTTTTGGATAACGGTTCCGCCAATTTTCTTAACTGAGCAGCATTGATAAATCCCTTACGGAACGCGATCTCCTCCGGGCAGGCCACTTTCAAACCCTGTCTGTGTTCTATGGTCTGAATAAAATTACTGGCTTCCATCAAACTTTCATGGGTCCCCGTGTCCAGCCAGGCATAACCACGCCCCATAATCTCAACGTTCAAATTATCTTGTTCAAGATAGAGTCGGTTCAGATCGGTAATTTCCAGCTCGCCACGCGCAGATGGTTTTAAATTGGCAGCCAATTCAACCACGCGCTTATCATAAAAATACAGTCCGGTTACTGCGTAATTACTTTTTGGTTTTAACGGCTTTTCTTCCAGACTGGTCGCATGGCCTGCAGCATCAAATGCGACGACGCCATAACGTTCAGGGTCCTGTACGTGATAAGCAAACACAGTGGCACCATTTTCACGCTGCATGGCCTGTTGCAATTGCACTTCAAGATTGTGGCCGTAAAAAATATTGTCGCCCAATACCAGCGCACTTGGACTATCACCAATAAATTCTTTACCAATGATAAATGCCTGCGCCAATCCATCCGGGCTTGGCTGAACGGCGTATTGCAGATTAATACCCCATTCACTGCCATCACCCAACAACTGTTCAAACCGCGGAGTATCCTGCGGCGTAGATATGATCAAAATATCTCGTATCCCAGCCAGCATCAGCGTGCTGAGCGGATAATAAATCATCGGCTTGTCGTACACCGGCAGCAACTGCTTCGATACGGCTTTGGTTACCGGATAAAGTCGAGTACCAGACCCGCCCGCCAAAATTATTCCCTTACGTGGCTTCATTACGAATTTCCCTTTTGAGTCTCTATTATTTCTGTCAGCATGCGCCGCATACTGCTCTGCCAGTCCGGCGGAGTTATTTTAAAAATATTTTGCAGCTTGGCCGTATCCAGCCGCGAATTGTGTGGGCGCGGTGCCGGTAATGGATAAGCACTGGCCGGTATCGGCTTAATCGCGTCTGGCGCCACCTTAATCGCCAGCCCGGTACTGCGCGCAAATTCAATCACGTAGCGCGCATAGTCAAACCAGCTGGCAACACCGGCGGCGGCCAGGTTATACAGGCCGCTCACTTCAGGATGGCGTTGTGCATGCAGTATGCCGTGCGCGGTGACATCGGCCAGCAATTCAGCACCGGTTGGTGCACCGAACTGGTCGTTAATCACATTTAAACTGTCACGCTCCTGCGCCAGTCGCAGCATGGTTTTTGCAAAGTTGCCGCCC
>Ga0364874_10930_pt1 | contig 10969 bp, 13 predicted proteins | sample ExccelAu500001D4_2_FD_206922 | JGI IMG/M metagenome (GOLD analysis project Ga0364874, IMG submission 206922) | Enriched cells from Trout Bog Lake Hypolimnion, Wisconsin, USA - BchlTB.Aug07.5000.01.D4 | ecosystem: Environmental > Aquatic > Freshwater > Lake > Hypolimnion/Profundal zone | place... | reverse complement strand
AATCCTGTTTTATTATTGGTTGCAGAGATTAAAAATGGAATCAAAAGTTTCATTTTTATTTATTGATGAATTTGACGCTTTTTATCATCATGAATTATCAGCCTTAATTGTAGAGGAGTTAAAAAAGACAGGAGTGCAGTTTGTTCTAACTACTCATAACACTTCTATTATAACAAATGAATTACTGAGGCCTGATTGTTATTTCCTAATGAACAAACAAGCTATTCGCTCATTAGCAAAAAGTACATCTAAAGAATTAAGGGAAGCTCATAATATTGAGAAAATGTATAAAGCCGGTTCATTCAATGCCGAATAATATATTATTTATTTTTGAAGGTGAAAGGACTGAAATTAAAATCACAAAGAGTCTTACACAATTTTTTATCAACGAAAATACGATTGTACAATGTGCTTATTGCAATGATATTTATGAATTGCATAAAGAAATTGCAGCCGATGAAGATTTAGATACTTTTTTGTTATTAAAGGAATTCCCGGCTAATCAAAAAATACTTTCTGCATTTAGCCCATCAGACTTTGCTGAAATTTATTTGTTCTTTGACTATGATGGTCATGATACGATTGCAGATGATGAAAAGGTAAAAGAAGTGCTTAATTTTTTTAATGAAGAAACTACTAAAGGGAAATTATTTATCAGTTATCCAATGGTTGAAGCTTTCAGGCATTATTCCTCAGCTATTAATTTTCAAACATTAAAAGTTAAGGCAAAAGAAAATATAAACTACAAACAAATGGTTGGCGAACAGGCTGATCATAAATTGAATAATTTAAATAGATATACCCTTGAAACCTGGAAGCAATTGATTGAATTGCATTTAAGCAAAATGAATGATATAGTAAATGATAATTATACATTACCTGAATCAATTATTTCTAAACTTGATATTTTTCTTAAACAAGAAGAAAAATTTATTAAGATTGATTCAACAGTAGCAGTTTTAAGTTCTTTCCCTGTTTTTATATTTGACTATTATGGAAGCAAATACATCTCTGAATTATTGAATAACTAAGACTGGCCAACTGCTTGTTGCTATCCATCGCAACTTTAATGATATTGGCAAAGAGTCCAACCGGTATATTTAACACCCTCAAAATTAAACCGAAAAAATTTTCCCAAAAGAAAATTTACCAAGCGATAGAATCCTGCCTTATCAATAATGGGGCAGGATTCTTGTTACTCACAGCCTATCCTTACTCACACTACCACAAAAGCTCCGGTATATTCTGAAATGGAAATATACTTACAGTTTCTGGACCTGAATATGATCCAGGTATGCAGGGTCTGGCCTTTATAAGCCGATACATCCAGTTCCGCAACTTCATCCTCCCGCAAAGCAGTTCCAATTCTAAATAAGGTTTCTTTATTTTCCGGGCAATAGGCTACTAATATAGTCTCGTCATCATTCCGGGTTAGCCCTTCACCATTATTATCATGCCAGTTAAACTGTATTTTGCCACCTGCTGCTGTGGCTGATAATTCAACAACATTATGCAATAAACCCTTACTTAAAACAACCTTTCTAAAATCAATATGTAAATCCGGGTACTCCCCCATTACCGCATATTTAAGATTTTGCCCAAAAGCAATCTTACTTTTTTCCGCAGTTTTCCCCACAGCATCAAATGTATGCCAAAACAAAGCCTGCATATCTGCATTAAAAGCACACATCATTCCAAACTTTACCTGCTGTGCCAGCTGAAGTTCGGAAGGTGGATTCTTCCGCTTTCCCGGAAGGCTCCTGAGATAAGTTTTACCTTTATACCTGCAACCAATTACCGGGCCTACTTTGCCCGAAAAACCTCCTAAAAGGCCGTTTAATACAATTCCCATTTTTTTGTTTTTTAAAATGAATAATGAAATTTTTGATACCGGAACAAACATAAATGGGAAAAAAAGGCAAAAAAGTTACAACCGTTGCACAACCCCTTTTAACTATTTCAAAATCAATTATTTATTAATTTGATATAGTTGTTTTTTTAATTTGACAGCTTGAAAATGAAATCAAAAGTTACAAACTGCCTGCCTAGACCTTACCTGTGACCGGTTTCCTATTAAAAGCATGTTCCATTTTTTTATGAAAATTTATATGTTAAGCCATAGATAAGCTATCCATAAGCTATACTTCAGCTATCTATAAGCTATCCTAAATAAGTTAGCTTATATATATTTTATATATTTATAAAATACTTTTTAATTTTGGATAATATATTTTATTTTGTATTTTTATAGCAATATTGTAACCGAACGAAATATGGTTATGACCTGTATCAATCAATAGTTAAACCAATCTGTTATGGCTAGATTAAATAATGATTTTACGTTTACCGGGCGCATAGGCCGCCTCACGGCTTACAAAATGAGTGGTGTAAAGCAAATAGTGGTCCGTTCAATTGGTGGCCCTACTGCAGAACAAATCAAAAACCTTCCTCAGTTTAAAACCACACGGGCAATAAATGCAGAATGGAAAGGGGTGATGATGTCCCGTAAAGCACTGCGGCTGGCCATTATGCCGGTTAATCATTTGAGGGATTATAATTATGCATCCATTCTGAACAGAATTACCGGCAATATTATGAAAGCAGGTTCGAATGATGATTCCGGTACCAGGCCGGTACTGTTTTCTCAGTTCAATTACCTGTTGGAAGGTTTTGACCTGAATGAAAACAACCTGCTGCATTCCATAGTAAGCAGCCAGATCCGGGCCACGATTAATAGAGAAACCTTATCTGCCACCATTGAATTGCCCGAAATTATTCCGGGTATTAATCTCCGGAATTACCAGAAGCTTCCTTTTTACCGTTTTGTGTTTAATATGGGCACCATCTCCGACTTTGCATGGGATGCAGCTATTCAGGACTACCGGCCAATAGATAAGGATAACCTGATCAGGAATAAAATAACTACGGAATGGTTGCAATCTAACCAGAAAAGGCCTGCTGAAAACCTTGAACTAACATCCCTGAATTTTGAACCCCTTGGGGATCATACCAGTATCATCATTGCCGGTGGTATTGAATTTGGAATGCCCACTGCTGTTGGTAGTATTGAATTTGTGCCCAGGTCTGGTAGTGGTAAGATATTGGTGGTGGGGTGAGGATGATTTATCACAACTTAGTTTTAACAAACCGGATCGTCTTATTTTATATTGACCGGACTTATGGTACGTTCTTCAAGATGGAGAACTGCATTAGGTTCATTAAAATCATTTAGAAAGCAATTAGCAATAGAAAGCTTTTTAAACTATAATGTAGAATTTCACTGTGCGGAAATGATTGATCCCCATAAAATAAAAGAATTTACATCTATAAGTGTTCCTGACAGATGGAAACTTATAGAACGATATGCAGAAACCATAGGGGAGAATTCTGCCTTTTAAATTATTACTGTCGTGATTGATAAACAAAAAACCAAACTATTACCCTCAGACTATTTAACGTCGGCAGTAACTAAATTATACCAGGCTTATGATGAATTTTTAATTGGGCATAAGGAAAAAAGAATTCTATTTTTTGACAGAGCGAACGAAAAGCACATCAATACGCATGGCAGAAAATCACATGCAATTTGTTTCAAATCAAAATTCGCAGATGATGATGCTGTGATCAGGATATAAAAAAACCCCGGTTCCAAACCGAGGATTTGGTCCAGGCCAGCCGAAGCCGTACAGCTCCATAGGTCTAGAATAAATAAAGGTAAAACTAAATTTATAAAATCAAGCAATCTTTCTCAAAAAAATAAAAGCCTTCCCATGTTGGTTTTGCTAAAATATGTGAGATAATATCCAATAAGTTATAAAATATGAGTTTTAATGTTATTTTTAGGTACAAATATGCTTATCAATGGAACTGGAATTAAAATATCATTTATTAGACAATCTTGAAAAAAGGGAGGTAATGGATTTTATTGACTTTTTGTTACAGAAACACAACCGGAAAACTGAAGAGAATAAAACGGATTATCAAAAACAGATTCTTTCTGTTTCTGTATGGAACACTGATGACTTAAAACCATTTGAAGAAAACAAGCATTTGCTTCAAAAATGAATCTTAACTAATATTCTTCAGAAATTTTTTAATTTTCCGTTTAGTACTTGAACTATTAATTATGCAATTTAATATTTCTTTAAATTCGTTTTGAGTTAGCACACCTTTCTCTTCGTAATCAACACCTTGTATTTTATATATATCTTCCAAAATCTCAATCTCGTAGTCTTCAACCTGATTACCATAACGGATATATTCATATAATTTTTGTCTAATGGTTATCGCTGCCATAGTGTTGCTCATTTGTAACAAATTTAATTTTTTTATTTTTACCAAAATGATTGCAATTAATGATTCCAAACTCCCTTACATACCACCGGTAAATATTTCAAATTATTCACCGGGATAGCATAATGGTTAAACGATTTACAAAATTGTAAGGCAACCGTACAGGTGATGATCGATCCCGATGCACTGGTTGCCGGTAACTGCAGGTTTTGCACAGCAACCTGCTTACCGGTATACTCCAGTTCCAATGCCTGCATATATTAATCCGTTACCCGAACAAAGTACGAACACGGTAAGGAGGAAGTAGCGGGTGGGTATATTTTGCACAAATGAAACTCTAATAAAAATTCAGAATTGCTGTGCTTTAACCAGCAACCTGTTCAATAAACCTAACATCAAATAAAGCAAGGGTGAAATCAAAATAACTTGAATATAAGGGAATATATCAATTGGTCTTATTTCATAAGAGATGGCTATGCATATAAGTTTAACGATAATGATAACCAATAAAATTGCCAATAAACTGATATAAATAAAATGCCACAGGTACAACATCCAGGTTCCCTGAAGCTTTCTTAAATGCACTGACCCAACCAAATAAATCAAAACTGCAAATACAAACAAGATAATACGGTTCATTATTGGAGACACTTTATATTTTCCAATTAAAAAATGTTCTGTAAAAATTAAATAATGCATCGAATAGATTAAAAATATATACACCAACCCTGCCATATACCGCTGCCTGTTATTTTTATACAGTTGCATATAGTAATCTTGTTTTTCTGGTAAAAACTAACCACATCAGTATAATGGCAGTATAGACTAAAATGGTGAAAACATAATGATGTGCAAAGTTAAAATAAGCATTGTAATATTCTTTTAAATACGCCAATAGATAGGTTCGGAAAATATTTAACAGGTCTATACATACTACTCCAATTAGAATATAATACAGTTTCCTGATCACAGTAGAAGGAATACAGATAATAAATCCAACATAAAGGACCATTAAATTCAATGCATTACAGCCATTTGCAATAAACATTACTTTATTTCCTTCCCGGTATATTTGGGATTTGGTTCCATTAAATACGGAGAAGAAACCTTTCATTCCGGAAAACCTGTTCAAAACAGCGGATGCAGATTGACCCACATGGTTAGTAAGGAAATTATTCAGGCTTTCATATAAAAAAAAATGATTTACAAAATTCCAAACAAGAGCTATAAGCATTGCTTTCATAAAAAACAATCGGACTGGTGCCGGAATTTTTTTATAATTATGCTTTAGTTGCTGGATCATTGTTTTTTCTTTTCCGCATTTCCCTTACCTTTTTTATCCCAATTCCCACGCCCGCTGCTACCAGTAAACTGATGCCTCCGTCTATTGGAGTATCCGGGTCACCCCCAAATCCACCAGGGCCTGCATAAGCTGCAATGGCTGTAACTGATAATACTACCATTAATAATAGCATTTTGCTGTTTTGTTTCATGTGTTATGTTTTGTTTTGCTGTTTTTGTTGTTTTCTCTAATCTTCCTTATTCCATATCCAATACCTCCTGCCAATAAAAGTGATAGGCCACCATCTACTGGTGCGGATCCATTCGGAAAATCGGGTGGCTGTGCATTTGCTAAAGCTGGTAATAATAATATTACAATATTGATCAGTATCCCGATGGTCAGTACTTTTTTCATGATTGTCCTTATAGTTTTATCAGTTTGGCCAGTACCCTGCTTTTTCCATCACTCACTTCCAGTATATACATGCCTGCTGGTTTATTGCCTGTTTGTACCTTATTCATTCCATTTACAGCACTAATTCTGCTGATCACATTGCCATCAAGGTCATGTACTGTTAACGTTGCCTGACCAGCATTGGCATTGCTTACTTCCACCTGATAGACGCCACTGGTATTTACATTACCAAATACCCGTACACTTAGTTTGCCTGAGGTACTGCTGCTGTCGGCTGTTGTATTTTGTTTATTTGAACTAAAGACGATCTTAAACCGGTCTCGGTTCAGTACACTGTCTATACCCATTTCAAAGGAATAAATCATCCCGGTGGCCAGCAATGTTTTGGTATTGGTCAACCCATCCAGCAGGTAAGCATCTGCTGCACTGCTTAACAGGTTATCCTTATTCACTTTTAGCTGATAAATACCAGCTGCACCAGCCATGCCAATAGAAAGGGTATCCTGCCATGCTGATTGTGCATTGACTGCCAGTTGTTTTCCATTTAAACCAATACTGTACAGATTAAATCCTGTATTGGTCATCTTGCGTAAATCATGGATAGCTAATCCATTAGGGGTTGCTTCCCCATCGGTGCGTAAGAACATTTTATCCTGATAAACGGTATCCCTGTCTGCTTCCAGTTCTATATATTGAAGAGAGGGCTGTGCGCCAAATAAACCGGCATCCCATCTGCCTCCGTTTTTAAATTGATGCATATCGGCAATAGTTACACTATAACTATTGTTATTCCATGGCCAGTATGCAATGGATGACAGTACCGGTATTGCTGTATTTTGATCTGATGCCAGGTTTACAATCCAGGTCTGCGAAGGCACATCCCATTGATAATAAGGAATACCCAATGTTTGTCCTGTCAATGCTGCTGAGTTTACCGCAGAAGCATAAGGATTACCAGCAAACATCCAGCTGGTATCAGTGCCATTGATATACGGAGTATACGTTACACTGGCAGTATTTAATATGCCACTTTCAGTTAATGTATATCCATTTGCGGTAGCATGCTGATATAAGGCAAAAGGGGTATTGGCGGGTATTGTAGTACTATTATACACCCATCTGTTTTGCTGGGTACTCCAGACAACATTGTTGGATGCAGTGAAATTATTTGCATTATTGGATGCTACTGTTTGCAGGTTTAAACTACCTGCAAAAGGATTATTCATAAAACGCCATCCTGCGCCCGAACTGATGGCTTGCTGGACCGAAACTGCAGCATTGATATTACCGGATGCAGCTATTAAACCCCCATTGGGCTGAACGGTGATTCCTCCTGTAGCGGTGAGCGTATTGGTTCCACTCACTGTGAGATAATCATTTGCACCAATGACAACACTGGCAACGCTTACAGTACTGTTGAGAATTGGATAATTAGCCGGACCTGATGGTATTTCTACATTACTATTCAATGCTGGCACAAGGGATAAGTTCCAGTTTCCCGGATCAGTCCATGCGGTGGATACAGCACCTGTCCAGATAATAATACTGCTGTCACTGCTAACAGTAGCCGTTTGTTTACTGCTGAATAACAGGCTAAAGCGATGCTCTCCATAGGTAGTGGTATCAGCTGTAATGGTGAAATTATAGGTGCTGTCCTGTTTTAGAATAGTTTGGGTATGGAGCAGGCTATCATTGAGGTACACTGCTGTGCCCTGGGGCATGCTATTGGTATTTACCCTGAAACTATAATTACCGGGTAATGCATACATACCCAGTGGCACTGTGCTTAGTTGGCTGCGGGTATCAATAGCCATATCCGTTCCGTTTGCAGTAATACTGTACAGGTTATTGATAGTATTATAAAATTTCTGCAGGGTTTTGTTGTTGAAATTGGCAGTTGTTATCGTAGAATCCTGTTGTACCAGTACTTTATCCAAAAAATATCCATTCTGTTCCACTTGCAATTCTAACTGGTTGGCTGGGGGATTGAATCCAAACAAACCCGTTTGAACGGTTCCTCCATTATTTATATCCGAAGTGGATACAGTATAGGGTGTTGTATTGGATGACTGATACGCTGCCACTCCCAATACCGGAATAGTATTGGTGATATTGGATAGGGCTGAAGCATACACCCAGGAACCCTGCATGGTTTCCTGTGCAGCCGCATCAGCACCTTTTGTGATCTGGTAAGTATAATAATAACTGGAAGTCTGTCCGGTTAATGCCTGGCTGTTCACCGGTGCCGCATAAGGATTACCCACCATCGTAAACTGACTGGGATCATTGGGAGTAATCGATATACTGTTTCCATTTAAAGTGCCACTGACACTATAAATAAAAGGGGATGGCGGCGAACTGTAATTGATACCGGTTACCTGCGTTGCCAGCCCTCTGATAAATAATCCATACATGGTATTGGCTGCCCAACTGCTGGCTGTTACATAATTCCACTTACCCTGTATGGCATTCCATATCTGAGCATCTGTCATTCCATTCTTAAGGGCTGTATTGATGGCTATGCCATTATTGGAAGCCACGGCAGGAATGTTGGTTGCAGTTGTAAAAGGATTGGCAAATGCACGCCAGCCCCGCTGGCCAATAATGTTTTGCTGTAGCGTAACATTGCCAGTTATATGATTGTATCCAGATATAATCGCTGCACCGGGAGCGATTGTTAAATATCCTCCGGTAGAAAATGTTCCGGTGGCAGGAATTACAATTCCTGTAATTTTTAAAGCACCGCCTAAACTAACACCAGCGCTGTTATGGATGGTAAGGTTTTGAATAGTATTGGTACTAAATGTTGCTGCAGGTATGGTTTGTGCAAAGGAACCATTCATGATAATGGTTCCCGCTGTTGCATTCAGGATACCTGTTTTTGAAATATCATAAGCTGCCTGGTTGGTATCTGTAATGCTTCCGCCAAATTGCAAACTACTGTTATCTGTTACAGTGGCAGCATTATAAATAGTAAGGTTGTATGCGAGTGCAATGCCACCGCTGATGGTTGGATTATTGGGTACTGACGGAATTAAAACATCATCCGAACTGATGGGTACTGTACTTGTGGACCAGTTGCCTGTATTAAACCAATCGGTACTGATTGCTCCGGTCCAGATATTATCCGTGTTAATAACGGTATTGACCATAGTTACTGCAGCATTCAGGGCAAATATGCGGCCATTTAAAACCGTTACCGCTGCAACACCCGGGTGGGATATGGTACTGGCTGCAGATGAAATAATCGTACCGCACATGGTACCGCCTCCACCATAATTGATTACTGCAGCGCTGCCCACATACCAAAATACATTTTTAGCCTGTGCTCCATTTTTTAAGACCACAGTTTGCGCTACAGTGGCAGTACCAACTGTTAATGAGGAACCAGCCTGAAAAATCCAGACTGCATTGGAATCATTTGCTGCATCCAGTGTAAGGTCTGCCCCTGTAATGGAATAAGAAGTTGCAGATGCATATACCCCTTTTGTAAGGGTCTGGCCACCCAATTCAAGTCCCACATCATAACCACCTGTTAATGCTGAAGGTTTTATTTGATCATAAGCTGATTGAATATCTGATAAAACTTCAGTTGTAATGGAACCTGCATTTGTGGAGGTATAAATGCCTCCATATACAGGTCCGGTATAACTGGCTGGTGTATACGGAATATTGGTTACGGCATCTGTAAAACCGGTAATGGTAGTGCTGGCGCCATTGGTGCCCATACTGCCATGAATTTTTGTAAGAGTACCCTGATTGGTAATACCGGCACTGGCACCGCTAAATGCCCCGAAACCGGCGGCAGTTCCTAAACCCGGTGCCGGTGCAAATACAGTAGCCTGCCCCATTAAAAAATTAGAAATTACAATGGCTGATATAAATAAAAAGCATTGTTTAAAGGAATGGAAATAGATTTTAAACATAATAATGGATTTCAAATTTTAGCTTCGGTATTACCCTAAGGCAAAATTAGAAATGCCATACTGAGAACATTAACACATCTGTTTCCAATTGTTACATCTTTTACAGGTTTCTGATGAAGTAAAACGAATTCATGTAAACATGCGGGTGGATACAGACAGCATGTATATGTTCATCAATGAAAACATTAAGGAACAATTGCAATTGGCTGTACTGGAAAACGTAAAATGCATATAGCCAAATACGGAATCCAATTCCATATTTGCCCATAAATGACTGTGGCATTGATGCTAAAACAGTCCAATCCTGGCTCTATATTTTGCAAAGCAGTTATATTGTTTATTTGCTCAGGCCTTATTATAATAATTTTAATAAACGTATTACAAAATCTCCAAAATTATACTTTTATGATACAGGCCTGGCTTGTTCACTGCTGGGTATAACAGAAGAAGGCCAACTGGAAGCACATCCGTTGAAAGGGGCTTTGCTGGAGAACATGATGATTATGGATCTTTTAAAACAAAGATTGAATAAAGGAATGCCTGATAATTTATATTTCTGGCGTGATAAAACAGGAAATGAACTGGACCTGCTTATTGATGATTTTACAACATTAAAAGCGATAGAAATAAAAGCAGGCGCTACAATCAGCGGGGACTATTTCAAAGGTTTATTATATTTTAAAGAGTCGGCAAAGGAAAGAAAAATTGCTTCTGTTGTATATTATACTGGGCTTGCCAGTCAAACCCGAACAAATGATATCAGTGTTAAACCCTGGAATACACTTGCTTAACAACCGTTAAAATATCATTTACAATTCCACAAGTTCGTAAGCTGAAATCTACAGTTAATGTTAATTTAGTGGTCATAACACGTGCTTATAATTTAAAAGTACGTATAATTTTGCATTTATTTTATTTATGGATATGCCCACAAATGAAATTCATTTGTGGGGAATGAAATAATCACAGTTCATTTTTTTGACCTGCCATATATAATGATTACGATCAGAATTATTACTCCTACCGCTATTGCAATATCATACCCCAGACTGGA
>Ga0364874_10929_pt1 | contig 10988 bp, 6 predicted proteins | sample ExccelAu500001D4_2_FD_206922 | JGI IMG/M metagenome (GOLD analysis project Ga0364874, IMG submission 206922) | Enriched cells from Trout Bog Lake Hypolimnion, Wisconsin, USA - BchlTB.Aug07.5000.01.D4 | ecosystem: Environmental > Aquatic > Freshwater > Lake > Hypolimnion/Profundal zone | place: USA... | reverse complement strand
ATTCTGCTATGCAAAAAATAAGAGTCGACAATTTTTCAATATCTATTGATGGATATGGCGCAGGCCCAGGCCAGAGTTTAGAAAATCCATTGGGAAGAAATGGAATGGACCTCCATCAATGGTTTTTTCCAACAGAGACATTTCAGCAGATGATTGGCGGCCAGCATGGAGAAACCGGTATAGATAACGACTTTGCACGAAGAGGCAGAGAAAAGGCCGGAGCGTGCATCATGGGCCGGAATATGTTTGGGCCAATACGAGGCAACTGGCCCGATGAAAATTGGAAAGGATGGTGGGGCGCAAATCCACCCTTCCATTGCCCGGTCTTTGTATTAACCAACTATGCACGGGAATCTATCATGATGGAAGGTGGAACAACTTTTCATTTTGTAACAGATGGGATTCAAGCAGCTCTTCAACTGGCAAAGGAAGCCGCCAGCGGTATGGATATAAGGATATGCGGTGGTGTAAGTACTATCCGGCAATATTTAAAAGAGGGTCTCATAGATCAAATGCATATAGTTATATCTCCCGTTGTGCTCGGCACAGGAGAGCACCTTTTTGAAGGCATCGATATGGTCGGACATGGATATAAATGCGTACAAAACACACCTTCCGGCAAGGTAATGCATGTCATGATTGCAAAAGGAAAATAAGCTGAGACAACAGGTTGTTGACTGTTTTAAAGATCGCAATCGCATTTTTTACGGTATAATTTTCATTTTGCAGATTAGCTCAAATGCTTCACCGCAATATTCAGATTATGGGCCGTTATATGCTATTTTTTTAGCCCCTTAATCCAAAAAAGCTTCACCATTTGTGAGGCTTTTTCGATTTATACAGCCACTAGGCTATGGAGCTTGCCCGAAAAAAAGACTTTTTTCTAAGCCGGCAGGCGCGTTCCCAACTCGAGTATTAATTTTTTTAGCTCCTGCAGGTTTGTTTCTTCCTGTGGTAATGTCCCTGTCTGGTGCTTGTGGTATTTCCAAACTTCCAAAACATCTTCGCTGTTTACAGAATAGGGCTCAAAATTACGGTTTAGCGAGGTGAGCATAATCTTACCTTCTTCAAGTACCGTTACCAGCTTGAATACAAAGTCCTGCTGTCCTTTCAGGATTACAATGCAAGGTGTATCAGGTTTCAGGCTTTTCCAGTCTTCAACATATTGGGCAATAACCTCGCTGTGCTCCGGGATAGGTAGCATGGAGTCTCCGGTTGTTGGAAATATTCTGAATGTTCCGGTCTTGGGCAAATTGGGCAAGCTGTATTTGGGCAGTCCGGCTATATATTCCGGGTCGTTATACCCCGCCATGTAGCCAGCCTTTGCTTTAACGGGCACGTATTCTACATTTTCCCTGTTATCCTTATCTACGGTAATGGCAAGTACCCTGATCTTACTGCCGGTCATATACACATCATTGCCTGCCAGCAACTCCTTCAGCTTGAACGCTCCCAGTTTCGACAGGTCGACTTTAAGCAGGCTGTCTACACTCACTTTGAAATACTCCGAAAAAATTACCATGTCCGCTGCAGATGGGTTGATCGTCTTGCCCGATTCCAGTGCCTGAAGCTTGTTGCGCGATAAATCAAGCGCTGCAGACAGCTCTTCCTGGCTCATTTTCTTACGTAAACGCAGAAAACGGATATTATTATGAAAAAAAATTTTTGCCTGCATTGTTTATAATTGTTATTATTGGGAACATAGTATTGTTGCTATTGGAAACAAATGTAGCTAATTTTTTTAATAATGCAATCGGCAAAACAGGATATTATTCAGCAACTGCATAAAGAAGTACTTGGGATACAAAGGCTGAAGAAGAGTGCAGGCTTAACCCTCGATACCGGTCTTTGGGATGCAGGAAATGCTTTTCCTGATCAGACGTTCCCATTGGGTGCAGTGCATGAATTTATCAGTAATGCCAAAGAAGATGCAGCGGCGACTAACGGATTTATGGCTGGATTGATCAAACAGCTGATAAAAAGAGGGATGGCAATATGGGTAAGTTCCAAACGTACCTTATTCCCCCCTGCTCTTTCTGTTTTCGGCATAGAGCCTGAACGCATCATCTTTATAGACCTCTGGCGGCAAAAAGAAGTGCTATGGGCGATAGAAGAAGCCCTGAGGTGTGATGCTTTAGCTGCAGTTATAGGCGAATTGAGCGAACTCAGTTTTACCGAATCAAGACGGCTTCAGCTCGCAGTAGAGCAAAGCAGGGTTACAGGTTTTATACACCGCTACAATCCCCGGAGCGAAAACGTGACGGCATGTGTGAGCCGCTGGAAGATTAAGCCGATTGCCAGCGACATAGGCGATGTGCCGGGCATGGGCTTCCCGCGCTGGAATGTGCAGCTGCAAAAAATCAGAAACGGCACCCCTGGCAGGTGGCAAATAGAATGGTCGGCAGGACAATTCAGGCACATCCCGGGGCAATCATGGTCCATTACAGAATTTCCCAAACGAAAAACAGGATAATATGCGCAGGTACGTGGTTATATGGTTCCGTCATTTAAAGACGGATTGGATGGTGCGACGGCAACCGGAACTGAAAGATGTTCCTTTTGTAATGGCTGCTCCCGAAAAGGGACGCATGGTGATAAAGGCTGCAAACATGGCAGCCCGGGCAAAAGGCATAGATACGGATATGGTTGTGGCTGATTGCCGTGCCCTGTTACCTGCTTTACAAGTCTTTGATGACAAGCCCGAACTGGCTGGTAAATTGTTGCATGCACTTGCAGAGTGGTGCTTACGATATACGCCTGTAGCTGCAATTGACCGGCATGATGGCTTGATACTCGATGTAAGTGGCTGTCCTCACCTGTGGGGTGGCGAAAAGCCCTACCTGGAAGACATGGTTACAAAACTACAAGGCTTTGGGTATGATGTAAGAGCCGCTATAGCCGATACCATAGGTGCAGCATGGGCAGTATGCCACTATGGCAAGGCGTCATGGGCGGTGGAGCCTTGCCGACAGCTGGAAGCCTTGTTGCCGCTACCTCCCGCTGCATTGCGACTTGAAACTACAATATTGGAACGTCTTGAAAAATTAGGACTGTGCCAAATCGGGAGTTTCATAAATATGCCGCGGAAGGCACTCAGAAGACGTTTCGGAGTATCCATACTTAGCAGGCTGGATCAGGCGCTGGGGCAGCAATTGGAAGCTATGCAGCCTGTACACCCGGTAGAGCCTTACCAGGAAAGGTTGCCCAGTCCGGAACCGGTCAGAACAGCAGGAGGTATAGAAGTCGCTTTAAAACTATTGCTGGAAAAATTATGCCAAAGGCTTGCCAGGGAAGAGCAAGGACTGAGAAAGTGCTTGTTTAAATGTTACCGGGTAGATGGTGTGTTACAGCAAATAGAGATAGGCACCAGCCGGCCTTCACAGAATGTGGTGCATTTGTTCCGGCTTTTCGAATTGAAAATAGCAACTATAGAACCTGCACTCGGCATAGAAGTTTTTACACTCGAGGCGCCTGTTATAGAAGATAACAGACCGATACAGGACGCACTTTGGAATTTCACAGAGGGCGGCAACGGTACTGCTATAGGCGAATTGCTGGACAGAATAGCAGGCAGGCTGGGCGTGCATACCATTCACCGGTATTTTCCCGACGAACATTACTGGCCGGAGCGGTCTGTCAAGCTTGCCGGTTCTGTTTCAGAAAGACCGCAGACATGCTGGAGAAAAGACCTGCCTCGTCCGATACATTTATTGCCAAGGCCGGAAGCCATAGAGGTAACAGTTGCGATACCTGATTATCCGCCTATGCTGTTTATTTACAAAGGGGAGCTGCATAAGGTATGCAAAGCAGATGGCCCCGAAAGAATAGAACAGGAATGGTGGTTGCAGCAGGGGCAATACCGGGATTATTATTGTGTAGAAGATGAAAATGGGGCAAGATATTGGTTGTATAGGGCCGGCAGTTATGAGCAAGGCGACCCGAAATGGTTTATTCATGGATTTTTTGCGTAAATAGAATATGAACTATACAGAATTGCAGATAACTACCAACTTCAGTTTCTTGCGGGGCGGCTCGCACCCCGAAGAAATAGTAGAACAGGCAATAGCTCTGGGTTATAAAGAGGTAGCTATAACAGACCGGAATACACTTGCAGGCATTGTGCGGGCGCATACGGCCGCAAAAGGAAAAGAAATACGGATCATACCAGCATGCAGACTTGATTTGCTGGATGGCGCAAGCCTGTTAGCTTATCCTACAGATAAAGAAGCCTATGCGCGCCTGTCGGCATTGTTGTCAGAAGGCAATCTGCGCACGGAAAAAGGACAATGCCATATTTATAAAGCAGATGTATTCAGGTATGCCAAAGCAATCAAGTTTATCATTATTCCTCCTGCAACTCTTAACCTGAACTATGAATTGGATGCAGATTTTATTACAGAGTTGCAGCAGTACAAGCTGGCTTTGGGCAGAGATCTCTATATAGCTGCTACCAGGTCTTACACGGCTTACGACAGTAAAATACTTTATAGGCTCTCAGAAGTTTCAGGTAGGCTGGGTATCCCCATGGTTGCTACAAACGATGTGCATTATCATAACCGGGAGCGCAGGGAATTGCAGGATATTCTTACCTGTGTGCGAGAAAAATGCACCATACACAATGCCGGTTTCCGGCTCTGTCAGAATGCTGAAAGATACCTGAAACCGGTAAGCGAGATGCAGCGCCTGTTTCGTCAGTATCCTGAAGCTATTGAACGTTCGGGGGAAATTGCAGGTGCGTGTAAGTTCTCGCTCAATGAATTGCAGTATACCTATCCTGAAGAAATAACCAGTGCAGGCCGAACGCCACAGGAAGAGCTGGTGCATCTTACATGGGAAGGGGCAAAGGAGCAATTCGGAGACAAGATAACCAGGGAGATTAATGACACCATACAATATGAGCTTGAATTCATTGAGCGGAAGAGCTATGCAGCTTATTTCCTGACAGTGTACGACCTGGTCAGGTTTGCCCGTAACAGGCATATTCTATGCCAGGGTAGGGGGTCTGCGGCTAATTCGGCCGTTTGTTTTTGCCTGGGTATCACTTCAGTAAATCCCTCCAAATTCAAATTGCTGTTTGCTCGCTTTATGTCTGATGCCCGCAATGAGCCTCCCGATATCGATGTGGACTTTGAACACGAAAGGCGTGAAGAGGTAATACAGTACATTTATCAGAAGTATGGCCGGCACCGTGCTGCTATCGTAGCTACTGTGACACAATTGCACTATAAAGGAGCCGTGCGCGATGTAGCAAAAGCTATGGGATTATCGGTAGATATGATCAATCTTCTTTCGAAGGCATCATGGGAGTTTACAGACGAATGGCGCCAGGGCCGGCATGTTTCCCGCGATGGGTTTGATGCCAATGATCCACATCTCGCAAAGGTGCTGGAGCTGACACAGCAGTATATAGGATTCCCGCGGCAGTTGGGGCAGCATACAGGTGGTTTTGTGATGACAAGGGGGAATATATCCGATTTATGCCCCATACTCAACGCGCGAATGGAGGCCCGTACTTGTATAGAATGGAATAAGGATGATATAGAGGCGTTAGGCTTTCTGAAAGTTGATGTATTGGCTCTCGGTATGCTTACTTGTATCCGCAAAGCTTTTGATCTGGCTAAGAAACACTACGGCCTCAGCCTTACGCTTGCCAACATACCACAGGATGACCCTGCTGTTTATGAAATGATAGGACACGCAGATACCATTGGCGTATTTCAGATAGAAAGCCGCGCTCAGATGTCCATGTTGCCTCGCCTTCGGCCAAGGAATTTTTACGACCTGGTAATCGAGGTAGCCATTATCAGGCCCGGGCCGATACAGGGCGAAATGGTGCATCCTTACCTGCGCCGCCGCAATGGCGAAGAGCCTGTAGCCTATCCTTCAAAAGAACTGGAAGAAATACTGGGACGAACATTGGGCGTGCCTTTATTCCAGGAACAGGCTATGGAAATTGCAATAGTTGCCGCCGGCTTTACGCCGGCCGAAGCAGATGGATTACGCCGGAGTATGGCAACATTCAAAGCAAAAGGAAAAGTGAGCGACTGGCACCGGAAACTTGTAGGTGGCATGATGGCAAAGGGGTATGAAGAAGAATTTGCAAACCGGGTATTTAAACAACTGGAAGGTTTCGGCAGTTATGGTTTTCCTGAAAGTCATGCCGCTAGTTTTGCGCTGTTGGTGTATGTATCATCCTGGATAAAGTGCTACTATCCTGATGTGTTTGCAGCAGCATTGCTTAACAGCCAGCCAATGGGCTTCTACCAACCGGCACAAATTGTGATTGATGCCAGGAAACATGGTGTGCAGGTTTTGCCGGCAGATATAAATTATTCCGTTTGGGATAACAGTCTTGAACTACGTAACGGTAAATATTGTGCGCTGCGCCTTGGATTCCGGCAGGTAAAAGGCTTAAGGGAAGATGATATGAATGTGCTTGTATCTGCCAGAACTGCTTTATTTAGTAGTATCCCGGCATTGCGTGATGCCGGGGTGTCAATCGCCGCATTGGAAAGACTGGCTGATGCAGATGCTTTCCGTTCTATCGGTTTAGACAGGCGGCAGGCGCTATGGGAATTATCGGCATTAAGCGACCGTCCAACAGGCATGTTCACAGGTCAGCAGCCGGAAGCAGCTACGGAGCAAGGGTTGCAATTGCCTGCAATGACCTTGTTTGAGCATGTTGTGCAGGATTACGGATCCATGTCATTGTCGCTAAAAGCACATCCTGTTGGCTTTGTCAGGGAAAAGCTTCTCATGCTGCAGGTTACTGCCTGCAAAAACCTTTCCCTGCTTACGGATGGGGCAACGGTAAAGGTTGCAGGACTGATACTTGTAAGGCAGCGACCCGGCACTGCCAGCGGCATTGTTTTTATTACCATCGAAGATGAGACCGGGATTGCAAACCTTGTTGTTTTCAGCAAGTTATTTGACAAATACCGGAAGGAAATACTCAGGGCAAGGCTGCTGCTTGTGGAGGGAAAGATACAAATAGAGGGAGAGGTGATCCATATAGTGGTCAAAAGATGTTCTGACATTTCCGGATTATTACAGAAAGCCAACAGGAAAGAAAATAAAAGTCCAGAATTGCTGACTTTGTCGGGTGCAGACGAAAAGGACTTTGAAAATTATGCCATCAGGGATAGAAGGGTGCAGCAAGACAAATCATTGCAGACTGAAATCTTTCATGGAGGAAGGAATTTCAGATAAATGTGGATCAAAAATGAAGGTCATTATACTCGCCCCTAAATGAGCCTGGTTTGTATCTATCCTATGGTGTGCTGTCTTCACAATCGTGATAGTGTGCAAGGCAGTATGGCAGCGTTGCTAACTGTGGCTTTGTATTTCAAGACCTGGAAGCCCAAGTGCCTGGAGAACGCTTTACGAATGGCGGGAACAAAGCGGGCACAAAAAAAGCTGCCCTTATACAGGCAGCTTCTGTTAGTATATTTTAATGACTATTTGACAATAACAAAACTTCCGGACGACAGGTAGGCATCATCCTTGCTGACGTGGTAAAAATATTTTCCTGCCGGCAGGTAGCGGGTATTGATCTCCAGGTTGGTCATCTGCAGCATCTGGTACTGTCCTGCAAGCCGTCCCTGCTCATCACCTATTGTAATGTAGACAGGGCTCGATGGTGGTTCACTGAGTTTGAAATTGACCTGTGTTTTTACAGGATTCGGAAATACACTTACTTCAGGCTTGTTGTACGGAACCAGATTGGAAGGCGTGCCCAGCGAGCCTATAACAATGGAAGATACAGGATGTATTTCATTCCAGCCATGGTCGTTGTCGGTCACATAAGCACCCGTGATAATTACATGCTCACCAACAGCAGGAATAAAAACAGTATTGGTATAACCTGAGCAAAAAGGTATCGCGTCGGTTTGGGTGCAGGTAGTAGCGCAGAGTGGTTCGCAAACCAGTTTGCCATATTCCCCGGAATAATTGGATGAATTCAGTAAGGATATAAACGGAGAATCAACTGTAAGGCGTATATGTATATCTCCGTCTGCTTCATAGATTAGGGACCATATCGTACCATCTACTGCCAGGCAAGAGTCGTGCACATAAAGACGGTAGGAGTTGTATACGTGATTCCACAGAGTGTCGCGGCACTGTGCATGGCATGCCGGTGAAACTAAAAGTGAAGAAAACCCGATCAGTGCAGTGAGTAAGAAAAGATGTATTTTTTTCATTTGAAATTTACTAAGCCTTAGAATTGAATTATAAATTGCAAAATTAGACAATTGCTGCACCTGTACCGACGATAATACGAATAATAATAATGAGTTAATGTTGTCGTAACATTAGGTCAGGGATTGCCCGAACAACCCGGAAAAAAGCGATTGATCATTTTTTGAGCCCGATCTCCTCCAGCCGCTCATCCAGGTATTGGCCGGCCGAATAATCGATATACGCTTTAGGGTTATCAGTGGTGATACAACTTTCCAGGCATGCCAGGCTCATAGTTCTTTTGGGATGCAGGAAGAATGGTATCGAGTACCTCGGCTGTCCCCATTTATCCCTCGGCGGATTTACCACCCGGTGGGTGGTAGACCGGAGCCGGTTGTTGGTGAGTCGCTGCAGCATATCTCCGACATTGACCACTATATGCTGCGGATGTGCAGAAACTGGTATCCAGGCTCCTTTCCTGTCGAGCAATTGCAACCCCTCGGCTGATGAGCCTACCAATAAAGTAATCAGGTTGATGTCTTCATGCTGTTCTGCACGTATAGCAGACTGCGGTTCGGAGGTAATGGGCGGATAATAGATGGCTCTGAGAATCGAATTGCCGTTCTGTACCTCGCTATCGAAAAAATGAGCATCCATATCCAGGTACTGAGCTATGGCCTGCAGCAATATCGTGCCTGATTGTTCAAAATATTGATAGGCCCGCAGCATAGATGGGGTAAAGTCCTGAATCTCATCAACCAGCACATTATCTGGGTACGCTGGTATATCGGAGGCTTCACCCGTAACTACCTGGCCAAACTGGAAAAATTCCTTCAGGTCAGGTGCCTCATAGCCTTTGGCATGTTCTTTGCCAAAGGAGGTATAGCCGCGCTGCCCGGCTAGTTCCGGACGGCCATATTTTTCCTTTGTTGCCTCCGGCAACGCAAAGAACCGCGGCATCAGATCATACAGCTCACCAATGAGCTGCTCCGGTATGCCATGATTCGCAACCGCCACAAACCCGGTCTCTTCATAGGCCCTTCCCAGGTCTGCTACGAATTTCTTTTGCACGGCAGCATCGTTGCCTGTGTAATCATTCAGGTCTATTACGGGTATACTCATGCGGGCGAAATGTATAGGTGCTTATACGAAGATAGCAGTTATCTTATTAAAGTTACATTCCCTTTAAATGTTTGTTGCACGCCATCTGGACTGGCAATAATAATAAGATAATTATACACACCCAAATCCTGCGGCGCTCCTGCATACGTTCCATCCCAGCCCTTGTTGTTGCCATCTGTCACATGATACACCATCACTCCCCAGCGGTCATACACACTCATATTCACCAGCTTATAGTAGCCCAGGTTGCCTACACGGAAAAAATCATTCAATCCGTCATTGTTCGGTGTAAAGGCGTCCGGAATAAAGATGTTATCATACGTCAGGTTTATTTTTACCGAATCCGATGCTTTACATCCGTATTTATCCATCCCGGTTACTACATAGGTAGTAGGAACTTTAGGCGTGGCCACAGGATCATTGATATTGTTGTTGTTCAGGGAGCCATCATCCGGCGTCCACATATAGAAAACAACATTGTCTGCATTCAGCTGCACGCTGCTGCCATACGGAATGGTCTGGTTGGTCGTTACATTGGTGAGCGACGCATTTATAACATTTACAAATATAATGCCGGTATCGACGCAGTTAAATCCAGGTGCCGAAACAGTCAGGGTATATACCGTAGGTACATTCGGCGAGGCCAGTGGCGACATCTGGTTGGGATCAGACAATCCGGTTGCAGGCGACCAGGAATAGGTATAGTCCGGGCTACCGGAAACAGGCATATAAATCGCAATACCGTCGCATATCGTAGTATCATGCGCACCAATGGAAACATATGGATCACCTACAAAAATAGTAACCGTGTCGGTAGCAGAACAGGTACTTCCCGGCGCAACTGCCGTTACCGTGTAAGTAGTGGAAACTGTGGGAGTGGCAACAGGGCTCGAAATGCTGGCATTATTGAGGCCGGCTGCTGGCGTCCACGTGTATACAAGTCCCGCACTGCCTGCTACATTGAAGTAGACCGAATTTCCCGAGCAGATGGAGGTATCTGAATTAAACAAAGTGATAGCCGCATCATAAACAGAGATCATAATGCTGTCGTTAACGTCCGGGCATCCCGAACCCGGCCAAGTGGCATTCAAATGATATTCTGCCGATACAGATGGAGTGATCACCGGTGAAAGTACCGATGGGCTGCTTAGTCCCGCGCTGGGTGTCCAGCTGTACGTTGGTCCCGTGGGGCCAGTGGCTCTTATCGTAAAGGAAGCGCCCGAACAAACAGAGGTATCAGGGGTAAGGATGGATACGCTCAAAGAAGAGATCGTGATGGTGATCGAAGCACTGGATGTGCACGAACCTCCCGGTGTACTGGCTGTGACGGTATATGTAGTGGTTACCCCGGGGCTTGCTGTTGGGTTTTGTATATTCGGATTGCTTAAACCGGTAGCGGGCGTCCAGGTATAGGTAAGTGTAGGACTGCCGGCAACAATAATATTTACCGAACCTCCCGAGCAGATAGAAGTATTGGGAGTAACAATACTGATGGCGGCGTTGATCACAGCTACATTCACCGAGTTTGTAATGGCAGGGCATCCGGAACCTGGTAAAGTAGCAGTCAAGGTATAGGTAGTGGTAACGGTTGGCGTTGCCATAGGCGACATCAATGTGGGGCTGGAGAGGCTGGTTGCTGGAGTCCAGTCGTAGCTTAGCCCGGTAGTACCCGTGGCGCGAAGCTGGAA
>Ga0364874_10927_pt1 | contig 11024 bp, 14 predicted proteins | sample ExccelAu500001D4_2_FD_206922 | JGI IMG/M metagenome (GOLD analysis project Ga0364874, IMG submission 206922) | Enriched cells from Trout Bog Lake Hypolimnion, Wisconsin, USA - BchlTB.Aug07.5000.01.D4 | ecosystem: Environmental > Aquatic > Freshwater > Lake > Hypolimnion/Profundal zone | place... | reverse complement strand
GTAGGCGCGCTGGTGACAACGCGGAGGGCGCGCCCCGAACGATCCCCGACCCCAGTTCAACCATCCCGTTGCGCCGAGCTGTGAACTCCTCCCACCCATCCCATTGCTCGTGACAAAAACGTAACATTCCCTTCATGTCGCGGACAACGCCCCTCCCGCACCCGCGCCGATGGGGAGAGCGGCTTTGTAAGCCGCTTGGTGGAACGCTCCTCCCACGCGCCGTCCAGAATCTCCTCGGCCATGCCGATGTTTCCGCCACCATGAAATATCTGCACGTCATGAAACGTCCGGGCTCGGGCGCTCCCAGTCCCTTGGACAACCTCTGAACCGACATAATCTCTCACCTGCCGATTTTCAGCTTGGATATTCAACATGTCGGAGTTAGTAACGCCGATGTGAACGAGGTCGCCAAAGTCCGCACTTCCGGGTCGCTTTTGACCGTGATCACCGACCTGTCGTGTATCACCCCCCAAACCCGACCGGTCGATCAATAACACTGTTCTGCAATAATTTATGGCAACACGCGATCCAGAGAAGACTGCAAGAAACCGCAAGATTGCCGCTCTGACGGCGAGGCTGGAGGAGATCTTGGCTGAAGTGCTCGATGAGACGGGCTTGCAGTCGAATCAGTCAGTTCACGCGGTATACGGGGGCAAGTTCGCCGAATACATCGACATGCAGAACGAAGTGATTCACTCGCCTGATCATTTCGTTGCGCTGTATCTTGAGGGTTTTAAGCGTGCCGCAGAGGAACGACCCGGTAGCGCTCACGGCAGAAACTTTCAATTGCTACAACAATGTCCCCGCCTGCAGGAGTATCTCTATGTATTCCTACAAAGGGTCTATCTCAGAAATTACGAAGCATTGTCCAAGAAGCGCCCTGTAACAGATGAGGCGATCATATGGATTGGGCAAAGGAATGCCGAGTATGGTATTGCCGTAACCCCAAGATTCAGCCGAAGAAATTCCCAATGGGAGAATGACAAGAGCGAGATCCGTCACTTCGACAAATTATACTGGTCGATAGGCCACATACTAAGAACTGGCTTTGTAATACCCGGAAGAGAAGAGGTAATTCCATTCTCAAATGTTAATGCTTACCTGAATTTTTTTGTCAATGTGTTGGTGAGGAATAGCGGTTCTCAGTATGAGTATGCAATTGCTTGCATGTATCGAGATTACGTTCTCGGAACACCTGATCCTGAGAGCGTTCCTCTGCTAATTCCTGAATTTAGATATGGAGGTATTGATCTTGCGCATCGATACCGTCTCGATTTCACGATCTGTGATCCATTTGATCTGACAAAGGTGGGATATGAACTCTCGCCATGGTCGACACATGGGTATCTTTCCAAGACTAAGGAACTGAGCCAAAGGGAGATCAATTCGATGGCTTCGGATAACTTTGAGAGAGAAATGCGTAAGCATAAGGATTTCTTTAGACGTCACGGAGTATTTGCTCTTATATACACCGATACAGACCTGCAAGATTTGTCAGGTGTTTTTGCAGATATGAGAAGATACCTTGAACCGAAGAGTCGACCCCAGCAATTGAGGTTTCATATTATTCAGGATTTACTCGGAAGGGGCTCGCATAGTTAGTAAGGCCACATATTAATGCAGAACCGTACAAGTCATGGATGTCAACCGCACAACAGCTTTTCAACTTCACTCCAAACTCACGGCAATGACGCGGTGACATCACATCAAACCTACGTAGCTATGCTCTACTTTCTTGCCATCCTCTTCAGCCTGGTTGCTAGTGTGCAGAGTTTTGCTTCTGAGATTACGGCAGGCAATATCACGCATCTCAAGAATGGAAGACTGCCCAATGCTGGAGCTGCGATTTTTCCGACGATTCCGATCTTTCAACTTTTGAGCATTGCAGCGGCTTGGTTGCTTCGGAGATTCACCTCGCAATACGCCATTTGGATACTCATCGGTTCATTCCTGATTTTCTCCTTGGTTTGGACGTTGTCATTTTGGAAACTCAGTGCCGAGTTTAACCGAATCAAAAACCATGACAGATAAGCCAAACAATCGCATCTAGCCGACTGCGATAATGTCGGTTCCGAAGTCCATGCTTGATTCCGCCGCGGCTCATGCGCAGCGTTCGCTGATAATAATATGAGCCGCGCTATTTCTGCGATTCTTATCTGCATGCTTCTTGGGTGTGAGGCAAAGAAGCCGGCGACAGTAAGACCTGAGGCTGAGGTCGAGCGAATCTTTGCCGAGCTAACCGATGCCTTTGAAAAGGGGGATGACACGAAGGCAGCGAGCTACTTTGCCATACCTCTAATTGACTCTCAGATTTCGAAAGATGTTCATTTTGCGGAAAAATTCCTCTTAGAGGACACGAAAAAGATCGGAGCCGAGTTCCGCAAGTTGCCCCCCCACGCGGTCAAATCCAGAAGATGCAAGGTGAAGGGCAACTTCGGTGTCATTCTCTTCGAGTATGATTCATCAGGATTATTGCAATCTATTGATCTGCGGAAAACGCCAAGGGGCTGGAAGTTTTTGCCCGGATTTACAGTATTCAGCAAAAACCAATTCGATTTTGATTTTGTCGTGTCTGATTCCGATACTGAGGATCTGAAGGAGATCCAGATGTGGATTGCTCAACAATATGCAAGAAGCGAACAACCGGGCGCTGGCCAACCTGCTTCCCTGCCCGCTGACAAGTTCCACCGAAAGATCAAACATCAACCCCCACGCCGAAGGATGCCCCACGGTAGCCGGTGGCAGACCCGACTCGTTCTGGAATAAAAATGGTATACAACCCAACCGACTTCCGAAACCCTTGGATCGATAACCCGTGGATGCTCGCCGAAGCGCAAAGCTGGATCGAATGGACGAAGGGCAACAAAGATCATGAGGATGCGGGGGTGAATGCCGGAATCAATTTTCTCGCATCATGCAGCCGTCAGCCCAATGTTGCTCTGGCAAGACTGATCACGCTAATTCACGCAGCGGATGGGGACGAAGAACTGATGAATCTGATCGTTTGCGGTCCAGTCAACACATTCTGCCATCAATGTCCGGAAGACTTTCTCGAGGTCGTGCGAGTTGTCGCGCGACAGCAACCCTCCCTGAATCAATGCATTGGTCCCTCACTACTCAGCTAGCGATGCCCGGCAAATCCAAGATGCCCAACAATAAAGGGTGTAGCGAAGTCTGAGCGTAGCGCAGACTTCGACTGCACCCAAGGGCCATTCTTCAGTCCAAACCACCATGATCTACCTCCATGTCATCAAGCGACCGGGAGGTGGCGGACCAAGCCCCCTCGATCTTCCCTAATTCGTAAACATTCTTCCCTATACCTCCCCACGTTTTTGCTTGGCAGTTCCTCCATGGCGGCCTAAAAAGCCTCCCATGAACGGAATCCCCAGAGAAGTATCCATCCGGGTTGTATTTGCTGAGGTTATACAACCTGTTGCATTTGCCAAGCAAATACAACGGGTTGTTCAATAACACAGTTCGACGAGGAGATAACATCATGGGATTCATGGCAAAGATAATAGCGACACTGCACGCGCCATCTGTTGAGCCCACAACTGATGTCACAAGGATTACTAAGACAAACATCAAGTGTCTGTTTCGGGAGATTCGGAAGGGCAAACTGAACACCGTCAAGCGCTTCGTTGTGGCCAACAAGGGTTATGTGAACGTGCGAGCAACTGCGCCCCCGAAGAAGGATGATGGACAATCGCCGCTGCAGGTGTCTTTAAAGACCGCGAACTTCGACATCGCCGTCTACCTGATTGAACAGGGTGCGGATGTCAACTTCATGGAAGAATCGAATTTGAATGCTTGGCGGACCCCAGTACTGCATGACGCAATTCGAGCAACGGCTTTTTGTGTGGGTGGCGGTGTGGGTTTCGAGAAGCCACTCCATATAGTAGAGATGATGTTGCAACGGGGAGCAAACCCTAATTCAGTGGATAGCTATGGGAATAGTTGTCTCATACGGGCCATACTTGACGCGAGAATACGGATACGGCCGCAAGAAGTTGAAGTCGCAAGAAAATCAGGATGGCTTAGAGATTTTGAGGCGCTATTCAGAGTGCTGATACAGGCCGGGGCGGATATTCATGCAAAGTGTGCGGACCAACCTTCCCCCTTCGAAGAGACACGTGGGTCATTCCTAGAGCAGTTCATAGCGTAATGCACTCGAAGAAGTCGAACAAATCATGCATGTCAACCGCCCATATGCATCTCAATTTCATTTCATTCACACCGCAGTGACGCGGTGACATCACATTAAACGTTCGCCAGAAATACTAAGATGGAAAATGCAGATCTACCGGAGTGCGAGCGGGACGCCAAGAGATCGTTATTCCTCCTCCTTGCCTCCGTGATCCTTGGGCCATTCACGCTTGTCCCTGCGATCATCTATGCACATCGAGCTCGACGGAATACCGCCATAATCCGAAGAGGAAGGACGGTGGTCACCCTTGTAATTGGCTACTCAGTCTGCGCCTATTCGCTCGTCGCGATTGGGTTCTTTTTACTGCCTCCGAAGACAATTGCCGAAGGCCCGCCCACAACCCCAACTGGCTATAGGGAGGTTGGTGAGAAGCTTTCTTCGCCTACGTCCGAAACACACTAACAAAATAACTTGGCGAACAATTCGCGGATGACACCCCCTCATAAGCTCCTAAATCTCATTTCAAAGGCATCTCCTTGGCGGGGTTGTCATCACTTTTGACGTTCGACAATAAAATGAAACCCCTCACACAGCGTAGGCGATACCTGACCGGCATTTTGATCGGTGTAGGCGCAGCATACCTATGGGCTTTGATGGTTTTTTCTTTCTACGCCGCAAGTGAAGGCTGGTTCGGACCAGGGATTTTCTTGGTCGCAGCTTATGCCGTCTTGCTCGCCAGTTGGTATGTGATCCCTATGGGAGCAGGAGTCGGTCACATTCTGCCTGGTCTCGTGACTGAAGACGAATGCGGCAAAGCTGTCTTTCGAGGTGTTCTCATGGGAGTCTCATGCGGGGCGCTCGCAGCGGCGCTCACCGCAATAATAGAACAGTGGGCGATTATCACCGGAGCGGGGCAGATTGTCGATTTTTCGGCTTGGTGGCGCCACGAGTTGAGACGGCTTGCTCTTCATGGGGTATCAATGGCCGTTGTCTCAGCCATTTGCCTTGGGGCATGGGCCTACATAATGAACAAAAAGTCGAAGCCGTGGGTGGCAACCTTCCATAAGCCTACCAGTTGATTTCCCAATTGCGTTCCAATCACGCGGTGCCACCACATCAAACGTTGGGCAAAAGACAATGATAAAGATGGTGACAGTCATCGGCCCGCTCATCGGCCTGCTGCTCGGGGCGCTTGTCACCTGGGCGATGCCCCGGGTGTATCAGAGCGAGATTGTGATCACGGTGAGCACCCCGAACTCGAACCTCGGCCCGAATGCACCCACCTCCACATGCGCTATCTGTGATGCGGCGGAATTTGACAAGATCACGAGTCCTACGACGCTTCGCAAGGCTGCCGAGACCCTTGATCTATCAATTCGCTGGCATGTGACCGAGGGGGAAGCGGTTCGGATGTTGCTTGGAATGGTTTCTTGGCGGGACATCCCGAAAACTCGTCAGATCTCCATCGGGGTGCGTCACACCGACAGGGTGGAAGCGCGGAATATTGCCGCAGAGGTGGCGCGAGTCTATCTGGAATATCGGTTGGAGAGCGCGGAGCGTCATCACCAGCAGGTAATGCGCGAGTTGGAACAAACGATTGAGGATCAGGAGCGGGTGGTGGAAGAAAGCCGCAACAAATTCGAATCGATCGACCGCGTAATTGATAGAAATAGAGGCCCTAGCGGCACCTCGCTTTTGCTACATTTGAAATACACCGTCGATGACTACTTTGGTGCCAAGCGAGATCTTGAATCTGAGACGGACCGCTTGCAGACATTGAGGCGCACGCATAGCATGGAGCAGTCACGAATGCCATGTGACATGGCTGTGGTCGGGATGGCTCCGATGATTTCGGATTCTCCTTTACCACCCAATATCCCCTTGAATCTGACTCTAGGTGCAGTGTCGGGCTTGCTACTTGCGCCTCTGATGGCTTGGAGAAGCAGACATGCGCGGACGGGGAGTATCGCCCATTTCAGCAGCGACAGGACACCCGTTACTCTGGAAATGCCCGACAATACGTCCCTCCCGACCAACATCAACCCCAACCGCCCTGCCATGACCCGGCGGCAGGACATCAGCGTTCGGCCATGAAGCAGCGAAACTCCAAGTCAATATTGCGGATGCTGGTCCTACTGACCGTCATTTCACTCATTCTCATAATTAAGGGACAGAGAAATAATAGATTTTCCCCCTTGCCATTCGCTGCGGAGGCGGCCCGCTTTCCTGCGGTGCCGTGTGAGGTATTTCACGGGCGGGGCGGTGATCGGGAGCCGGAAGTTCGTGGATGATGTGTTTGAGAATTACCGCTGCCGGTTGGGGGGGGAAGCGCAAGATCGGGGCGAGGAAACCGGGTGGGAGCGCGGCACCTGCGGCCGGAGTGCTGTGGAGCGCGTGGGATTTGAAGGTCGGGATCGGCACATAGGCCGACAAAAGGATAGATAATCCGTCGTGCGCGTGCGGGAAGATATGTCATACTGATCGGCAAAGTCACCGGGAAAGCCGGTGAGAGCGACACCTGACATGATGCTTGCGGGTCAGACGGTGGATGAATGCTGATCCGTTACTAGGGTGCGCCGGAGTGGGTGGGGCTTGGCGAGTTCGCGTTCGTAGATTGCTTGCAGTCGGCTTGTGAACGCCTGGGTTGATTCGTCAGGTTCGGGGGTGACAGGTTCGCCGAGTTCGAAGCTGATGCGGATCGGGAAGTTCGGGCGTTTCCAGAGCGGCCAGCCTTTTTCCAGGAAACGCGTGTTGCTGCGGATGAATACCGGATAGACCGGCACATTGGCACGGGCTGCGATGATCGCGATGCCGCCCTTGAGCGGATTGATCCAGCGGGCGTCCCGTGCTGTCCTTGTGCCTTCCGGGAAGATTAGCAATTGAGCTTTGGAATGGAGCGAATCGGCGGCATCGCGGATCATCTGGGTATTGCTGCCACTCGGGACATAGCGGCAGAGTCTCGCGCCCCCCCCGAGGAAGGGGTTATGGAGAATCGATTTTTTCATCACACACAGGGCGTGGGGCATGCGGGCGATTAGGAATACCACGTCCCAAAGTGATGTGTGATTCGGAGCGATTATGATGGGAGAACGGATGGAGCGCAACCCGGCCAGCGAAGTGAGATCGGAGTCCACCAGACGAAGGACACGCAGAAGGATGACAAAGATACGGAACAGCCAGTGATGGAATGCCTGCCCGACAGAGCGACCGAGGTTTTTCGGCAGGATGAGATAGAGAATCGAGCTGAGGAAAGTCACAAGCAAACCGAATACCGCCCAGTAGGCGAGGCCGACGGCCATGGCGAAATAATCCCATGGCGCGCGCAGCCATCTGCGCAGGGAAGCCGTGGTTCCGGAATCCTGTGCGAGGGCGGTTGGCTCGGCAGATGACATGAGCTGGAAACAACCTGCACGGAAATCGGAAGCGGGTCGATGGAAATCAACAATGTCCGGAGCTTGCAATTCCCCGGACGTATCGGCACATCGCGTCATGCATCCGTCCGAACTTTCCTCCGCATTGGCATCTTTGCCCCATGGTCCGTCGTTCCGGTTTGTGGATGAAATGACGAGTCTGGAAGGTGGGTTGTGTGGCGAGGGGGTGTATCGGGTCAAGGGTGAGGAGGCGTTTTTGGAGGGGCATTTCCCAGGGCGACCGATCGTGCCGGGGGTGGTTTTGATCGAGGCGATCGCACAGATTGGCGGGGTGGTCGCGCAGAGTGATCCGAAAATCGAAGCAATGGGAGACCTGCGGTTGACCGCGATCCGTTCGGCCAAAATACTTGGTGCGGCGGTGCCGGGTGACGAGTTGCGTCTGAGGGCGCGGGTCGAGGGGCGGCTCGGTGGTCTGGTGCAAGTGGAGGGAGACGTCAGCGGCCCCGGTGGTCTGTTGGCCAGCGCCAAGATCACCCTAAGCGGGGTGGTGGCCGGGAGTGGCCTTTGACACACAGCGGTAGCCTGCTCATCGCCCTGACGGGTGCGACTGGTCGGGCGTGGCAAATTCGTTGCGCAGGGTCGGGAGATCGAGTGACCAAAAGGAGGGGTGCGGTTGGATACGCCAGTGTCTGGGCAACTCCCAGCCTGCCAGTTGGGCGAGGGCGGCTTGCTTCAAATCAATCAGCGTGGCTCCTGGGGCGAGTTCCACGATGCCGGCGATTTCCTCGACGCGTTCCGGGTCGTGGCTGGGGGTGCCGAAGACGCGGACGCGGGATGCGAGGCCGGTGGCAAGAAGGGCTTGTTCGACACGCCACGGACTGATTTTCCGTCCGGCCACATTGATTGATCCGCCCACGTGTCCGGTGATATGGACGCGGTTGTTTTCCAGAAATCCGAGGTCCCGGGTGAGATAGGTTCCGCCTCCAAGAATATCTCCTTCGCGGTAGTGGTCGTAGGCGATGGCGGCGGCATCGCTGCGGACGAGGAGGCGTCCGGATTCATGGAGGCTGACGGTTACGCCTGGCAGCGGGGTTCCCACATCTCGGGCATCCGTGCGCGGGATGTCACGGGTATCAAGGGATATGCCGCCGCATTCGCTGGCACCGTAGAAATTATGGATTTTCAAACCGGCGGATGAGAACACTCCCTGTTCGAGATCGAGCGCCAGTGGGGCGCCGGCGGATATTGCATTGGCGATGCGCATGCCGACCAGCACGCCGGCCCGGTGCCATGCGCGCCACATCGATGGCACGGCGGGCACGATCACCGAGTCATGGGTGGAGCACGCCTCTTCCAGGATATGCGGGAACGGGACTGGCAGCGCGTGAACCGGCACACCGTGCAATAACAGCGGCAGCACGACATTGGAAAAACCATACGAATGGGCGAGCGAAATGGCGGCGACATTCGTGGAGGACGTCTGCAAATCCATGGCCCCGACAAGCCGTGCCGCGTCGGCGACCAGTGCCTCGGCGGAGAAAAACACGGCCCGCGGGATGCCAACCGCGCCGGGACTGAATTTTATCAAGGCCGTGTTTGCCGGGATATCCACAGGCAGTGATGGCTCGGGGGCATCGCGTTCCAAGGGCACGACCGGCACGCCGTCTCTCCATGCCTGGAGGACATCGAGGAAGAAGGACAGACTGCCGCCGCGTGCGGTGATGGGCGAGGAGGCTTTCGGGCGGAGTGCCAGACCCTCGGTGAGATCTCGGAACGTCACACGGGCCTGGGTGGCACCATCGAACACGGCGGTGCGGTCGGGGGAGCGTCTGGAGGTTTCGAGCCAGAGGGGATACAGCATTTGACAAGAATTGGAGACCTGCGTAGCTACAGGGCACCGGTCAGGACGAGCCTGAAATTCGCAATTTTCCAGAAATCCCGTGGCATACCGATCCGCAGCACCTTCCGAGGCACCCCAGCAAGCGGTCGTAATAACGGGCGCGGGCATTGTGACGCCCATGGGGTTGGATTGGGCCGAAAACACGGATGGATTCCGTGCGGGCAGAAGCGCGTTCCGGCGGGTGACGTTGTTTGACACGTCCCGTCAGCGAGTTGGCACGGCGGGGGAAATCGAAATGCCGGAGCATGCGCCTGCGCCCGGGTTCGGGAAGCGGCAGTGGCTGCGGGTGGACCGGGGCACGCGGATGGCATGGATGGCGGCGCGGGAGGCACTGGCGCAGGCCGGGCTATCCGGAGGGCGGATGCCGGTGGTGATTGGCACCTCGGCGGCGGCGATGCCGGTAGGGGAGAAATATTACAAACAGGCTCGTGATACGCCGACTTTGCATCGCGGGCAGTTGGTACGCGTGCAGACGTATCAGGCGCATTGGCAGATGACAGCGATGGCGGGTGCGCTGGGGATCGACGGGCCGTTGCGGATTCTCTCGAATGCCTGCGCGTCCGGTGCGAACGCGATCGGCCATGCGTTTCATCTCGTGCGTTCCGGCAAGGCGGAGCGGGTTCTGGCGGGCGGATACGACGCATTATGCCAACTGGTGTTCGCCGGGTTTGATTCACTGCAGGCGTTGAGTCCGTCGGGTATTCCCCGTCCGTTTGACGCGGCGCGGGACGGGTTGGCTCTGGGTGAAGGCGCGGGATTCGTGGTGGTCGAGTCATGGGAATCGGCGAAGGCGCGCGGGGCGCGGGTGTTGGCGGAGGTTGCGGGATATGGAGCGGCCACCGACATCCATCATCTCACCCAGCCGCATCCGGAAGGGGATGCCGCGTTGGTGACGATGCGTGATGCCTGTGCGATGGCGGGAGTGGGGCCTGAAGAGATCGATTATATCAACTCGCACGGCACCGGCACTCCGCTCAATGATGTGGCGGAAGGCCGGGCGATCCAGCGGTGGGCAGGTGACGCGGTGGCCGGGGTGAAAGTGAGTTCCACCAAGTCCGCCATAGGCCATCTCTTGGGCGGCGCGGGTGCGGTGGAGTCTGTGATTTGTCTGATCGCGCTGGACGGCCAGTGGCTGCCGGCGAGTTTGCATGTGCGCGATATTGATCCGGTGTGTGAGTTTGATCTGGTGCGGGAACCGCGCGAGGCACGGGTGCGGACGGTGCTTACAAACTCCTTCGGTTTCGGCGGAGCGAACGCGACGCTCATTTTCAAGCGGGAGGTGGTCCGATGAATGTTCCGATCATCATAACTGGGGGTGGCGCGGTGAGTGCGGCCGGATGGGACCGGGAGGCGCTGGCGCGTGCGGTGTCCGCAAGAGTGCCATTGCCGGTGGAAGACATGATTCGCGAGGATGCCGGGACACGAGTCGTTTCCCGGGTCCGTCGGGTGCCCGCCCAGGCGCCGGGCGGCCCGAAGTCGGCGAGGTTGCGGCGTGCCAGTGCCATCTCGAAATATGCCGCTGCGGCTGCGGCAGAGGCGTTGGGGCCGGAGCGGATCGTGCGGATCGCGGAGGGACGCTTGCGCGTGGGTGTCGTATGCACACTGA
>Ga0364874_10924_pt1 | contig 11046 bp, 6 predicted proteins | sample ExccelAu500001D4_2_FD_206922 | JGI IMG/M metagenome (GOLD analysis project Ga0364874, IMG submission 206922) | Enriched cells from Trout Bog Lake Hypolimnion, Wisconsin, USA - BchlTB.Aug07.5000.01.D4 | ecosystem: Environmental > Aquatic > Freshwater > Lake > Hypolimnion/Profundal zone | place: USA... | reverse complement strand
TAGATTAAATGCATAGAAAGGTTTAGGAATAGTATTCAGTAATACTTCGAAAATATTCGAAAATAGAATAATTAAAATAATGAAAACTAAAAATACTCGAACGATGACTACGGCTATATTCTGAATACATGAGGTTGTATCAAAAGTCTTTTGATTGCAGCATTAAACAAAGAAGGTTCAAAGTTTGTCAGAGCTATTGTTTTGCTATTTAACGCTTTGAGGATCTATGTGGTTTCTATAGGCGATCTGCTTTCAATTTCTCACTTTTGATCCAACCACAAGGTTTATTGTAGTAAGGAAATTGCGTACTTCGGAGATGCCACCATTATATTTTGACCAATAGCATAATATTTTCAATACGATGAGTATGTTAGAAAGATTATTTATACCACTAATGCAGTGGAAGGCTTCCATCGTCAGGTTCGAAAAGTGACCAAAACAAAAGGAGCATTCCCCAATGATATGGCACTTTTGAAACTGATTTACTTACTGCTGATAATATCTCCAATAAATGGACTCAGCCCGTTCAAAACTGGAGGTTGACTGTTCAACAATTATCCATTAAATTTGGGGACAGGATGAGAACAGAATTGTAGGTGATCAGCTATCGTCTGCAACCTCTTTTATCAACCTGAAACGCAAAAGTAGACAGATCCTGTCTTCTGTCAAGGGTAAATAAACGGCTATGTTCCTCCGCCGCCCTAGACAAAACCCAGAATCTATCTGTTAAGCATTTAAGGATTGAGGAAAGAGAAAACTTGTAGATTTGAGCTACCAAAGTAAAAACGATCAGACAGAGTTCAGATTACACTCCCCATTTTGGCGCAAATTTGATATCCTATTTCAGATTTAAGGATCTGGTTTTCCTAATTTTTACAGTCTCTTTAAGATTCCATTTTCATGATTCAAAGTGGTTTGATTTAAAGAAATATGAAATCATAAATTCTATTTAAAAATGTACAAATCAGTGTATATCCTCCCCATGAGATTATAATACACCTTCATGTACCTTCCCCCTATCAAATATTAAATTACGAATGTCATGAACATCGGCATGTCTAGTTGAAACATATTCCACTAAGACATATTCCAATTTTTCAAATATAATATTTAATACCTTTACTGATATAGTTGTTATTACTCCTGGTGTATCCTATAATATTTTTAAGTTCCTAGGCAGGGACTTATTGGAAGCAAGCATCTAAACTTCTAGATTTTTCCATTACGTTGAGAACCTAAAGCAACACTTTAAAATGGGACAGAACTATCTCCATGGTTAAAATCACATATAATCAATGCATTATTGGCTATGACTACTTAGATTTCATATTAAAAGTTAATGTAAACCTAAATGTATTAGAAAGTGGACTATTCTTTTCGGTTGGTAAACAATATGAGAAATCAAGAGCAACCACATTTATTTTTAAGCCAACTCCAGAAGTAAAATATTTCAAATTACCTTTAAACTGGGACTCATTGAAGTAACCACCGCGAATAACAAACAGCTTCTTATAACAGTATTCAGCGCCAGTCGAAACAGTAACCTCCTGCATCTCCTCCTTGATCCCACCCGGCGCATCGGTAAAAGAACTGAAAATTGAACTGAAAACCGATTTGGTCGAAATCGTATTCGGGGTAACTACAGTTGTGCCATCCGGATTGGTCGTCACAGTGTTGGATGGCGTTGGAACAAGCAGTTTATTAAAATCAAGTGAGAATGATATCGAACTAAAATTGTATATATGCCTTGTAAAGGTAACCCCAAGCTTCATATTGGCCGGTAAAAACTCCTTTGTTGCACCATGATCATACGATATCTTGGAACCAATATTAGACATGTTTAATCCGGCAGCCATTGAGTTAGGTGACTCCTCTCCACCTAAAATATTTTGATAGTAAAAACTAACATCTGCAGCTAAAGCATTACCGGCACTGTATATCGTAGCGTCCGAACTGGTAGTCCCAATGCCACCTGCAAGATCAGAACGGATATACCGTAAAGCCACTCCACTCGAAAAATAATCTGATAATTTCCTGGAGTAACTAAAATCAACGGCAAATTCATTGGGATTAAAACTTCTAATTGGACCCCCGTTCACACCAGTAAGGGCTATCTGCCCCATCGAGAAATAACGGAATGATCCGCCAATAGCCTGTGTCGAATCGAGCTGATAAAATCCGGAGAGATAGACCAGGTTCACGTCGCTGACTAATTGACGCAGCCAGGGGACAAAAGAGAGCGAAAACCCCCATTTATTCTGTGCAAAAGCAAATTCCGAAGGATTCATGTATTGCGAATTGGCGTCAGGCGATGTGGCCACCCCGGCGTCACCCAAAGCGCCATGCCGTGAGTCAGGATCAATAGTCAGAAAAGGAACAGCAGTATTTATTGGGTTGTACTTCACTTCCTGACCAGTTATAGTTGACTGGCCAGACAAGTATTGACCCGATAAAATCAGGAATACCAAGAGAAATAAATTCAATTTTAATAATAGTCTTTTCATTGTGATCAAATTAAGTGTTTTCGGCCATTTTCTCTATCGAAGGTGTTCTTACAACTATAATTGCAGATTTTATTTTAAAAAATTTAATTCCTTGAATTATAAAGTATAGTAACTTCTGCAGGTGTAATTGCTCGATTACAAATACAGATGTCATCCAAGCATCCGTTAAAATATGGTCCTGGATTTTGAGGTGTATTCCCTCCAAACCTAAAATTGCTGTATTTGCTCCAATATTAAAATTGTGTTTAGTCGTCTTTGATGATATTAAATTCCCATTAAAGTATAATTTATCATAACCTGAATTTGTTTTAACTACGATATGAAACCACGTTCCAAACAGTGGAATAGATGAGTTCGGTAGTGTAGCGAGTCCCCAACCTCCCGTTGTAGATACATCTGCATACCTATAGATTAATTCGTTCATATTCGTATCGAAGGCAATCATAAAACCTTTAACTGTCGCTCCAATACCTAAATATTTATTGATAAATTCACTGCCAATATTACTAGATGGGCTAGCCCCTAAATTCATCCAAAATGAAAATGAAAACTGATCGGACGAAAAATCTAATGTGCCTGAATTTAGGACATCAATTGTATTATTTATTCCATTAAAACTGTAGGCTTGATTTGAATTTCCAAATCGATCAATCGTTAATGATGCCCCAAATACTGTTCCATTATTCCCATGGCCACTTTCATCATTTGCGTTCCCATTAAAGGGATAATAAGCCACAAGCCCTTCTGTCGGAATAGTTGTCTGTGCAGGGAAATTGTTTAATATTAGCCCTTTTGAATATGAACTAGCACTTACATTTAGGTCCGCTTTGGCATAAATCCGATAATATACATTTGGTCCCAGAGTATTAGTAGAATCAGTATATGTTCGAATTGTTTTGTCAATTAATCCATTTGTAACCGGATTCCAATTTGCACTATCGGCACTTTTCTCCAACACAAATCCATCAAAATGTGTTTTATTTTCTTTCCAGGAAATTTTTATACCCTGATAGAGAACCGCAGTTAAGTTAGTAGGTGTCCATACATCGGGTGGACATGCCCTGTCATAGGGATTAATGTATTCTTTCGTACAACCAAAATTTAAGATTATTAAAAGGAATATTGGAATTTTTAATGAAGACTTCATAATTCAATATTTAATGTTTATAAAATGACTCGGATAATTTGAAATTGTTCAACCCAAAAATTAATTAAAACTATTAACCACAGATCGATAAATATTTAACTCGAATATCCAAATACAGATTTTATATCAATAAATTTGACTACAGTACCATACTGTTTTATAATCCACCATACTCGATAATATATCCAGCAGATATATAGTCGCCAGTAGCGCCGCTATTAGGAAGATCGTTCCAGTAGTAGGAGTCAGCTGGATCTGAAGGGAAAAATGTGATATGGGCATAAAATTCAACGCCGCCAGTATCATTTGGCTCCCACATTCTGGGGTCTAAAGAAGCTGAAAAAGGACTGTTCCAATAGTTCCAGTTTTGAAAGGCTCCATTAACAGAGCCATATTCTGCAGGATCCGATTTAGCCTGAAAACCGGTTCCCTTCCAGAAAAGAAGTCCCTTACCGCCATCTTCGAGACCTTCTGGTCCGGTAACCCAGCGCCAATAACCGTTCTGGGCAATATCAGTTGCCCCAATCCAGGCAGTTCCCTTGGTAATCTCATTAACAAATGTGTTTTCTTCTGATGAAGTAATGGTTGCCAAATATCCCCTTAATCCATTGTATTTCATCGAATCAGACATCGCCTCATCTCTTGCATCTGTCCATGAAATATTCGGTCTTGCTACAAAACGATAATAGTGTCCTGTCGTCGAAAAATAGACTGGATATTGTAAAGATAAGATGATTGTATTTCCATAGGAAGTACCAACAATATTTGTCGCATATGCTCTTATAAAATAAGTTACATTAGGATTTAATCCAGTTATTGTGCACATAAAGATTCCTATTCCTGTCCCATTTATGGTCAAAGAATCTGATATAGTAGGATTCGGGACTGTACTCCAGCAAACTCCACGAGTTATAATGTTAGATCTCCCATCTGAAGTTACAATTCCACCGCAGGAAACAGAGGTGGAGGTAATGGAAGTAAAAGAAGTTGTAGTGATTGTAGGAAGGGAAATGGGCAATTTCAAATCTTTCGAATAAGTATGACCGCTTATATTTAAATCAGCTTTTGCATAAATTCGATAAAAAACATTTGGTCTAGAATTAGATGTAGAATCAATATAAGTTCGAACAGTTTTGTCAATTAATCCACTTGTAACCGAACTCCAGTTTATGCTATCCGCACTTTTCTCAAGCACAAAACCGTCAAAATGAGTTTCATTTTCTTCCCAGGAAATTGTTATTGTAGCCTGATTGAGAACTGCAATTAGGTTTGTTGGGGTCCACAAAATGGACGGGCAAGCCCTGTCATAGGGATTATTGAATTCTTTAGTACAAGAAAAAATAATCAGGATTAAGAATATAATTACACAACTAATTGAAGCCTTCATTTCTAAAAATTATAGGTTAAAGCAATAAGATCGACATCCTTCAAAGGAATAAAGTTGAAGGACAAACTCCTTTTTTTCTTGTTATGCTTAATATGTACAATAACCCCCGCCACCCCGAGTACCGCTGTTGCCCCATATGCGACTCTACTCACCATCAAATTCTGCTCGACTTTTGAATGGATGTTTTCTGCCTCAAGTGTAATTGACAACGGATTGTAACTCTGATAAAGATGGTTTGCATGTAAATAAGTGTAAGTCCCTGTTGCAGCTGATGCGCCTGCAGCAATATACAACCACGGAATCCAAACTTTCTTTTTAACATTTGGAATAAAAACATTACCTAAAACTTTCACCTTCAATTGGGATCCGGACAAATCAATTCCGTCAGCATTCATATTCCAAATAATGGTTTTATCTTTTCCGGGCTTTATACTATTCCCAATGTCGCCAGAGATATTTTTGGGGACGATGGTGCGATTATTATGGTCTGTAATTAATAATTTTAGATTAAAAGCTTCTCTTTCCCCAAGTAGGTTGTATTTTACAATCATGCTGTCTAACGAAGGGCTTATATTCACTCTGGGATTCTCAATTTTTGATACTTGAGCTAACAATGAGAAACTCAACAAGCAGAATATTAGGGTTATGTGTATCTTTTTCATAATTTGATAGTAATAGGTGTAGATTATTCAAACGCATTATAAACGATCATTTCAATGAAAACTCTTCGGAACTGACCTCCTCTTTGCCCACTAACACTCGCCGAATGGTGATATTTTAAATTGGAATACTTCTCTAGAAAGATGTTATTCTTCAGATAATCCCGGACAGCGTATGATCTCAAAAATGCCAAAGTTTGATTATTGTGTATCCCGGATGATTTAGCAACTTCCATTTTAAGGACTTTCCCGTCCAGATCACAAATCTCGATAACTTTTTGTCCAAATTCTTCTTTGTACTGGATGATATTTTTAATAGGTACAGCATCAGCACTGCCATTTATTGTTATGGATATTTCTTTATTTGATGTAATATATTTTGCAAGCTTCCCTTCAATGCTTTTCTTCATTTCCGCCAGAGTAACCTGTAAAGCATTTGATTCATTTACCAAGTATTTTCCAGGTCCAAAATCATCCGTCCTGAATTTCATGGTGTCATTCTTCAGTGTATAACTATAGGTCACTTTTAGTGTTTCTTTGCCATTAATATTTGAAGTGCCTGCATTTACCTCAGTTATTACATTATCACTAATAAAACGTTGCTTCTGCATCTCAAGGGTATATTCTTTCAAATCAGTCTTAATTGAATTCTGAACTTGCTTTATCTCCTCTGATTGGTTCTTTGTTTCAACTGGTTTATTCTTAGTAGGAGTTTGTATTTCAACAGTTTCGCTGGAGATGTTCATCGTTCGCCCTTTGGGATGTTTTTGTGCCTTTAATGAAAAGGAGGTAACAAACAAGGTTAAGATTAAATAGAAGGTGATTTTCATAAAGGTGTTTTTAGAAGGTTAATCAATATTTTAATGTCAAATCAGATTCTGTTTAGATTTCCTACGAATCTTATACTTATGGACTATTCATTCTCGACTCTACAGCTTAATCTTGAAATTACAACATTCTAAAGAGGCAATATGGGAAGAAAAGATTAGGTAAGTTTTCATTTTTAGTCTTGGTAATATAGAATGATATGAAGATACAATACTGAAACGCTTAATCGCTATTATACCAGTAAGGAAAAGCACTAATATCGTATTCAATGATAGAAAAGGATTTGATTGATATGACTATTTATTGAATGATAACTAATTTTACCGTAATCATCTTCTGGTTCCACCTCAATACACAAGGATAAATGCCAGTAGATAGTGATTGGTCAAATTTGACAGATTGAGCTATACCAGCCTCTGCATCACCATCAAAAACTCTGGCAATTAGAAGTCCGTTCACGGAATAAATATCCAACTTGACCTTTGCATTCTGATTGATCTGGAAGGTGAATGTAGCGCTGCCAAAGGTCGGATTCGGGTAGACATTTAGTTCATTTTTAGACGTCGGAATATCTATAACCTGAATCGGATTGTTCACGCTTCCCTGTAAGGAATCTATTGGAATTGCTGCCGACTTTAATGAGGTAACAGTAATTGTATTTGAATTGCCGCTGGTCCCCCCTGTATTAAACGCCCTGACCCTGTAATAATAGGTTGTGCTGGCGGTCAGACCGGTAACCGATGAAGTTACCACATTCCCGACACTCTTGTTATTATACCCCGTTAAAATGCTGGCAAACGTATTGACTGTTGATACATCAAGATAATAACCTGTTGCCCCGGTTGATGCACCCCAATTGGCCGAGAAAGTAGTCTGTGCTATAGCTGTTCCGGCAGTTGCAACCGGCGCAACAGGAGCCGTTTTTACCGTTATAGTACTTGAATTACCACTGGTCCCTGCTGTATTGAATGCCCTTATTCGGTAATAGTAGGTTGTATTGGCAGTCAGACCCGTGACTGCAGATGTGACCACATTGCCGGCACTTTTATTATTATACCCCGTTACAAAGTTGGCAAACTTACTGCTGGTCGACACATCCAGGTAATACCCGGTTGCACCAGATGAGGCTGTCCAGTTTGCGGTAAAGCCCGTCGAGGTTACACTGGTCGCAGCAGCTGCTACCGGGGCAGCAGGTATGGAGGCCAGTGTGGTAAGGCTGATAGTTGCAGAACTGACACTGGTACAATTGGCATTAAATGCCCTGATGCGGTAATAATAGGTTGTGCTTGTCGTAAGACCCGTAACTGCGGATGTGACCACATTACCCACATTTTTGTTGTTATATCCTGTTACAAAGCTGGCAAACGTGCTTACTGTCGATACATCGAGGTAATAACCTGTTGCTCCGGTAGATGCTGTCCATTTAGCGGTGAAGCCTGTTGCAGTAATGGTTGTTGCCGCTGAGGTAACCGGTGCTGCGGGGGCCGCACTTACCGGTACCGTTGCAGTTTTGGCACATCCTGTACTGGCAGTATAAGTAATCACGCTAGTACCAGCTGTTACACCCGTTACAAGACCCGTACTGCTGACGGTTGCAACTGTCGTGGTTCCAGATATCCAAGGAGTTGTGGTGGCTGCCGTTCCCGATCCGGTAAGCTGGGTTGTTGACCCTGCGCATACAGTTAGTGTCCCTGTAATTGTTGGTAGAGCGCTTACTGTAACTGTTGCCGTTATTTTACATCCGCTGTTGTTGGTAAAGGTGATCACACTTGTTCCTGCAGCCACCCCGGTAACAAGGCCTGTTGTGCTGACCGTGGCAACAGTGGTTGTTGCAGAAACCCAGGGAGAGGTAGCTGCTGCAGTACCCGAACCGGTCAATTGGGTAGTGGATCCAACACAAACCGTTAGTGTCCCGGTAATCGTTGGCAAGGCATTTACGGTTACCGCAGAGCTGGTGCTGTTTTTACATCCGTTGGCATTGGCCGCGGTGATATACACGATTGTTGCCGTTCCCGCTGCTACACCTGTCACTAACCCTGATGTACTTACTATTGCAAGGGTTGGGGTTGAACTACTCCAAGTACCTCCAGTTGTAGTTTCTGTTAAGGCTGTTGTACTTCCCACACAAACGCTCTTGGTACCGCCAATAGCTGCAGGTGCTGTTGGCAGGGCATATACAGTAACTGTAGAAGTTGTCTTGCACCCTCCACTGTTGGTAAAGGTGATCACGCTGGTTCCAGCAGCAACACCTGTCACAAGACCTGTACCACTGACCGTAGCAACTGTTGTTGTTCCAGATACCCATGGCGCCGTAGTCGCCGCGGTACCCGATCCGATTAACTGAGTTGTTGACCCGGCACAAACCGTCAGAGTGCCTGTGATAGTCGGTGTCGCACTGATCGTGACAGTAGCCGTGATCTTGCAGCCTCCACTGTTGGTATAGGTAATCACCGAGGTTCCGGCACCTACACCCATTACTAACCCTGTACTATTGACCGTAGCAACCGTTGTGGTTCCAGATACCCACGGCGTCGTTGAAGCCGCAGTTCCTGAACCAGCAAGTTGAGTTTTCGATCCAACACATGTCGTAAGCGTTCCTGTTATTGAAGACAAGGCATTAACCGTTACTGTGGCTGTCGTCTTGCACCCTCCACTGTTGGTGAAAGTAATCACACTTGTTCCGGCGGCAACGCCTGTGACCAATCCTGTCGAACTTACAGTTGCGACCGTTGTGGTTCCAGATACCCAAGGAGTCGTATACGCCGCGGTACCCGATCCGGTAAGCTGGGTAGTGGACCCTGCGCAGACTATTATTGTCCCGGTGATTGTTGGAAGAGAAATAACTGTAATAGTTGTCGTTGTTGTACAACCGGAGCTATTTGTATAAGTAATGATACTAGTTCCTGCAGCCACGCCAGTTACCAATCCTGTGGAACTAACAGTTGCCACTGTCGTAGTTCCGGATACCCATGGTGTTGTCGTCGCTGCCGTGCCAGATCCGGTTAACTGTGTTGTAGAACCCGCACATACAGAAAGTGTTCCAGTAATTGCAGGTAAGGCATTAACTGTAACTGAAGAAGTCGTATTACTGCATCCTGTAGTTGTTGATGTGAATGTAAAGGTTGCAGTACCTGACGATACTCCTGTTACTACTCCGGCATTAGTCACTGTTGCAACAGCGGTATTACTACTTGTCCAGTTGCCTCCAGAGGTTGGCGATAATGTGATCGTGCTTCCTACGCAAACCGAAGATCCGGAAGTTACAACCGGTAACGCATTAACCGTAACCGTAACCGCAGTTCGTGTTAAACTTGCAGCACACGTACTATCCTGTAAATAATAAATAGTTGTATTTGCCAAAGTTGGAGTGTTAAACGTTGAACCTCTGCCAAGCCATTTACCACCTGTAGCTGAATCATACCAACCAAGTGTCCCAACTCCCGAACCGGAAAGTATTGCATTTGATCCACTGCAAATAGTTGTGCTCCCAGCTGATGGTGCTGCAGGAGGAATACAGGTTCCTAAGGTGAGTTCATTTAATGTAACCGATTTGATTGCTTTGCTGAGTACATTGTCAGTGGATGTATTATTCGTGCTATCAGGATATAATTGCCAGGAGTTTCCCGTAAATGCCATCAATTTCAGATCGGATTTGGGAAGACCGGTTAACTGGCCATCTGCATAATTTATCTGGACTGAGCCGCTAAAAGGATTTGTGGTATTGCTGAATTTGTAATCTTTTTTAATAAAGGCTAAATTAGTCGGATTGGTTACCACACTATTGAGGTTTAGAATGACACCAGTCAATGTAAATTTAGAAATAGGAGTAAAAATAAGACTGTCAGCGCTGAATATCGTCCCAGGCATTACATTGAGCTCGGTCCCTGAAGCTACTGAAAAAATTTGCGCCCTCAAATTATTTGAGGAACAAACAACAGCACAAACCATTAGAAAAGTTTGTAATTTTTTCATTGCACGCATATTATTGCATTCTTTTATTGAACTGATAATAAATGGATTGCAATTCTATTTTTTATTTAGAAGTTGCTCAACCAGATGCTTTAGGTCCGCGATTTGTTTTGCTTGATTAGATATTTCCTTTTGTTGCTCCTGAATTGCCTTGGTCAGTACCGGAATCAATCCAGTATAATTAACTGACAGTAATTTATCTGCATCTTTTCCTTCGGTAACCAATGAGGGAATGACCTTTTGAAGTTCCTGGGCGATAAAACCATTTTCTTTTATTGGATAATCTGTGGCAGCAAGATTTGGTTTCTTCTCGTAGCTCACTGGATTTAGGACCATCAATGTTTGGAGACTAATTGATAATGGCTTGATGTTTCTCTTTAACCGGATATCTGAAGTAAGAAGTGTTGAGTTGGCAGTAACAGAACCACTGGTAACAACTGAGGTTACGCTAGTATTTCCCAACTGAATAGTATTACTCGTTGCCACACTTGCACCATACCCAATGGCTGTGGCATTAATAAGTGCACCACTCGCCACATCGGCACCATAACC
>Ga0364874_10912_pt1 | contig 11099 bp, 10 predicted proteins | sample ExccelAu500001D4_2_FD_206922 | JGI IMG/M metagenome (GOLD analysis project Ga0364874, IMG submission 206922) | Enriched cells from Trout Bog Lake Hypolimnion, Wisconsin, USA - BchlTB.Aug07.5000.01.D4 | ecosystem: Environmental > Aquatic > Freshwater > Lake > Hypolimnion/Profundal zone | place... | reverse complement strand
GCAAGATCGGCCAGCGCCTGCTCTAGATATACGAGGGCGTTCCTCCCAACCTTGACAGAAGGAAGCGTGCCGCCAATGGCGCGGCGGCCAAGACCGGTGCCGCGAAAGCCGCCGCCGCCGAGGTTGAGCGCGAGGCGATTACCGCCAAGGCGGCCGGAATGAAGGCCGCCGGGGCCAAGGTGGCTACTGGTGGCGCCAATCAGGCGGCTCTGACCGCTAAGGGCGTCGGCACGACCTCCACCGTCGGCGGCGCGACCAAGATCGCCGCCGCTGGAGCCAAGGGCAAGGCCGTGGTTGCCGCCGGCGGGGCCGGTGCGGCCGGCGCCGCCGCAGCGGGAGCCGTCAGCGGGGCTTCGGTTACCGCCAGTCCCATCGTCGCTGCCAGCAGCGGCAGCGCCATGCTGACCGCCAAGGGCGTGAGCCTTGGCCTTGGTCTGGGTCTCGGAGCCTGGGGGCCGGTGCTGCTGGGTGTCGTCGGAGTGGCGGGCGCCGTGGCCCTTTATGGATATTACAAGAACCGCAATGCCGAGCCGGCTGCGGCCGAAGCCGTCTGAAGGAGGACGATATGATCGCACAGACTCTCGGGCTGTCGCAGGAATCCGGTACGAGCTACAAGCCTCTGGTGATGGCGGCGCTCAGCTATTTGGGCATTCTTTGTTTCGTACCTCTGATGCGCAACAAGGATGACGAATACGTTCAGTTCCATGCCAAGCAGGGGCTGGTGCTGTGGATGTGGGCCGTGCTGTCCATGTTCATCCTGGAGGTTCCCGTTATTGGAAAATGGTTCTTCGGCTTCTCGTCCATGGCCATTGTCTTGCTGTCGGTGGCCGGTCTGGTGTCGGTGGCATTCCGCCGCGCCTGGAAGCTGCCGCTGATCGGATATTTTTCCGACAGCATCTGATCGGATCCTTTGATGTGTAGACCCAACGCCGAGGCAACCTGACGGGTGTCTCGGCGTTGACGTTTCAGGGAAGCCGGCGCCACCAATCGAGGACACTTCGAAAGATGGCCTCTCCATTGTCGGCGATTTCGATGAAGCCGATGGCAATGGCGGCCACAGTGAGTAGGATGCCGACCTTGATCCGGCCGTTCTTGGGCATTTGATCGTAAGGGGTCATTGACGGAGGTCAGCCGCAATCGGTGCGCCCACTGTTCCCCTTGGCTCCGCAACTGCACCCGCCACCGCAAGCCGTTCCGCCAGATGGCCGGGTCATCCGCCACAGATGGCGGATGACCACGAAAGCTGCTCCGGCACCTACGACAGCAATAGCGCCCATATCCCAGATCGATCCCCACGCCATGGCGGCACGCTTCCTTCTGTCAAGGTTGGGAGGAACGCCCTCGTATATCTAGAGCAGGCGCTGGCCGATCTTGCTCACCGCCAGCGCCAGGATCCAGGCGAAGGTCAACGAATATGCCACGGAGAAGCCGGCCCATCGCCAACTCCGCGCCTCCCGCGCGATGATGGCGATGGTCGATAGGCAGGGGGCGTAGAGCAAGGTGAAGATCATGAAGGCGACCGCCGTTGCCGGAGGCATGGCCCCCCGTAGGGCCGCCGTCAGGCCATCCGATTGCTTCTCTTGGGCGTAGATGACGGCGTAGGTCGCCACCACCACTTCCTTGGCGACGAAGCCGGTCATGATGGAGGCCGATTCCCGCCACGAGAAGCCCAGTGGTTCGAACAGCGGCGTCACCGCGATGGCCGAACGTCCGAGATAGCTTTTTTCCAGTTTCTCCTGCGCCTGGGTCGCCTTGAGACTGCGCAAGGCCTCGTCCTTGGCCGGGCTGTCGGCCCGGCTTTCCATCTCGGTGATGGCGGTCTCGAAATCCTGGGAATAGACGATGTTGCGGGGAAATTCCTGGAGGAACCAGATCACGACCGAACCCACCAGGATGACGCCGGTGACCTTGGCGACGAAGCCCTGGGCGCTGTCCCACATGTGGTGCAGCACCGAATGCATGGTCGGCAGGCGGTAAGGCGGCAATTCCATGACGAAGGCGTCGCTGCCGCTGCCGGGAATGATGCGGTTGAGCAGCACCGCCGACAGCATGGCCGTTCCGATCGAGGCCATGTACATGGCGAATACCACCGTCCCGGCGATATTGCTGAAGAATGCTCCGGCGAACAGGATGAAAACCGGCAAGCGGGCCGAGCAGCTCATGAACGGCGAGATCAGCATGGCGATCAGGCGCGCCCGCTTGTTGGTGATGACGCTGGTGGCCATGACCGCCGGGACGTTGCAGCCGAAGCCGGCCACCATGGGGATCAGGGTGGTGCCGTGCAGGCCGAAATGGTGCATCACCCGATCCATCAGGAAGCTGGCGCGGGCGAGGTAGCCGGTGCCGCTCAACACCGCCATGAAGAAGAACAGGATGACGATGTTGGGCAGGAAGACGATGGTGCCGCCGACACCGGCCATGACGCCGTTGACCACCAGATCGTGGAACATTCCCTCGGGCAGGGTCTTGTCCACGAGGTCGGTCGCCAACTGAACCCCGGCCTTGATCCAGTCGGTGGGAATGGCGCCCAGGCTGAAGGTGGCCTCGAACATCACCCACAGAATGCCGAGCAGCAGCGGCAGGCCCAGGCTCCGGTTCAGGAAGACGTCGTCGAGGATGCGGGTCAGCTTGAACCCGGCTGTGGGGTCCTCCGTCTGCTGGCGGACTTCCCGCAGCAATCCGTTGGAAAAGGCAAAGCGCGCCGAGGCCAGCAAGGTGGCGGCGTCCTCGTCGTGTTCGTGGGCCAGGGTGGATTGCTCGCCCCGGATTTCATCGACCAGTTCGACGTGATTGCTTTCGTGGCGCAGAATCTCGTCGTCGCCTTCCAGCAGTTTGGTCGCCAGCCAGCGTGAACGCACGGGGCTCAGCTCTTGCGGGTGCAACTCGGCCATATGCTGCTGGACGCGGTCGATGGCCGCCTCCAGGTGGCTGTCGTAGTGCAGCCGCAGGGGCGTGACGGGCGGTGCCGAGACCACCCCCACGACGGCATCCAGCAGGGCTTCGATCCCTTCCTTCTTCAGGGCGCAGGTCTCCACCACCGGCGAGCCGAGGGCCGATGCCAGCATGGCAGTGTCGATGCGGATGCCGGCGCGTCGCACCTCGTCAATCATGTTGAGGACGGTGATGCGGGGAAGCCCGGTCTCGATCAACTGGGTGGTCAGGAACAGGCTGCGGTCCAGATGGCCGGCGTCGAGGACGTTGACGATGATGTCCGGCTCTTCGCCATGAAGGTAATCACAGCCGACCTTCTCCTCCGGCGATTGTGACGATGTGGAGAAGATGCCCGGGACATCGACGATGCGTAAGCTGACTCCGCGATGGCTGATCTCGCGCGTGGAGAGCGAGGTGGTGACCCGCTGGTAGTTGGCGACGGCGGATTGGGCGCCCGTCAGGGCATTGAACAAGCTGGTGGCGCCAGCATTGGGGTTGCCCACCAGTGCCACGGTGACGGGGGATTTCATGCGTGATAACCCTCAGGTTTCAGTCGGATGGGTTGAATTATTTCAGGCGGATGCGAATCTGCCGGGCTTCGGTGTTGCGAAGCCCCAAGCTGTAGCCCATCAGGGTGTAGATGCGCGGATCGCCGAGCGGGGCCGAGCGATCCAGGGTGACGGCAGTGCCGGCAACCACCCCGAGCGACATCATGCGGCGTTTGAAAACACCATCGGCGCTGTCGATTTTGAGGATTTCGCCCTGTTGCTCCGGGCGAAGGTCGGCAAGGGTGACGCTATCCATCTCAATGTGCTGATTCATGGTCCCGCCCTAAGAATGCGAATGCTTGTCAGTTTAATCTGGTTTTACTGATAAGGCAAAACCCCAAATGTGACATTGGAAGTTCTTTTCGCTACTACCTTGGTCTGCGGGCAGGGAGCATGCGATGGCGGAGCATTTGTGTGAGCGAAGCAGATAGCATTTGACAATGAGTTGCAATTGCGGTGATCTGTCGATGCGAGCTATTCGCACTATCAGATGAAGGGGGCACCCCATGAGCCTTTACACCCCAGCTAACGCCGCACCTCCGGGGACGCACCCGGTCGTTGGTTCCGCCATCGCCGGCGCGGGTGGTGCGGTGGCCGCCGGTACAGCCAAGGCCGCCGGTTTTCTGGCCCTTGGCAAGGGCGCGGCGGTGGGGCTGGGGGCTTTGGCTGGTGGTCCATTAGGGGCTGCCGTCGCCGTTGGGTTGATGGCGAGCTTGATCTATGGTTCGGCGGCGGTGCGCCAAAGGCGCCCTCACTGACCTGCCTGTCCTATCCTAGGAGAGGAACGAGAACAGCCTTTTGGCGGGTGGTTTGGCCGGGCTGGCGTCGATCTTGGTCGCCGAGGTGAGAATGGCGTCGATGCCGGGAATGCGGATGGTCGGGGCCTTTGCCGCCTTGGTCAGATGCGTTGCCCAATCGCGGACATGGAAATCCGGGCTGGCCCCGAATTGCTTCAGCAGGTCCGAACGCTCTGGCTGGGCGAAGTCGCTCTTGATCAGGATGAGGTTCTCGCCGTTGTGATGGCGCTTGAACAATTCCGGTTCGAAGGTCAAGGCCCGCAGCGACAGCAGAATAACCAGCATGGAAAAGTGGTCGATGGCGGGATCGAAATGCCGGACATCGCGCCGTGGGTGCTGGAAATTGATCCCACCCAGCATGGTCGAGGGCAGTCCCTTCAGTTCGGGCAGGTACATGGAATCATAGTCGATCAGCTTAAGGCGACCATCCTGGCTGACCAGGACGTTGTCGTGCTTCAAGTCGCCATGGGCGATGCCGCGTCGCAGCAGGTCAAGGCACAGACGGCCCCACGCCCGGGTCAGTCCGGCCAGTGCCGAGGCATTGCTTCGCTGGCACAGGAGTTCGGCGATGGCGCCGATGCCGCGCCCGTCGATCCAGGGCATGGTCACCACCGCGTAGTCGGTGTGGGGCGCCACGCTGGAGGTAACGAACACCTCGGCCGGCAGGAATTGCAGCGGTACCACATAGGGGCACTGGGAGGTCCGGCAGAATTTGGCCACGGCGGCGTAGCGGCGCGGCAGGTCGGGAACCTCGCGGGTGAAGCACTTGATCGCCATGGGATCTCCGCCCTTGGCCATCACCTTGAACACCCCCGCGAAATTGCCGGCCAGGAAGACCGGGCTGCGGCGCGCGTCCAGGTGCGGCTCGAATTCCAGGGTGGCAAAGCGTCCCTTGGCGTTGGCAATGGCCGTCTTGTAGTCGTTGATCAGGGGGAGGGGCATGGAAGAGTCACCGGAGGTCGATGTCGAGCATGATGAGCGTGGAATCGTCGTTGGCGAGCAATCCCTTGTCGAACAGGGCGCGGACCCGGCCGGCGAAAGAGTGATCGGATTTGAGGCTGTCGCGGAGGGTCGCCAGCTCAGTGGACACGCAGGGTGGCGGGGTGGCGCGATGGGCGCGGGCGGCTTGTCCCAGCTTGCTCTCGCCGTTGGACAGGCGCTGGAACTCGCCCAGCATTCCGGTCGCCGAGGCGGGGCGCGCCAGACTGGCCAGGGTCCGCAGCAACAGGTATTGACCGATTCCGTCCGAGGCCAGCACCACCGTCGCCCGATCCGGCAGCGCCATCTCGCCGCCATGGAGGCTGGCCTCGCGCGGCATGTCCTTCCAATTGAGCAGAAATGGCGCCCGGTCCAGCGCCGACAAGGTCGTCGGGTAGCTGGCGGCCAGGACCGGCTGGCGTCCGGTGCGGTCGAACACCATCATCTGGCTGTCGCCATAACCCAGCCACCGCAGCATCACCCGCCCCTGGCGATAGGTCAGCCAGCCCGCCATCAGCGTGGCGAACGAACCTTCACGGATGAATTTGCTGTGCCGGGCTGGCGTCGCTTTCGACCGCTCGGCGTATTCGGCGCGGAAGGTCAGGCAGAAGCCGTCCATCCACTGGTTGAGGGCCTTCAACCCGGTAAGGGGAGACTTGGGCAGCCGGGTCACCAGCGTTTCGGCCCAGGGGCCGCAGAACAGCCCGGCGCCGCCGGCGCCGTCCGATATGGCGGCCATCACTCCATCCGGCGTTTTCGCCAGCCGGAAACGGTCCTCGTTCCGCCGCCACAGCACCGTGTCGCCGCTGGTGAAGCTGTCGTTGCGGGGCTTGACGACGGATCGGCCCTGGGCTGTCCACGAAAGCATGGGGAGGCGTCGCCGGATCAAGATTCGTTACTCTTGCTCGCTGAACTCGATCTGCATCGCCGGATGCTCGATGTCGAAGGAATCGCTGATGATCGGTTCGGATCCCAAATCCGGCGCCACGGAGGGTTCGATGGGGGCGGACAGGCCGATGGCCTGGCGGGTGCCGATGTCCAGCAGTTTGAGGAGGGCCACGGCGTCGGCGTTGAACGCCATGCCCTTGATGACGGGCGTGCGGTCCAGGTCGCGGTCGAACACCTCGCAGATGATGGCGCGGTGCCGGTTGGACAGTTCGCTCGACATGTCGAACAGCAGCTTGGCGTAGGGCGCGCGCGGCAATTCCGTCGGTGACGAGGGGAAGACAACCGGCGCGTCGGTTCCGCCTGCGATGTGGCAGTTGATCAGCAGCACGTTGCCGTCGCTGGTTTTCAGCTCGGTAAGCTTCCGCGCCGTGGCCAGAAGCTCGGCGTCGGTGTTGACGTCGTTGGCCATGCCGTCGGTGATGTTGATCACCACCGGAGGGAACGAGTGCGGGTTGTCGCGCACCCAGGTTTCCAAGGTGGCGTGGGCCAGGCGGAGGGCGGCGTTCATGGGGGTGCTGTCCACTCCGACCGGATCGATCCAGCGCGACAGGGTGATGCGCTCGATCAGCACCTGGCCGCGCACCTCGGTCTCGATCTCCACCTCCTCGGTCTCGGCGTTGCTCGCCACCTCCGAGATGGGGACCAGACGGCGGCCGGCCAATCCGCCGCGCCAGCAGAATTCCGGTCGGTTGGTGCGGCCGTAGCCGATGATGCCGACGTCGAAATAATCGCGCACGCCTTCATCACGCATGCAGCGGTTGACCAGCTCTTCCAGGGTGCCGTTCAGGGCGTTGGCCACGACCACGGCGCGGCTGACCATCTTTCCCGACAGGTCGGGGCCGAATTCCTTGTTCATGGATCGCGATTGATCGATCATGAACAGGAACACTCCCTTGCACTCCCTGCTGATTTCCTGGGAATAGCTCATCTAACCCTCCTGCTCCGTCCATCATCGTCGCCGGCCGCACGACTTGCGGCATCCAGTCTGGGCGATTAGCATAATGTCACTTGCATGTACACAGCCATGTCCTTGAAAGCATAACGACATGAGAGTCACATGCATTTTCAGTTGTTGACGGTCCGGCGGCCGAGCCATGCCAGTGGGTTGTTTCCAAGGTATCCTGCCGGTCGTCTTGCTGTTATTGTGACGACGACGTCTGCGTCCCAGCGCATTTGGATGCCTGGGGCGCCATCATGGGAGCCGTCCTTATGTTGATGGGGTTTGTTAGGGGGATGTCGGCCAGATTTAATAGCGGTACCCGCGTGCTGTGGGCGTGCTCGATCATTTGGCTTGTTCTGTCGGTTGTTTATATAACCATTTTCAATGGCTGGAAGAATGTTTTTACCATGCTTCCGCATGAGTTTTTTATTGTTCTATTGGCGATCACATTGCCGATCGCGCTCATGGTTCTGATCGTCCTGCTCGCGCGGATCGTGAGCAGCGTCGATACCATGAAGTCCGAGATCACCGCCCTGTCCCAGCGGGATGTCGCCTCGGAAGGGGCGGTGACGATGTTGGCCGATCTGTTCCGCGAGCATCGCGAAGCCATCGCCGCCCAGGTGGCGGCCCAGGTCGAGGCGACCGCCCAATTGGTCCAGATGAACCAGGACGTCCGCGCTCTTGCCGCTCCCCGGCATGATGCCGGCACCGACGATCCCATGGCCTTGTTGGCCCAGTTGTTCCGCGAGCATCGCGAGGCGGTGGCCGGACAATTGGAGGCCCAGGTTTCGGCGACCGCCCAACTGGTGCAGGTGACCCGCGACAGCAGCGACGGGATCGTCGATGAGTTGCGGTCCCAGCGGGCGTTGTCGCAGGAGATCACCCAGGAACTGTCCCACATCGCCCAGAGCCGGAGCGTCGCGCCGACCACCGACCCCGTTCTCGACCCATCGCAACGGATCGACCGCATGCGGGCGCTGGCGGAGGTGCTGGGGCTGGCCCTCAACGATCTCAGCATGACGGCGACGCAGCTGCTGACCGAACACCTGAATGCGGCCCTTGGTGATCGGGAAGGCACGCGGAAATTCATCGCGAACCTGACCAACGCCTATTTCTCCGGCGACAAGAACGTCTTCTTTCGCAGTCTGGTTCATGAGGCCGTCAGCCGTCCGGACCAGTTACGGCAATGTGCGGCTGATGCCGAGGCGCGTGAGATCCGTTCGCTGGTGGCGGCGTGCGATCCCAATGATCTGGTCCGCATCGTCTTCGAAGATGGCGAGCTATGGGGCCTGGAAAAGGCCTTGGCCGAGCATTTCCGCATCGACGGGACGCCCATCATCGAGGCGTAGGGCAGTTCACGTCCCTTCCCGCGGCCCGCACTGGGGCGCGGGGGAGGTCAGCGACGCGATGATTCGACATTCGGCGACCACCTGCCCGCGGCAATTCGTCAATTGCCGCAGCTCTTCCCGCAGGGCGATCAGGTCGGCGATTTTCCGATCCACCTCATCAAGCTGACCGGCGACCATCTGGTCGGCGTCCCCGCAGGGGAGGTCCGGCCGTTCCGCCAGCGTCAGCAGGGCGCGGATGGACTCTATGGAGAATCCCAGGTCACGGCCACGCCGGATGAACCGAAGCCGTTGGGCGTGGCTTTCTCCATAAAGGCGGAAGCCGCCCTGGGTTCTAGGCGGCGGCGGCATCAGGGCGATTTTCTCGTAGTACCGGATGGTCTCGATGTTGACGCCGGTCAGCTGGCTGAGGTCTCCGATATTGATCTGCGACATGGACATCGATTCCCGTTGACTCTGTAGTGACTCCAGGGTCCATGCTCGGCTCCGATCGATGGTTTGTCCAGCACGATCGCGAGCCGTAAGGAAGGAGCCTTCGCCATGTCGGGAGCCAACGCCTGCTGTACCGGCACATGCTGCGGGACGGCCTCTCCCCAGATGCCCGTCATGCCTTTGCGCCCGGCGGCGGATCGGGCGACGCGGTCTTTCCGGGTTACCGGCATGTGCTGTGTCGAGGAGGTGCGGGCCCTGAAGGCGGCACTCGGCCCCATGGCCGGAGGTGAGGACCGTCTGAGTTTCGATCTGCTCAACGGTAGGATGACGGTGCCGTCGGGAGTCGCTCCGGACGAGGTCGTCGCCGTGATCGCCGGCCTGGGCATGACGGCGGAAGTGTGGGAGCGCTCCACCGCCTCCCAGCGCAACCAGGCCGATGCCTCCCGTCGGTGGCTCCAGGCTGCCCTGGCGGCGGTCAGCGGCACTGCAGTGGTGTCGGGTTTGATATGCGACGAGGCCCTCCACATGGCTCTGCCGGCTCGAATCGCGGAAGCGGTCGCCGTCGCGGTGGGACTGCGGATGGTGTTGCCGAAGGCGTTCGCTGCGGCCCGTTCGCTGCGGCCGGACATGAACCTGCTGATGACGGTGGCGGTGCTTGGCGCCATGGTGCTGGGCGACTGGATGGAGGCGGCGACGGTCTCGGCCCTGTTCGCCCTGTCGCTGGCGCTGGAGAGCTGGAGCGCCGAGCGGGCTCGCCGCGCCATCGCCGCCCTGATGGACAGCGCCCCGTCCCTGGCGCGGGTGAGGCGGCCCGATGGCGGCGAAGACCTCTTGCCGCCCGAGAATGTGGCGATTGGGGCCTGCTTTGTCGTTCTGCCCGGCGAGCAGATACCCTTGGACGGACGGGTGCTGGTCGGCGAGAGCATGGTGGACCAGGCGCCGATCACCGGTGAAAGTGTTCCGGTCCCGAAGTCACCCGGCATGGAGGTCTTCGCCGGATCCATCAATGCCGACGGCGTACTCGAGATCGAGAATTTGAAGTTGGCCGGAGAGACCACCCTGGCCAAGGTCGCCCGGTTGGTGGAGGAGGCCCAGGGGCAGAGATCCAAGGTTGAACGCTGGGTTGATCGTTTCGCCGCTATCTACACTCCCGCCGTCCTGGCCGGCGCGGTGGCGGTGGCGTTGCTTCCGCCGCTATTGCTGGGCCTGGGATGGTCCGAGTGGGTCTATCGGGCTCTGGTGCTTCTGGTCATTTCATGCCCCTGCGCCCTGGTGATCTCGACCCCGCTGACGGTGGTGGCCGCCATGGCTTCGGCGGCGCGGGCCGGTGTCCTGGTCAAGGGAGGCGAGTATCTCGAAACCGTGTCCCGTCTTTCGGCGATCGCCTTCGACAAGACCGGAACCTTGACCTCGGGCCGCCCCGCCGTCGAGCGGGTGGTGGCGATGGATGGCGGAAGCGAGGCCAGTATCCTGCGTTTCGCGGCGGCCCTCGAGACCCGCAGCAGTCATCCCCTGGGCCGTGCCATCCTTGACCATGCCGCCGCGCGGGGAATCGTCCCCATGCCGGCGGACGGTGTGCTGGCCCAACCCGGCAAGGGGATGAGTGGGATGGTTGAAGGCCGGATGGGGTGGCTTGGGTCACATCGCTACGCGGTCGAGCGGGGGGCCGAAACGCCTGCCGTGCGTGAAGCAGCCCAGGCCTTGGCCGAAGAGGGGCGATCCGTCGTGGCTGTCGGTGATGAGACTGGAGTTCTTGGACTGATTGCCCTGTCCGATCCCATCCGTCCGGAAGCCAGGGCGGCGCTGGCCGCGCTTCGGCGGGTGGGAGTTGGGCATCTGGTCATGTTGACCGGCGACAATGTCGCGACCGCCGAACGGGTGGCTCATGACCTTGGCCTTGATGTTGTCCGGGCCGAATTGCTGCCCGAGGATAAAAGCACTGCCATGGACGACCTCTTGCGGCAATTCGGTGTCGTCGCCATGGTGGGCGATGGCGTCAACGACGCGCCGGCCATGGCCCGTTCGTCCCTGGGGATCGCCATGGGGGCGTTCGGTACCGACACCGCCATCGAAACCTCCGATCTGGCGTTGATGTCGGACGATCTCGGCCGGCTGGCCTGGCTGGTGGGGCATTCGCGGCGGATGATGGGCGTCATCCGTCAGAACATCGGCTTCGCCA
>Ga0364874_10785_pt2 | contig 11124 bp, 12 predicted proteins | sample ExccelAu500001D4_2_FD_206922 | JGI IMG/M metagenome (GOLD analysis project Ga0364874, IMG submission 206922) | Enriched cells from Trout Bog Lake Hypolimnion, Wisconsin, USA - BchlTB.Aug07.5000.01.D4 | ecosystem: Environmental > Aquatic > Freshwater > Lake > Hypolimnion/Profundal zone | place... | reverse complement strand
GCTGTGGGTAATCTTGTGTTTTGCAGAATATGGAGAGCAAAGTCTTGAACTATAAAAGGCTGTGTTTCTTTGCTTTGCATACGCCGAATGGCATAACTCAGAGTCGCAAGCTGCGAAGAATTAAGCTTATTTTTCTCCATAAAATCGCTGTGGAATTCTTGGGCTAATTGATAACGTCCGCAATTTTGGCAATTGATTCTGGCTATACTATGTCCCTGAATGGATGACTTTTCATCTAAAGGTGTTTTGCAGATTGGGCAAATCAGAGTTTCGTTCATAAATCACCTTCCCTTGCTTCTTATTGATAGGCATTACAATACAATGCTGATATTGCCACTTTTTCATGATTTATCCAATGACTGCCTACGAAAAATTAAAAAAGTTTATTAACGAGGATATGAGACTGGCTCACATATACCAGCCAGTCATGATCGCTGAATTGCTTAGCAAGGGCGGCGAAAGCACCGTCAGGAACATAGCCCAGGCCATTTTGGACAAAGACCCAAGCCAGATAGACTACTACTCGCAGATCGTTAAAAACATGGTTGGCAAGGTTCTGACCATGAACCGAGGTATAACAACCAAGAAAGGCGACACTTATTACTTGGTTGGAGCCGAAGAACTCAAGCCCGAAGAACGTGAAGAGCTGATTGCCCTTTGCCAGCAAAAGATTGCTGACTACGAGCAAAAACGGGGTGATGCTATATGGGAACATCGTATCAGGGGCCGGGCTCCTGTCAGCGGATCAGTCCGATACGAAGTTCTCCAACGGGCTGGTTTCCGTTGTGAGTTGTGCGGGATTTCCGCCGACGTAAAGAACATTGAAGTTGACCACATTGACCCGAAGAGCCTTGGCGGCAAGGATGACATATCTAACTTTCAGGCTCTTTGCTATTCGTGCAATGCCAACAAACGAAATACGGACGACACTGATTTCAGGGACGTAAAGCAGCAATACGAACACAGGGAAATCGGATGCTTGTTCTGCGAAATATCTGCCAACAGAATCGTTGATGGGAACAAATTGGCCTACGTTATTCGAGATGGCTTTCCGGTAACGCCATTTCACTCCCTTGTTATTCCAAAACGGCACGTAGCAGACTACTTTGGTTTAACTCAGCCTGAAATCAATGCCATAAACCAGCTACTAACCAAGCAGAAAATTCTGTTGCAAAAATCCGACACTACTATCGCTGGATTTAACATTGGAATGAACTGCGGGGAAACTGCTGGGCAGACCGTATTTCATTGCCATATTCACTTAATTCCAAGGCGCAAGGGAGATGTAGAATCACCGAGAGGTGGTGTCAGACATTTGATTCCGGGGAAAGGGTACTACGACGCTCCGGATATTGATAAATAAAACAGGAGAAATATCCAATGGATGATTACCCAAAATTCGCAGTCAATCGCATGGTTCTGGTACTGATATACAAGCAACCATTTCTGGACTGGATGACCAAGATTGATGATAACCCTCTGTCCCTAACTCTGGATGATTTAAGGGATGACAATGACACTTTTCTAATACCGCAATTTGACGATACCGATGATGCTGTGAAATGGGTAGAAATTCGCTGGAGATTCTTCATCGAGGCAATTTTATTTGACTGGATTATGGATGAATCCTTATGGCCGAAGAAGCGCTCACTCAAATTGTTCCGTGAGTGGTTTGATATCCAGATTCATTCAATGGTGTGGGACTTGGCTGACGAGCCTTTGCTTGTCGAGGAATGGAATATTGATGATGAATTTGAAGACTTGGAAGAACCTAACTCGAATCTTCATTAGTGACCTAAATGAGATTGTAAATTAGTTTGTATAACTGTCACTAAAGGCCGATGGTTGCGTGATGTAATTTTCCAGAAGCTAACAATGACAAGGGATTTGACGTGATTCTAAATTCCGGCGATTTGAAATCGCGATCCACTTTCTGGCTGTATCGTTGCCGTTTTTTCCGGCAGGCGAGGCAGTCAAATGAATCGTGGCAGAACCGTGTTCGCACAGTTGTTGGGTTTCATTCCCTTCGGTCATTTCGAACATCTGGTCGATCGCTTCGCGGCGAATCGCGGTGTCAGTGAGTTCACCGCATGGAGCCATCTTCTTTGCATGACCTACGCGCAACTGACCCGACGAGAGGGGCTGCGCGATCTGGTTGCTTGCCTCAACTCCCAACGTTCCAAGCTCTATCACATCGGCATCCGCGCCCGCGTTTCCAAATCGACGCTGGCCGATGCCAACGAACGCCGCGACTGGCACTTGTTCGAAGCACTCGGGCAGCGGTTGATCGCCATCGCACTCGAACTCTATCGGGACGAGGGCATCGGTTTGGGACTCAAGGCCCCGCTCTACGCAATGGATTCGACCACCATCGACCTGTGCCTTTCCTTGTTCCCGTGGGCCGATTTCCGATCCACCAAAGCGGCGGTCAAAGCGCACACGATTATCGACCTGCGCGGTGCGATTCCTGTCTTCGTATCCATCACTACCGGAAAAGTACACGACATCAACCTGCTCGATGCTGTGATGCTGCCAGCGGGGAGCATCGTAGTAGTCGACCGGGGCTATCTGGACTTCGCCAGACTCTTCGCCCTGACGCAACGGCAAGGCAGCTTCGTAGTGCGCGCCAAGGACAATCTGCGCTATACGTGGATCGCCTCGCACGAGATCGACCGCTCGACCGGATTGTGCGCCGACCAGACAATTTTGCTGTCCACCAAGAAATCCAAGCAAGGCTATCCGCAACGGCTGCGACGTGTTTCTTTCCGCGATCCGGAAACAGGTTTGCATCTGGTCTTCCTCACCAATCGTTTCGAGCTTCCCGCACTCACTATCGCCGCCATCTACAAGCAGCGTTGGCAGATCGAGTTGTTCTTCAAATGGCTCAAACAAAATCTGACCGTAAAGCATTTCTTTGGCAACTCGGAGAATGCCGTCAAGTCACAAATATGGATCGCCATCTGCACGTATCTGCTCGTCCTTATCGCCAAGAAGCGCCTCAATTTGGCAGCTTCCCCACAGACTTTACTGAATCTTATCGAGGTCAATATGTTTGAGAAAATAACTATCAATCAAATGGTTACAGATGCACTACTGAATTTAGACGACAGCCATCCTAATAACCAATTGAATCTATTCTAAAATCGAGCGGACACTAGTGTATAACTGTCTATTAGTAACTACCCTAATAAGGTTCAACTACGATAGGCAGGAAAATGGATCTAGAAAACATAAAAGCACTGGCAGCTGAATTAGCCAAAAACGTCAAAACTGAAAAAGACCTGAATGCCTTGACGCAGAAACTGCTCAAGATGACGGTCGAAACCGCCCTCAATACCGAGCTTAGCGAGCATCTGGGCTATGAAAAACACCAGCCCAAGCCGAAAGGCAATGCTCGTAATGGCTACTCCTTCTCAACTGACAACATGACCAACCATTGTGGAATTTGAATACTTTTCGGCAAGGAAATTCATGAATTACTTGATCGGAAAGAATATTAACATAAACCTTGGTAAGTTTTTACATCCCCAAGTTGGTTACCAAGGAATATACCAAGGTTTTTGAGTGGAAGCAAATGGACGACTCTGGAACTCTGCGGACGGAAAACCCGTTTAATACTAGGTTTAACAAGGGTTTTTTGGAAGATACTGGAACTCTGTGGACGATAAATTGGCGGAAGCTGTGAGATTCGAACTCACGGAACATTTCTGTTCGGCAGTTTTCAAGACTGCTGGTTTAAACCACTCACCCAAGCTTCCCAAGGCGGTCATGATACCCGAAATCACCTGTCCCCTAAAAGGGCTCCCGGTAAAATTTAACATGATGCGATTGCAACTTTCATCCCATTTATGTAGTCTCATGCCTGCCGATTGATTTAATCGCATTCTTTTGGAGGAAATATGCAATACGAATCTCAAGTTTTGACGCAACCCGGTTCGCTCGCTCGCGTGCAGAACCAGGTGTTGCGAAATACCTACCTAATGCTGGCGCTGACCATGATCCCGACCATCATCGGCGCTTTCATCGGTACGTCCATCAACTTCTCTTTCATGGCTCTGCACCCGATCATGGGCGCGCTGCTGATGTTTGGCGCGATGATGTCTTTGATGTTCGCCGTCACCGCCTTCCGCGACAGCGTCTGGGGCATCGCTGCATTACTCGGATTTACCCTTGTGGCCGGCGTATTTCTGGGCCCAATCCTGCAAGTGGCGCTGCACCTGAAGAACGGCGCGCAACTGATCGGTATGGCCGCAGGCGGAACCGGGATCATTTTCTTCAGCCTCGCGACTATCGCCACTGTAACCAAGAGAGATTTCAGCTTCATGGGCAAATTTTTGTTCATTGGGCTGATTTTGCTGATCGTCGCGTCGCTGGCCAATATCTTCTTTCAGATACCTGCCCTGTCGCTGACCATCTCCGCAATAGCCGTGATGATCTTCTCTGCCTACATCCTGTATGATGTAAGCCAGATCGTACATGGAGGCGAGACCAATTACGTGATGGCGACGCTGGGATTGTATTTGGACATTTACAACCTGTTCATTAATCTGTTGCAACTTCTGATGGCGTTTAGCGGGGAGCGGGATTAACCTAAATATACTGGGACAAAAAGGCGACTTTCGAGTCGCCTTTTTGCCGCCCTACGCTTTCTCGAACACCGCAATAGACTCCACATGCGAAGTATGCGGAAACATGTTCATTACTCCTGCCGCTTTCAGCGTGTAACCTTTCACATGCACCAGCACCTCCGCGTCGCGCGCCAAAGTGGACGGGCTGCATGAGACATAGACGATGCGGCTCGGAGCGGTTTCGGCACTAATGGATTTCATCAGCTCAATTGCACCATCGCGCGGAGGATCGACCAGCCACTTGTTAAACAAGCCCAGCCGCGCCAACCCGGCCCCGTCCATCTCGAACAGATTCATCGCCTTGAATTGAGTATTGGCCGTTAAGCCGTTGTACCCGGCATTTTGTCCGGCACGTTTCACCAGCGCGGCGCTGCCTTCGATGCCCAGCACTTGCGCGCCGCTTCTTGCGATGGGCAAAGTAAAGTTGCCGATGCCGCAGAAAAAATCAGCGATACGCTCGCAGGGTTGCGGTGCCAGCAGACGCATGGCGCGGCTGACCATCAGGCGATTCATTTCGTTGTTCACCTGGGTAAATTCAGTCGGTGCAAACGGCATGGTGATGCCGAATTCAGGCAAGCTATAACTCAGCCGGGGCGCATCCAGCGGGTAGAACGGCACCACCGTTTCCGGCCCTTTGGTTTGCAGCCAGAACTGCACTTGGTGCGTCTCGGTAAACTGTTTGATCGCCGCTTCATCCGACGGCGAGAGCGGTTGCAGGATGCGCAGCACCAGCACATCCACATGTTCGCCTACCGCCACTTCGATTTGCGGCAATGCGTCGCGGACGGCGAAACTTTCATTCAACTCTCCCAGTAGCGGCAGCAGCCTGGCAATTTTTGGCGGGAGGATTTCGCAATGCAGCATGTCAGCCACGTATTTGCCGTTCTTCTCGCGAAAGCCAACCAGCGTTTTGCCTTTTTTCAACACATGGCGCACCGACAGCCGTGCGCGCTGGCGATAACCCCATGTCTGTCCGAAAATGGGCGGCAGCATGGTTTCAGGCTTGACCTTGCCGATACGCTCCAGGTTGTCTTCCAGTACGCGCTGCTTGACGGCGACCTGAGCAGAAACCTCAAGATGCTGCATGGAACAGCCGCCACAAACACCGAAATTCGCACATTTCGGTTGCACGCGCATGAAAGACTGTTTCAGGATTTTGCCGACTTGCGCTTGTTCGTAGTTATTTTTTTTGCGATACGAGGAATAGGTCACACGCTCGCCCGTCAGCGCGCCTTCGATGAATATCACCTTGCCGTCTGCGTGCGCAATGCCCCGGCCTTCATGGTCGAGAGATTCAATGATTACAGGATTCATGGCTTCTATCGAAAGTTATCGGAGCCGTCATTCCCGCGAAAGCGGGAATAACGAAGTATTATTCATTGCTGTTGGGAGTCCGTCCACTGCGCCAAAAATTCACGCCAGTGCGGCTCTTCGAATTTGGCCAGCGTAGCACGGATAAGCTGGCATTCCTGGTCATAACGCGCCCTGGTAAATTGCCCGCGCATCAACTGGAAACGGGCGAATACCAGATAGGTATTCACCACATCGGTCTCGCAGTAATTGCGGATTTCTCCCAGCTTGCCTTGCTGGTATGCCTCCCACACCTTACTGCCATCCATGCCCAGTTTGCCGGGAAAGCCGATGAGTTTTGCCAGTTCGTCCAACGGTGCGTTGGCGCGCCCGGTGTACATGGCGAGCAAGTCCATCAGGTCGAGATGACGCGTGTGGTAGCGGCTGATGTAGTTGTTCCACTTGAAATCGCGGTCGTCTTCGCCCATATCCCAATAGCGAGGGCACTGTACACCGTGGATCAGGCCGCGATAATGCAGCACCGGCAAATCAAACCCTCCACCATTCCACGACACGAGTTGAGGGGAATATTTTTCAATGCCGTCGAAAAAACGCTGGATAATGCTGCCTTCATTTTCATTCAACTCACCCAGCGACCACACGCGAAAACCATCCCCCTCGCGCAATACGCAGGAAATCGCCGCAACGCGGTGTAAATGATGTTGCAGGAAATCGCTGCCGGTTTTTTGGCGGCGCATCTGAAAGGCCATTTCCGCTATATTCTTGTCGCTTACAGCGCTGTCCAGCCCATACAAGGTGCGTAAACCCGCGATGTCGGGGATAGTTTCGATGTCAAAAACAAGGGTAGGATTCATGGCTAATGAAAACAGGTAAAATACGGGAGAGATTGTAGCCCATCGCATGGCCTGCCGGCGAAAAACCGGAGAGGGCCATGCCCTGATAAAATTTGCATAACATGAAAAACATTCGTACAGTCTTTCTTCTATGCTTTGCTTTCGCTTTGTCTGATGCCGGGGCAGAAGTAACCATACTCAAGATAGGTTCGCAAACCATCCTTGCCGAAATCGCCGACACGCCCCAAAGCCGTAAACATGGGCTGATGCAGCGCAGTCATTTGTGCGACGATTGCGGCATGTTGTTTGTGTTTGAGAAAGCCGACCGGTACAGTTTCTGGATGAAGAATACCCCACTGCCGTTGAGCATTGCATTCATCTCAACCGACGGCAGCATCATCAACATCGAGGAAATGCTGCCCGACACCACCGACACCCATGATTCACTAGGCGAGGCGATGTATGTCCTGGAAATGAACAGCGGCTGGTTCGCCAAAAAAGGCATAGCACCTTCCGCCAAGGTTCAAGGCTTGAAACGCGTCCCAAAGCCACAATAAATTACCCTGCGGCACATTCGTTAATTTCAACATCTGCTTCCGGCTGAATATCTTTGGTATCAGTTTTGGCGTAGCATCCATTACCAGGTAATTCCGCACGGCAACGCAACAACCCAAAACCGGAGAGGCACGTCATGAATGAGAAAATCCGTCACATTCTCGGCCAGATAACGGCTCTTGAAGATGAGTTGCGTGAATCGCTCCACGAGCAGGAGCATACCCTGTTTTATCAAATCAAAGGGAAGCGCGTTGAATTCGAGCGAGCCATCAAGGATGCACATATCCAGCTCAGAATGGGGGTGTTTCGCTGGTTCCTATCAGTCCGCCCGCAAAATTATCTAACCGCTCCTTTTATCTACGGCATGATTGTTCCTTTGGTCATGCTGGATCTTGGCGTCACGATTTACCAGACGACTTGTTTCCCGATCTACGGCATTGCCAAAGCCAGGCGATCCGACTATATCGTGTTTGACCACTTGCACCTGGCGTATCTCAACGTCTTCGATAAGGCTCACTGCCTTTACTGCTCTTATGCCAATGGGTTGATCGCTTACAGCCTCGAAATTACGGCGCGTACCGAGCAGTATTTTTGCCCGATCAAACATGCGCATAAAATTCTTGGTTCCCATTCGCGCTACGCCCGGTTTCTGGATTACGGAGAAGCGAATGATTTTCAGGCCAAGCGAGAAACTTTGCGTGCCGATCTGGCCCGGGAAAGAGTTATCTCTGCATCTCCGCAGAACAATAACAAGGAAAAACCCCCCGTATGCAAATAAGAAGATGCTTTGCTTCCAAATTCAATCCACTGTAATAAAACCTTCACATCTAGCGGGTAGCATTAGCGGCTAACCTCACCCAGACTAGGGAAATATGATGATTAGCAGCGAACATACTTCCAAACAATTTGACGTAGAACTCGGCGCGATCCGTGACCGCGTACTTCAGATGGGCGGATTGGTAGAAAGCCAGATCCAGCGTGCTATCGAGTCGTTGATCAATCGCGACGAGGAATTGATGGAACGAGTTATCGCCGACGACCACCGTGTCAACGCTCTGGAAGTGGAAATTGACGAGGGCTGCAACCACATCATCGCTTGCCGTCAGCCGACTGCCGGTGATTTACGCATGGTGATGACCGTAATCAAGACCATCACCGATCTCGAACGAATCGGTGACGAGGCAAAAAAGATTGCCCGCATGGCACAGTTGTTAGCGCAGAAGGAGCAACTCCATGGTATGCCCCGCTATTCGGAAATCAGGCACGTTGCAGCACTGGCCCAGGAAATGCTGCATAAGTCCCTGGACGCATTCGCCCGTCTTGACCTTACAGTTGTTACTCACATAGTTCGCCAGGACGAGCAAGTAGACGAAGAATACCGCGCCATTCTGCGCCACCTCATCACTTTCATGATGGAAGATCCCCGCACTATTTCAACCTCATTCGAAATTCTGTTCATCGCGAAAGCGATTGAACGCATCGGCGACCACGCAAAAAACATGTCCGAATATGTGGTGTACATGGTCAAGGGTCGCGATGTGCGCCATGTCACCATGGAAGAAATCGAACACGAAGTGCTGTAAGAAGCGCCGAGAAATCCATTCCTGTCTGCGGCAACGAAACCCCGCGTTGCGGCGTTACCACGCGGGGCATGGGAACGATATAATCGTTGAACATTCCGTTACTGCCTGCTCACTCGGCAAGCATGTTTACTCCATTTGCGCCCACTGCAGAATAAACCAATTGACCGGCATATGAGCCACCAGCATACAGGGCTGGTAATACAGCATAAAGGTTAGAGAGTGTGGCTGCATAATTTTGAGCCGGCAACCATGCCAGTCCATCAATACTGGTATAAATACTGCCGCCATCTCCGACTGCAACAAATTGATGTCCAAAAGTCACAGCATTTAACGAAGTTGTAGGAATAGCGTTTTGCGTCGTCCAAGTTAGCCCATCAGGACTAGTAACTAGCGTCCCGTTGGCACCGACCGCCACAAAAGTAGCGGCGGGCAGGTTTTGGTAAGTGTACCCATTCTGTGGAGTGTACACGTATGCCAACTGTGGGGTTCCATATGCCACCCCCTTTAGATCAGGCAGGAGAGAGGAAGTTGGTACAGTCTGCCAATAATTTACTCCATCGCCATAAATCACTGTTCCTGCCTCACCAACGGCTACATATCTGCCGTTCCCATAGGTTATTCCATATAGCGCATTCGTCGTGACGAGTGGAGAAATAGTCCAGGTTGCACCATCACTGCTGGTGATGATTGTGCCTTTGGCACCTATCGCGATAAATCCTGCACCCAGATTGGAGACAGCATACAGATCATTCGATGTTGCACTTTTTTCTTGTGTCCAGGTTGCACCATCTGTACTAAGCAATATCGTGCCTCCATCCCCTACAGCTAGAAATTTTCCGTTGTTATAGATTATGGCGTTGAGATTTGCGCCGGTTGAGGTGTAATTGGTTGGCGTCCAGGAAATTGACCCATCGATGCTTGAAACCAGTCCCGAAAAAAGTGAGCCATTGATTCCTGCGGCGACGAAAACCCCCGTACTTCCCAAGTTGACCAAGCCTGATGTTAGAGTGCTGACTGAAGGAGTGCCATACGCAATGCCATGCAAATCTTGTGTGCTTAAAGCTGCGCCAGGAGGATTCCATGTCGAATTTCCATTACTGTCCAGCCCACCGGCCAGCCTGGGCGTAGCCGTGACCGAAGGAGTACCTGATCCACCCGGGCCGCCGTTGGATCTTGCGTTAATCGAAAAAGCATACGTTGTACCGTTAATCAATCCTGTGATTACTGTCGGCGAAGATACCTTGACCAGCGTTGCACACGCTGAGGTGCAGCTTTGTATGTCAATAGTGGTTCCAACCGTTCTCCATATCCAATATTCAACGCCGGGCTGCATATTCCACGAAAGGGTTGCACTTGTATCCCCGGCTACAACATTGACATTGATTGGTGCGGAAGCAGATGAACCGCCCCCGCCACAACCGACTAAAGGAATGGTGACTACAATCACCATGATAAATGCAAAGAATCGTCTCATTTCAATGACCAATAAATGGAAGCCAAATTTGGATATTTTCTTTTACCCGGAAGACACAAGTTTTCCAAGTGGAGTGCGGACATTCGCCGATGTAATGAATAGCTACTCTGACAAAGAGGCGTAATTAAGCCTATCAGGCGTCTTATTGTCAAGACTAAGCACAACTCCCGGCCACCTTGGATGTTCTATAAATGCGCGTCATGCGCGTACAGTCTATTGCTTAATAAGTAAATTTTGTGGTTTCCCTGTGCAGTTACTCATCCGCAGCAATTTGTCCGGTTAATTTTTCCGCATGGCCTATACAGCTATTGAACACAGCGAAACTGTGCTTTACTGAGCCCACGTTGCGTATCTGGCTTGGGTGTATCACTTATGCATAACGGCATCGTTGCTCTTGAACAGCATGCTGAAAATGCTACCTATGGAATTTTTGAGCTTTCCAAATTCCGTATATGTCTTGACCGGTACAATTTACTTACAACGTTTAGCGGGTTTTTGGTTAGAATATCACCTTTGCAGAAAGCGGCTCATCCGATAATCCGGGATTCAAGAAGTCAGTACGGCACGCTCATGTCAACATATTCAAACAATGAAATGGAACACCCATGAAAAAAGTCACAATTTTCTTGTCCCTGTTGCTCACCTTAATCCTGCTTCAAGGATGTCATGGCAGCAGTAGCAGTAACAATTCAAGTACGGTGCGCCTTGTTAATGGAACCCCCGGTACACTGGATATGTAC
>Ga0364874_10586_pt2 | contig 11152 bp, 13 predicted proteins | sample ExccelAu500001D4_2_FD_206922 | JGI IMG/M metagenome (GOLD analysis project Ga0364874, IMG submission 206922) | Enriched cells from Trout Bog Lake Hypolimnion, Wisconsin, USA - BchlTB.Aug07.5000.01.D4 | ecosystem: Environmental > Aquatic > Freshwater > Lake > Hypolimnion/Profundal zone | place... | reverse complement strand
TGTATGATGCATTTTTAAAAGGCTTGTTATTGGGGATGATGCTTGCCATATCGGTAGGCCCGGTTATTTTTTCAATTATCAAACAAAGTATCAATAATGGCCATAAAGGGGGATTTACTTTTGTTGCAGGGGTAAGCGCCAGTGATATAACCATGGTGGTAATCAGTCAGCTTTTTACCGAACTCTTTCGCAGTTTACTCAATTTTAAAAAGGAAATAGGAATTGGTGGCAGTATTTTATTAATTGCTATTGGCATCTTCGTTTTATTTTTTAAAAAGGTAAAAGTTAATGAAGATGGTTCCATAATGCAGGAAATGAGAAAAAGGGATTATGTGAAAACCTTTTTATCCGGGTATTTTATCAATACCCTTAACCCCAGTGTTATTATGTTTTGGCTGGTAATTGCCACTTCGGTAGTGGATTATGCATTTAGTTACAGGTTGATTATGTTTGCTACCTGCCTTGTTTTTATGTTATCAACAGATATTTTAAAAGTTTTACTGGCCGGAAAGATCCGCCAGAAATTAACCCCAAGGAATATTCATCTGATTAACCAGTTATCCGGTTTAATATTAGTAGGTTTTGGTATTGCCTTAATCTGGGGTACCCTGGAGTTTGGAAGCAAACTGCATTAGATTTAACGAAAACTTTCCTTATTCATATTGTAATAAATTTTATCTTTCATAACATGAAAGCAGTACTGCTCCTTTTATGCTTAGAAATAACACTTCATTCATTTGCTCAAAATGATTTTGTAGTACTGAAGAAAAGGGGGATTACCATCGAACGGTTTTATGGCGGCAGCCCAATTAAAGTATATACCAAAGACGATTATCTTTTTGAAGGCTGGGTTTCCAAATGTTTTCATGATACCATTCGTATTCACCTGGGATATATGGGACTGGTTGGTAAAGGTTTTGGCACTACCATTGATTCTGTATTTACCGGTTATGCAGATGTTCCGTTAAAAGACATTACAATTATCCCCTCAAAAAGGTTAACTACTGCACAAATTGGTAATTTTCTGATTAAACTGGGAATTATTGCCGGAGGTGTTATTGGTATAAATCAATTAAATATTTCAGCGCCCGGTATTTACCTGGCACAGTTTGGTGCTGCCATAGCATTGAATTTTGCATCAAACCTGATACATCCTTTCCGGAACAGTAAACCCCCGGGTTATCATCTGGGGAAAAAATTTACATTGGCCTATATTAATCTGTCCACTTCAAAATAGTATCTTGCTTTCATGGCAAAGAAAACCTCAGCAGGAAAAAGGATCTGGAGATTTATTAAGCGTTTATTTCTGGTGGCTTTTATCAGTTCTGTTCTGTATGTGGTTATTTGTATCTGGATGATACCCCCTGTAACTTTTACCCAAATACAGTATGGTTTTAATTTTGGAATACATAAAGATTATGTAGCGTACAAAGATATTTCCTATAATGTAAAACTGGCTGCAATTGCCAGTGAAGACCAGGCTTTTCCGGATCATAACGGATTTGATTGGGATGCTATTGAAAAAAGCCTTAAACCTAAAAAGAAGCATAAGAAATCAAAAATTCCATTGGGGGGCGCTGCCAGCACTATTTCTCAGCAAACAGCAAAAAACGCATTTTTATGGCAGGGCAGTGGCATAACCAGATGGGTTAGAAAAGTTCCTGAATTTTATTTTACAGGGTTGATAGAATTAATCTGGGGTAAAAGAAGAATTTTAGAAGTGTATCTCAATATTATAGAAATGGGCCCCGGTATATACGGAATTGAAGCAGCTGCACAACATTATTTTCATAAACCTGCCAAAAACTTAAGCAGGGAAGAAGCAGCTAAGATTATTGCCTGCCTTCCTAATCCTAAACTGTTTTCTGTGGTGCCTGCCAGCAGAAGAGTAGCCTGGCGTTATCCTCAGATTTTACAACAAATGCGTAATATTGAAGACGATGAGGATATTTTAAAAATCATTCAATAATATCGTTTACTGCTTTTATGGCGGTTTCAAGCCTTTGATTATATTCACCACTTATTTCCACCCATGGTACTTGTTGATTAAGCAGGAGATCTTTATAAATATGGTATAATTCTGTACGGGGGCCTTCATCCGGGTATTCCCTCAGTTCGTCCTGTACCCAGGGCAGGTCTGTATTGCAGAATAAATACAGGTCATATTTTCTGTTAACTATTTCATCCAGAATAAACTGATGGCATTTGCCAAATACATATTCATTCCAGACTTTCATTACATACATATCTGTATCTATAAACAGTAACGCTGTATTTTCTTTTACCCTTAAAGTATATTCATCCTCCAGGGCTATCTGACCTTTGGCTATAATTAAAAGGTCGTCAAAATCGTAGGCTTTACCATTGGCGTGTAAATATTCGCGTGCAAATTCAGGGCACCATTCTGTATTAAAATGTTGTGCCAGCAATGCACATAATGTACTTTTCCCCGTAGATTCAGGACCTATTATAACTATTTTTTTCAGCGTTTTTCTTTTTTAAAATGAACAGCAAAATAAACAAGTTTCACGCAGCAAGCAAAGAAGTAAGGTTTTGAACTCTGAATTGCCTTACCATTTTTTTATTGACTTTGGATATATACTTCTTTGCAAAAAAAGTAGTGGACCAAAACCGGGTGCAACATAAATACCCGGGATTAGAAAACAAAATATCAGGAAAGAAATGGTACCAGCGGTATCCTTTTTTTTGAAAATAAATCCGGCATTTTCGCTCATATCCTAAATCTACTGCTGCTGCCATTACTGCATCCCGCTGGCAACGGGATTTTATAAATGGCTTCACCAGTCTCCTGTCAAAGCCATTAAAATAAAATAAGTCCACCAGCTCCTTATAATTCTGATACCTGGAATATGCATCAAATTGCGGAAACAAGGGTATGCTAAAAAATACAATAAAAATAACCATTTTAAGAAGCGGGTAATTGAATAACCACCATCCATTTAATTTTTCAAATAACATAAACAGCAGGATGGCTTCTATTATAGTAACCAAATGCAATAAAATACCAGCTCTTATATAAGGGTGTATGAAATGCACACTAAATGGGGATTGGTTGTTTCTTTAAAATTATTGCTTTGTCCAGTAAATTAAAATGTTTTTTGGCATTAATTATACAGTATTAAAGGACTAAGGTTTTAGTTTTTTCTTTTTTAATCCATTCTGCCAGTCCCGCAACAGCCAATACCAGCAATACTAAAAATTGCACACTGGTAAAAACATAGCCTTTAATAAAATAGAGTGGTATACTGGCCATATTGGTAGCAATCCACCAGATCCAGCTTTCTATTTTTTTCTTTGCCATTAACCACATTCCCGTATAAGCGGTTGAACTGGCAAACGCATCAGCCCATGGTATCGCTTCGGGTGCAAAAGCTTGTTTTAACCAGGTTAATGAGAAATAAATCACCACATAAAAACTGATAAAAAACAATAATTGCTGTATCCATTCTTTACCGGAGCTATAGGTAATATGCAACACCACTTCATGTTTCACTGTGTCTTTCCGGCTCCATAAAATCCAGCCGTAAATACTCATTACTGTATAGTAAAAATTAACACTTGCCTCTCCGAATAAACGCCCTTTTACACTGATATAGATATAAATAACAGTATTCAGCAGCCCTACCGGATATACTAATATGTTTTCTTTTTTGCTGTACCAGACACTGGCAATTCCTGAAAAAACAGCAATAAATTCCAGCCAGGTTGTATCTTTTAACCCGTTAATCAGTTGATGCCAAAATTCTGTCATACTTATGAAATGTGAAATTTAATAGAATAATCAAAGATAGTGGCTCAATAGTTTTTAACTTGCCTATTCTAAATCAAATATTATGATCCGTAATGCAACTGCCGTATGGAACGGCTCCGGTAAAGAAGGCAATGGCCATCTTACCACTCAAAGCACTGTATTGAATAAAACACAGTATTCCTTTAACTCCCGCTTTGAAAACGGGATTGGAACCAACCCTGAAGAACTGATTGCGGCTGCCCATGCTGGCTGTTTTACTATGAAACTCAGTTTTGTATTAGGTGCTGCCGGTTTTACAGCTGAAACCCTGGAAACTAAATGTGAGATTACTTTTGAAAACGGAAGTGTTACAAAATCTCATTTAATATTATCAGCAAAAATTCCTGGTATTAGTCCGGAAGTATTTGAAGCCAGTGTAGAAGAAGCTGAAAAGAATTGCCCAATAAGCCTGTTATTGAAAACAGCTATTTCCACTACTGCTACTTTATTGTAAAATCAGTACTGAATTAGAATACTTTTTTTACAAATGATTGGAAAGAGACTGTTTTAAATGTAAAGTCCTGAGAATCATTTGATCAGGAGTTTAAAAAAGATATCTGAACCTAAAGAGGCTGTCCTAAATATATGGACAGCCTCTTTTACTTATTAATACAATATTACTCTTTCGTAAAATTGAATTTAATTCTATTTTACAATAATTAAGAAGACTTGAATACGATTATTCAAATAGCATTTTTCTCTTTACCCAATCCATTATTTAGAAGATACAATACTGGTTTATTCAGCTCTTTCTCTTTTTAACCAGTATAATAGTTGCAATTGTTGCAAAAACAATAAATGGTATCCAGTTGCCAAATTCTTTTCCCATATTATAGCCTTTCATTTTACCCGTAGTATCTGCAATAAAAATTAAGTACATAATCATATTATTCATTTATTAAAGCATAAACAGCAAAACTGGCCAGCCAGTGTTCACCACCATAACTACCGGATGCCACATTAGGCAAGCTGGCTTTCAGATGTTTTACAGCAGCATTAATCATCAGTTTTCTGCGCATATCCTGCTTAGGTAAAACAGAAGCAATTCCTTTTAAACACCAGCTTCTGCTAAAACATAAACCATCCAAATGTACAATTTGCATGTCATTTCTATCTGATACTACCGGTAAAATGGTTAAATGATATAATCCTTCATTTCCTATAAAACCATTAAACCAGGTTAGAAAATCCTGTTTGTTATACACCCTGCGCATTAAATCTGCTTCTTCCAGAGAAGGAGATAAAAAATCTGTTCCATCCGGTTCCCATCTTGAAGGCGCATTTTTATCGTTTCTGTAGATCTTTTTAGCAGCGGCTATAATCGCATTTTCAAATGTGGTATTATGAACTGATCTGGCATAATCCAACGCAAATACCAAACCGAATGCCGTATTGGGATGCACCCCTGTTCTGTTGGGGTAGGTTTGCTTGGGTAAAAACTGCATCCATATTTTTACAATACTATCACATAAAGGAGACAGGGCTGTTTTCCATTGTAAAGCATCGGGGTCGTTCCAGGTATTTAATTCCTGCTGCAGTTTTAATAACCAGGCCCAGCCATAAGTTCTTTCAAAGCTTTTAGTAAGCGGGGTATTAAAATAATTTACTTCTGTTTTTATGTTTTGAGGGGATAAGGTTCTGGAAAGTAATGTTCTGATTTTCTGAGCTTCCGGCATATCAGGATAATCTTTCAGTAATCTAACCAGCATCCAGTGACCATGAACACTGCTATGCCAGTCAAAACAGCCATAAAAAGAAGGATGCATTTTAATGGGTGTAATAATCTGGTCACTATCACTAATAGCAGTATGATTTATTTTATTGGGGTATTCCTGTTCAATACATTTTAAGGGTAAAGAAGCCAGGTGCGATGCCCCTTGCACTGTTAAATGAAAGGCTGTACTGTCTTTATTAACAGTATATAAGGATTGCTGGGCAGTTAAATTAACCAGCGTAAAAAAGGATAAAGCCACAAACAGTATTTTCATGAATTGGTTTTATGTACAAAATACAAAAGTCCCGCATTAAGCGGGACTTTTGTCAACTACTATTTTAAAACAATCTTTTATTCTGCTTCAGCCACAACTTCTTTTACTTCAGGAATCATTCTTTTCATCATGCCTTCTATTCCGGCTTTTAGTGTTATCATAGAAGAAGGGCATCCGCTGCAGCTTCCCTGCAACATTAAATTCACTACTCCTTCATTGTAACTTTTAAATTGTATAGCACCGCCATCCATTTCAACGGCTGGCTTCACATAATTTTCCAGTAATTCCTTTACTCTTTTTACCACATCATCATCATCTACAGAAACTGTATTGGTAGCCTGTTGTTTTAATTTAAGTGCTTCTTCTTCATTCACAACCACACCACCATTCTCCAGGTATTCTTTCAGAAATTGCTTAATTGTGGGTATCACATCCTGCCAGTCTTCCAGATCACTGGTTTTGGTAAGTGTTACAAAATTGCTTGCAATAAATACACACTTTATAAAAGGAAAACTAAATAATTCTTTTGCCAGGGGAGAAGCAATTGCCAAAGCTTCATCCTGTATATCAATGCTCTTTCCCGGATATAATAATTTGTTGGCAACAAATTTCATGGTATCCGGATTTGGGGTCATTTCAGTATAAATTGAAATGATGGTATTTCCTGTTTTTATCATAACTCTAAATTTTCAGCAATACAAAAATACACAAATAATAAGTCCACGGAATTGATGAAATATAAAGGTTGACTATTTTTCGTTAATCGAAAGACTCAAATGAGTATATTTTAAGCCAAAACAGTAATTAACCCCCTGATAACAGCTCCTAATTTTACCGCTTCAAATATCCGTTGCTCAGATCCGCCGTTGTGTAATACAGACTGTTCGTGAGAAGCTACACACATTTCACAACCGTTTAAAGAAGATACAACCAGGCTTACCAGTTCAAAAAACTCCTTTCCCAACACCGGATTCATCATAATATTCATTTTAATGCCGGCTGGAATATTATTATAGCTGTCCTTTTTTACAAAGTGGCGGAACCTGTAAAACACATTGTTTACGTTTAATAAGGAAGTACAGGCAATAATTTCTGCAATTTCAGCTGCTGAGGCACCAGCTTCGGTTGCCAGAATGCTGAAACTTTCTTTCAGTATATCAAATTTCTCATTTACGGCAACACTTAATGCCAGTAATAAAGCTTCTTTCCTGTTTATATACTGTGTATTATTCAATACATTACCCACATTAATCTTGAGGTCTTTAATATAACGGGAATCTGTATTCAACAAGGCCTCGGCATTTGCAGAAGGCTGGTATTCATTTAATTTAAGTTCTGCCAGCAGATTGGCAAAAGTTTCATTTTCTATCGCTGTCATTATTGCTGATTTTAAAGGGCTGACCTAAAAGATAGAGGAGCGTTCTGAAATTGCATAAATAGTATTTCGCCTCAATTACCTGCCTGTGAAGGTTATGCTTTAGGGTCAGCCCCTGATTGTTTAGTTTAATTGTGCGGTTAAGGTTTCCTGTCCTTTATTCCAGTTGCAGGGGCAAAGTTCATCTGTTTGTAAAGCATCCAATACACGGATTACTTCCTGAACATTACGGCCCACATTTAAATCATATACACTTACCCAACGAATAATTCCCTGAGGATCAATGATAAATGTTGCACGGTAGGCTATTTTTTCTTCTGCATCCAATATACCTAATTCTTCTGCTAATGATTTGGAGGTATCTGCCAGCATCGGAAATTTCAGGTCTCTCAAATCAGCATGATCTCTCCTCCAGGCTGCATGTACAAATTCTGAATCTGTAGAAGCACCTATTAATACCGCATCACGGTCTTTAAAATCATTGGTTCTTTTATTGAATTCTGCTATTTCTGTTGGGCATACAAATGTGAAATCTTTTGGCCACCAGAATAATACGGTCCACTTTCCATCTGCACTTGCATAATCATTGGTTAACTCAATAAATTCTTTTCCTTTTTCAATAGATACTACTGCTTTCTTTTTAAAAGAAGGGAATACACTTCCTACGGATAAAACACGATTGCTCATAACTTGATTTGTTTTAAATAATTAATTTATTTGAAATAATAAAGGTTAACTATTGATTTGTTGCTTATTGATTGAGGTGCAAAAGTGCAGAATTTGAATGATAGAGAAACATTGTATCTTTCTATATGCAATAGATAAAATCTATTTATAAGTATATTAAAGCAACAGGAAGTTTGTATTGCTATATAAATAAAATAGCCGGAATAGATACTTTCAATACGTTCTGTTCACATACAGCAAAAGCATTCTTTTGCCGGCTATTTTAAAAGGGGAGTATCAATTAAAAGTTGATGAACCTTTTAAACTGCATGTGTTTTATCCTTAGCCATGAGTAAAGGAATAGGTTATTAGGTAAGTCAACTCATGTTAACTTCAGGTAACTACAACACCCGAAGTTTAGCGTAGTTCAGCATTATTTTCTTTTCGCCATTTTTATCAAAGCGAATGGTAGCAATTGGATTATGTGCAGAGCCTTCTAACTGTATCACTTCTCCAAACCCAAATTTCTGGTGTTCCACTCTTTGTCCCTGTTCTAAATTACTGGTATCACTCGCTTCAAAATCCACAGAAGGAATATGATTTACCGGTGCTGGCTGCCGGTTTACTGGTGTTAGATAAGATGGCTTTTTATCTATCCCTTCTTTATTTCCAGCTCCTGTCTGTTTACCGGGTGTTGGGCCATATCTTTTTTCAGCTTGTTTAATATCATTATATTCCCCGTAACCTGCTGAACGGTTCATTCTTTCAAAAGCAGTACCCATACTTCCCTGGGTATTTCTGGCACCACCACCAGCATAAGCCCTGTCTAAATATTCTTCCGGCATTTCTGTTAAAAATCTGCTGGGTTCATTTTGTACTAAATTCCCAAACCTATAACGGGCATTTGCATAGGTTAGCCAAAGTCTTTGTTTTGCTCTGGTGACTGCCACATAAAATAACCTGCGTTCTTCTTCCAGTTCTTCCCTGGTATTAATAGCCATAGCATTGGGGAAAAGTGTTTCTTCCACCCCGCCTACAAAAACACATCCAAATTCCAAACCTTTAGCCGCATGTATGGTCATCAGCTTTACAGAATCACTGTCTTCTTTTTCATTATCTGCATCTGTTAATAAGGTAATCTGCTGCAGGTAGCTTCCCAAAGATTTTGTTCCCACTACTTCGCCATCTTCCGTATCCGGACTTTCTGTCCATTCCTTTATAGAATTCAGCAATTCCTGAATATTTTCATATTTGGCCAATCCTTCGGTTGTTTTATCATTAAACAACTCTTTTACAATATTCGTATGTTTACCAACCTGTAAAGCCACATCATAAGCATTATTCTTTTCCAGCATGCTCTGGAAATACTTAATCATTGTAATAAAATTCTGAAGCGCTTCCAGTGTACCGGCTTTAAAACCAAACTGCCCGGCTCTTTCTACCACTTCATACATAGAAATCTGCTGTTCATTTGCAATGATCACACATTTTTCCATGGTTGTCTTTCCAATACCTCTTGCCGGAAAATTGATAATTCTTTTTAACGCTTCTTCGTCTTTGGTATTAACTATAATACGCAGATAGCCCAAAAAATCTTTGATTTCTTTTCTTTGGTAAAAGCTGATGCCCCCATAAATTTTATAGACAATGCCCATTCTCCGCAATGCTTCTTCAAAAGACCTGGATTGGGCATTGGTACGGTACAAAATGGCAAAATCCCGGTTATAATAATGATTACGTAATTTTTGTTCCTGAATGGTATCGGCTACAAATTTACCTTCCTCATTATCTGTCATGGTTCTTACCAGCTTAATCTTTTCACCGCTTTCATTTTCAGTCCATAAATTTTTAGGTAATTGCCCTTTGTTATTCTTAATTACTTCATTTGCAACACCCAGTATACTTTGGGTACTACGGTAATTCTGTTCCAGTTTCACCACTTTTACCTCATCATAATCCTTCTGAAACTGTAAAATATTTTCAATGGTTGCCCCCCGGAAACTATAAATACTTTGTGCATCATCCCCCACTACACAAACATTTTCGTGCATGGCACCCAATAATTTGGTAATCTGATACTGTACGGGGTTGGTATCCTGGTACTCATCAATCAGGATATATTTGAATTTTCGTTGATACTTACTCAATGCCTCATTATTGGTTTTCAATAATTCGTACATTTTCAATAAGAGATCATCAAAATCCATGGCGCCATTTTTAAAACAACGTGCCGCATAATATTGATAAATCTGTGCAATAGCCGGTCGGTTCGCACGCATATCTTCCTGTTGCAGGTAATAGTCGGTGGCATATTCCCCCGGCCCCACCAATGCATTTTTTGCGGAAGAAATCCGGTTATGAACCACACTGGGTTTATAATGTTTATCATCCAGGTTTAGTTCATTGATAACCGTTTTTAAAACACTGCGACTATCATCGGTATCATAAATGGTAAAATTATTGGGATAGCCAATTTTATTGGCTTCGGCCCTTAAAATTCGGGCAAATACACTGTGAAAGGTTCCGATATATAAATTCCTGGCTTCATTATTACCCAAAATCCTTTCAATACGTTCCTTCATTTCTTTGGCGGCTTTATTGGTAAAAGTCAGTGCCAGTATATTAAAAGAGTCTACACCGCTTGCCATTAAATGAGCAATCCGGGTAGTTAAAACCTTTGTTTTACCACTTCCGGCCCCGGCTACGATCATGATGGGGCCATTAATATGCTTTACCGCTTCCAGTTGCGGTTCATTTAGTCCTTGTAAATACTCCTGCATGGGTGCAAGTTAAAGTTTGCTGCGCGATGCTGCCACTGTTTGCACATCTCTTTTTATTAACATGATAAGGGAAACTATGTTTTTGAAGATTTCATTCTTTACTTAAAACGATTGTTTATTTTTGCATTCCGCTACTATTGATACTTTTTTGCAGTTGCAAAATCAAAATTCTTCAACTCATATTATCTAAAATTTTTTAGCCTTTTAATTCGGAAAGATTATGCCCATACCTGTACCAAATGATCATTAAACCCATATCAAAGCCATGATAAACCCATGACAAGCCATGGTTTACATGGTGAAAACTGGTTTATTTTGGCTGAATATTGGTTGTAACGATACTTTGTTAATACTCATTTAACCTATACTAGTTATTCAAGTTCATATAAGGATCTCTTAAGCAATTGATATAATCCACCGGAATTATTTCTGTAATAAAACAACAATACATTTCTGTTTTGATTTTTTATAAAACAAATTTGACTTTAGTTAAAAACTATCCTCTCTTTTGTTTTATTTTTTTTGCATAAAA
>Ga0364874_10633_pt2 | contig 11158 bp, 8 predicted proteins | sample ExccelAu500001D4_2_FD_206922 | JGI IMG/M metagenome (GOLD analysis project Ga0364874, IMG submission 206922) | Enriched cells from Trout Bog Lake Hypolimnion, Wisconsin, USA - BchlTB.Aug07.5000.01.D4 | ecosystem: Environmental > Aquatic > Freshwater > Lake > Hypolimnion/Profundal zone | place: USA... | reverse complement strand
GGTAAAGCCGTTGGGGCCGGTGAAAGAATTTGAGGCGTTGAAGATATTCGCGCCATTGAAGGTGTTCGCGCTGGTAAATGTCTGGTTTTGGTCCAACAAAGCCACATCGGACGCAAGCCGCGCGTCCGCCAGAGTGCCGAGGGTGATATTCGCGGCATTGAGGCTGTTAAGATTGGAGCCGTTGCCTGTGAAGCTGTTGGTGGCGTTGACAAAATTGACGCTGTTGGAATAAGTGCCTGAAATCAGCGTCGAGGAAATGGTGCCGGTGATCTGCGTGGCGAGCAACGAGCCGAGCAAATTGCTGGCGCTGGTGGCAAACAAAGCATAGGGCACGGGCAGGATCGGCTGCCGCGGCGTCAGGTCCGTGAAATTGGTCACGCCCAGGGCGCGAACCCCAATGTCCAGCCAGTCATTGGAGCCATTGGAGGTGCCGTTGAATACACCGGAGCCGAAGTTCAAAATCACGGTGAACAGACCATTGGAGACGGGCACGGCGGCATTGGTCAGCCAGACGCTGACTTGAACACCGTTGGTGGGGGCGTTGAATACCGCAAAGCGAAAATCGTAGTTGGTGTTCGCCGGCGTCCCCGACACATTCAACCGCCCCTGATAGGAAATGGCGCTGCCCTGCGCCATTAGAGGCGCAGTCGCCGCGAAAAATAAAACCGCCAGCAACCCGCAGGATAGGACTATTCGATGCACCCCGATACAATGGCGCTTCCAGCGCGGTTTTTCAATTGAGAATATCAATTTTTGATTGCCGTTTGAAGGCTTACCAACTAATTTCCTGCCCACGCCGGACAAGCACCGAGCGCAAACAAGGTAAAATAGCACCTGAATTTATGAAGAAACCTTTGACAGGCGCCGAATTGAATGAACTCATTTCCGGCCTCAACAAATTAGCGCGCAACCTCTGGTGGTGTTGGAACCAGGAGGCGCAGGACCTGTTTCAGCGGCTCTCGCCCCGCGGCTGGCAGAACCTCTGGCACAACCCCGTGGCCATCCTCCGCGAAGTGTCGGAGTACGAGTTGCGGGTCCATCTCCAGGAACCGGGTTTCGCGGATCGCGTCCGCAGTGTGCTCCGCGAGTTTCAGGCCTACCTGACGGACCAGAACACCTGGTGCCACCAAAATGCGCCCAAACTGCACCAGAATCCCGTCGCATATTTCTCGGCGGAGTTTGGCTTGCACGAATCGCTGCCGATTTCCGCCGGCGGCCTCGGCATCCTGGCCGGCGACCATGCCAAGTCCGCCAGCGATCTCGGCTTGGGATTTGTCGGCGTCGGATTGTTTTACCGCGAGGGCTATTTTCAACAGGCAATTGACACCAACAACTGGCAGACGGAGTATTACAATCCGGTGGATCCACACAACGTGCCGCTGGAGGCGGTGTTGGATGCTGAAGGCGGCCGGCTGGTCTGCTCCGTGGAAATCGGCTTGAACGTGGTGGATTTCCAAGTCTGGCGCGTGAACGTCGGACGCGTGCCGCTTTATTTGCTGGACACGAACCTGCCCGAGAACGAACAGCTTTTCCGGGATCTGACCAATCGCGTTTATGGGGGCGACAGCACCACGCGGATCATGCAGGAAATGTTGCTGGGGGTCGGCGGCGTGCGGTTGCTGCGCACGCTCGGCATCGAGCCTTCCACGTTCCACATGAACGAAGGCCACGCGGCGTTTCTCACATTGGAACTGATCCGGGAAAAAATGGCCGCGGGCAAATCATTTGACGAGGCGCAGGCGCAGACCCGGCCGGAATGCATCTTCACCACGCACACGCCGGTGGAAGCCGGCCACGACCGTTTCAGCCCCGAGTTGATGAATTACGCCATGCAGCGGTTCCTGACCCAGTTGAAGGTGCCGTTTACCGACCTGCTCGGATTGGGCCGCGTAAAGCCGGAAGACAAGAACGAGCTGTTCTGCATGACCGTGCTGGCCTTGAAACTCTCCCGCGCTGCCAATGCCGTCAGCGAGCTTCACGGCGACGTCAGCCGCCACATGTGGCAGGCGCTTTATCCCGGCAAAACCCAGGCCGAAGTGCCCATCGGCCACATCACCAACGGCATTCACCTGATGGGCTGGATGAAAGGGTCCGCCCGCCAGTTCTGGCGCAAGAAATTATCCGACGGCGGGAACGGCGAAACCCAATTTTTCCGGGAACGGTTCGGCGCCAATTGGGCGGCAGCCGTCAATGATGCCGGCTTCTGGGAAAAAATGACCGATCCCAACTTCGTCTCGGACGAGGAACTCTGGGCGCTGCGCTACCGGCTGCGCCGTGAACTGGTTGAATACGCCCGCCGCCGCCTGCTCGAACAAAGCCAGCGCGTCACCCAGGGCGATTATGTGCGCTTTGACCGGCTGTTGAGCCCCGACGCGCTGACCATCGGTTTCGCGCGCCGGTTCGCCACCTACAAGCGCGCGCCGCTGATCTTCCAGCAATTCGACAACATCGTCAAACTCGTCAAGGACAAACAGCGTCCCGTACAGTTCATTTACGCAGGCAAGGCGCATCCGCGCGATGATGCCGGCAAGCGGTTCATCCAGCAGATCATCCATTTGAGCAAGCACAGCGAACTTTCGGGACACCTCGTCTTCCTTGAGAACTACGACATTCACGTGGCGCGCCAGATGGTGGCCGGGTGCGACATCTGGCTGAACAATCCGCGCCGTCCGCTCGAAGCCTCTGGCACCAGCGGCATGAAAGCGAGCTGCCACGGCTGCATGGGGTTCAGCATCATGGACGGCTGGTGGCGCGAAGGCTACGACGGCACCAACGGCTTCGCCATCGGGCCCGATTCGCATCCCGACAAAGTCGAGGAGCAGGACCGCGTGGACAGCGCGAACCTCTACCAGACGCTGACCGAGCAAATCGTGCCCATGTTCTTCAACCGCGACGTGAACGGCATTCCGCGCGTCTGGCTCACGCGGGTTCGCCGCGCCATGGCCACCCTCGTGCCCAAGTTCACCACCGACCGCATGGTCAAGGAATACACGACCAGGTATTACGCCAAACCGTAAAGCCGGGATCTCAGCACTTCCGTAAGGTGGGGGGGGCGTTTCGATTGGAACGAGAGGCCACCTGGGATGGGTGGTTCGCCGGCGGGTGAGGTCGGCCCCGGGGCCGGTATTTTCGGGACACGGCTCGTTGCGAAATTCAGTTTTGCCTGCGGCGAGGCGCCGTTTTTCGTCCGCCTTGCAGGGCTTGGAACTCTGACGGGCGATTGCCCCAGCGCGTCGCTCGCCGACGCGCTTTGCCCGGTCAGCTTACGGGCCTTCAGTCCTTCTTCTGCTTGGCAAAAGGCGAAGCGGCCAGCGCCACGCGCGGGAGCTTCTCCTTTGCTTTGGCCGCCAGTTTGGGCGTGGCCAGGGCGATGAAATCCGTCTGGCTGCGGTGGCTCTTGCCGGGGGCAACGCCGGAGACGCGCCGGTAAACGCCGTCCGGGCCAAGGAACCGCGCCTTGACGTTGTCCGCCAGGCTCACGCGCAGGATCTCCCGGATGACGCGGTCGCACAAAACGCCATCCTCGATGGGAAAGACCACTTCGATGCGACGAAACAGATTGCGCGGCATCCAGTCCGCGCTGCCGACGAACAGCTCGGGCTGGCAGGCATTCTCAAAATAATAAATGCGGCTGTGTTCCAGAAACCGATCCACAATGCTGCGCACGGTGATGTTCTCGCTCAGGCCCGGCACCCCGGGGCGCAGGCAACAGATGCCGCGGACGATGAGGTCAATCTTCACGCCGGCCTGGGAGGCGGCGTAGAGCGCCCGAATGAGTTCCGGCTCCACGAGCGAGTTGAATTTGGCGATGATGCGCGCGGGCAGTCCGCGCTTGGCGTGCTCCGCCTCGCGCGCGACGAGTTGCAGGAGCTTGCGATGCAGGTCGAACGGCGCCACGACCAGCTTGCTCATGCCGGGAAACTGGCAGATGCCGGTGAGCAGGTTGAAGAGATTCGTGGCGTCCTCCCCAAAGTCCGCGCGGCAGGTGAACAGGCTGAGGTCGGTGTACAGTCGGGCGGTGGTGGGATTGTAATTGCCCGTGCCCAGGTGGACATAGCGGAGAATCTTCTCGCCCTCGCGGCGCACCACCAGCGCCACCTTGGCGTGGATTTTGAAGCCGACCAGGCCATAGACGACATGCACGCCGTTTTCCTCAAGCTTGCGCGCCCATTCAATGTTGTTGGCCTCGTCAAAGCGCGCCCGCAATTCCACCACGGCGGTCACCTGCTTGCCATTGTTCACCGCGTCCATCAGCGCGCCGACGATGCGCGGGTCGCCGCCGGTGCGGTACAGCGTCATTTTGATGGCGAGCGTGTCGTGGTCGGTGGCGGCCGTTTCGAGGAATTCCACGACACTGGAAAAATTCTCGTAGGGATGATGAAGCAGGATATCGCGCTCGCGAATGGCGGCGAAAATGTCCTTTCTGCCCCGCAACGCCGGGGCCACCGGGGCCAGGAACGGCGGGTCGCGCAATTCGGGTGAATGGCTGCCTTGGTACAACGCCATGAGCCGCGTGGGGTTGAGCGGGCCGTCCACCAGATACAAATCATGTTCGGTCAGGTGCAGGGTTTTCAGCAGCGCCTCGCGGACCGGAATGGGGCAATGCTGCGAGATCTCCAGTCGTACGGCATGGCCGCGGCGGCGCTTATGGAGTTCCTCCTCCACCGCCTTGAGCAGGTTCGGTGAATCGCCCTCGTCCACGTACAATTCGCTGTTGCGCGTGAGGCGGAACTGCCAAAAACCCAGAATCCGGGTGCCGGGAAAGAGATCCGCCAGAAAATGCCCGATGAGCTGGCCCAGGAACACAAAGTCACGCCGTCCGTCCTCGCGCGGGAGCTGGATAAGTCGCGGCAAAATCGAGGGACATTGGACCACCGCCAGATGCTTGAGCACATCCCCCCCTTTCTCCATCTCCAGCCGCACCATCAGATTGAGGGACTTGTTCAGCAATTGCGGAAAGGGATGCGCGGGGTCAATGGCCAGCGGCGTCAATACGGGGCGCACTTTACGGTGATAAAATTCGTCCAGCCAGGCCAAGTCTGGCTCTTTGAGACTTTCGATTTCGAGGATGCGGATGTCATGCCGGGCCAGCGCGGGTTGTAGTTCCCCATTCCAAAAGGCGTATTGGTCGGCCACCAGCTTGCGCACCCGATGGGTGATGGCCGCGAAGATTTCGGCCGGCGTGCGCCCGTCCACGCTCCGGGCGGTGTTGCCGCTCTCAATCTGCTGCTTCAAGCCGGCGACGCGCACCTCGAAGAATTCATCCAGGTTGGAGCTGACGATGGTGAAAAACTTGAGGCGTTCGAGCAGCGGATTGGCGGGGTCGCAAGCCTCATCCAGCACCCGCTGGTTGAATTCCAGCCAGCTCAATTCGCGGTTCAAAAATTGTTTTGCTTCTCGGGTCTTGTCCATAGCGGTGCCTGCCTGGCGGGTTTCAAGTATCCATGGCTGAGGATAATGGTGCCCGGCCGGAAATGAAAGATTGAATTCTTTTTTGACCCGGGCTGTCTAATTGACTAGGCTGACGGCCTGAAATAGAGATGTTCTTGTGTGCGGTCAATTTTTCGGCGCGGAGATTAGCCTTGGCGACATGGCTGGCGCTGGGCTTATCCGCCACGGCACAACAGGCCATTCAGTTTTCCCGGCCCGCCAATCAGGACCCGGCGGCTTCCGCGAATTCCTTCCTGCACTCAAATCACAAATCACCCGGCGACTTCAAGGCGCCTTCCTCCATGTTCGGCGACACCGGACCGGAGGCGAGCTTCGATATGCTGCCCGGCGGCCCGCCCGTGGTCTATCCCAACGCCAATAATCAACACTGGCAGAAGCTGCTCCAAGATCGGAAGAACTGGTCGCTCTCGACACCGGAACAGATTTTGGGCGTGCCCACGCCGGAATCCATTTTGGGGCTTACCGACCCCCGTGAAGATCCCAAACTGTCACCGGGAGAACGGTATTTGCAGCGGCAGGAACGGCAAGCGGAAATGGCGGCAACCAACGGCCTGCGCGGGCCGAATATCATGGCTTCACGAACCTATGATCCGAACAGGGATCTGTTCCCCAACTTGGATGAGCGCAGCCGGTTTGGCGATGCTCACGGCGGCACCGATCCCGGCTCATTCAGCTCCGGGCCGCCCCGAGTGAGAAGCGCGTTCATCAGCCAGAATCCAGAAACCCCGGCCGACCAAAGCCAGAAGCTGGACACCACTTGGGCCAGCCCTTTTGGACCGACCGAACCGCTGCCCAAATCCACGCCGAAACAGCTCGCGGGGTTGGAGGCTTTTCGCGCCTTGATGGAACCCCCAGCCAAGGAAAAAACACCGGCATTTGGCAATTTTGCGCTGCCCGCCGTGGCCGCGCCAAGCCGCAACCTGCAGGCCCCACCGGTCTTTAATCCAGCCGGACAATCCTTCACGCCCTTGGGCAACGATATCACCAGAATCTCACCCCTGGCCGGCGTCACGGGACCGCCCCCGGCTCCGGCTAAAAAGCCGCCCTTGGTGACGCCGCCGCCATGGATGTCGTCGTCGCTGCAAAATCCCACGATGCCACAACGGCAGTATTAGGATGTGGCGGTGGCCCAACCCGGCGGAAATAGCTCACGCCAATCAAGCCGCGTTGGTAATTCCGCACGACTCCATGCCAGCCTTGCGAATTCCGGGCGGCAGGGATGCGCGCGCTCCGCGCCAAGCAGGGATGCCTGACGCCACAGCTAAAACGCCGAGGTGGTGACCAAGACCTGTTCAAGCGTGGAAATTCCATCGCGCGCGCGGTCCAGCGCCACCATGCGCAGCGTCTTCATGCCCTGATTGATGGCGAGCTTGCCCATTTCCCGTGTGCTGGCGCGGGCGATGATCAATTTGCGAATCTGGTCGCTCACGGTCATCACTTCGATGATGGCCATGCGGCCGACGTAGCCGGAACTTTTGCAGCGGTCGCAGCCGCGCCCGCGGTAGAGCTGCACCCCGTCAAACATGGCCGGATCAATGCCCAGATCCTCGAACATCTTGGCCGGATAGGTGATCGGCTCCTTGCAATGCGAGCAGATGCGGCGCATCAGCCGCTGCGCGCAGGACAAAATCACCGAGGAAGAAATCAAGAATGGCGCGATCCCCATGTCGTCCAGCCGCGCAATCGCCCCGGGCGCATCATTGCAATGCATCGTGGAGAGCACCTGATGGCCGGTCAGCGCGGCTTCCACGGCAATTTCCGCCGTTTCCGTGTCGCGAATTTCGCCGATCATGATGATGTCCGGATCCTGGCGCAGAATCGAGCGCAGCGCATTGGCAAAGGTCAGCCCGATGTCCTTCTTGGTGGGCACCTGGTTGATGCCGGGCACCTGGAATTCCACCGGGTCTTCCACCGTGACGATGTTCCAAGCGGGATTGTTGAGTTCGTTCAACGCGGAATACAGCGTGGTCGTCTTGCCGGAGCCCGTCGGGCCGGTGACCAGAATCAGACCGTGCGGCGCGTCAATGGCGGCCCGAAACTGCTTCAACGTGGAATCATCCAGGCCCAACTTGTCAATGCTGGCAGACAGGTTGCTTTTGTCGAGGACGCGCAACACGATTTTTTCGCCGTGCACCGTGGGCAGCGACGAAACGCGCAAATCAAAGTCCCGGCCGCTGACCTTGACCCGCATGCGGCCATCTTGCGGCAGACGGCGTTCGGCGATGTCGAGGTTGCTCATGATTTTCAGGCGCGAGGCCAGCGCCAGTTGCATCTGCTTGGGCGGCGGCGTGGCGTCCAGCAGCACGCCGTCAATGCGGTAACGCAGCCGCATTACCTTCTCAAAGGGCTCCAAGTGAATGTCGCTGGCCCGGTCTTTGATGGCTTGAAGAATGATCAGGTTGGCCAGCTTGATGACCGGCGCTTCCTCGCTGGAAGCGGCGAGCTGGTCGAGGTTCATCTCCTCGGTGGCTTCCTTGACGGCTTCCAGCGTATCGGCGTCGGAATCGGCCTCCCGTTTTTTCTCGGCGTCCTGGATGATGTCCTCCATGGAGCTGCTCTTGGCCGCATCCAGGGCGTTCAGCTTGTCAGCGATGGCCTTTTCCGACGCGATGAGCGGCGCAACCTCCAGCTTGGTGATGCGGCGAACATCGTCAATCGCCAGGACATTCAGGGGGTCGGACATGGCCAGGAACAACTTGTTGTCCAACCGGCTGACCGGAACCACCTTGTGACTGTGCGCCATGTCGCGGGGGACCAATTCCACCACCTCCGGCGAAATGTTGACGCGAGAGAGATTGATCGGCGAGACGTTCAAGACGCGCCCCATGCAAACCGCGAGGTCATCGGGGCTGACATATTGCTTGTCCTTGTCCACCAGCAGCTTGACGAACCGCGCGCCTTCCTTGCGCTGCCGCTCCAATAATTCCTCGATCTGGTTGGCGCTCAGCAGGCCATCCTCGACCAGGGCGTCAGCGATGCGTTCAGCGAAAGACTTGATTTTGGCCATGATCAGCGAAACGCTTTGCGGAGATTGGAGACCAAATCATTGGGCGGCGCCACATACCAAAGCAACCGGTGCGTGGTCGCTGCGCCGAGTTCCTTGGCCGCCTGCTGGTTGAACGGATTGGCCGTCGCCACGAGAATGGCCTTGCTCATCCGGTCAAAAGGCAGCACGCACCAACGCCGGCACACCTCCGCCGGAAATCCCCGCGTCAGGTCCATGTCCACATCGTAGCGGTCCAGCGGCAGATAGGCCACCCGCGACTTGTCGCACAGCAGCCGGAGCGACTTGTCTATCAGGTAAATCCCCTTTTCGTGCAGCGTCTGGATGAATGGTTCCACCACGTCCGACGGCGGCGTGTTCAAATCCACGTTCCGCCAGCACAGGTCAAAATCCCCCGCCGTGATGAATTTGCTGTCCACGTAAATTTTATAGAGCAATTTGCGCCCGTCGTCCACCTCCTCCGCCGTCACCGCGCGCGCCTTGGCTTTGCGCCGCAGTATCTGGGTGTCCGTCACCGACGGCAGTTCCACGACTTCCGGCGACGACTGCACCGCCGCATTGCTGGACCGGTCTTCGATCTGCTTCAGGGCTGCGCGCACATCCGCATCCTCGGGGCGCCGTTGCAAGACGGTTTCGTATTCGAGGATCGCCGAGGAAAGCTGGCCCTGCTGCAAATAAGCCTGCGCAATGCGTTTGGACGTGTTCACCACCTCGTCCTCGCGGCCCAGCTTGGAATATGCCTCTTTCAGGATTTCCAGCGACTGGGTATCCGTGGGCTGGGACTGGACAATGACCTCGAACATCTCAATTGTCTGCTGCAATTGAGCTTCTTCGCCGGGATTCACTGCCGTTAAGGTGGCCATGTTTGATAAAATCAGCAACTTCATTGCCAGATTCAAGGCCAAGTTAAATCGCCTTGGCCCTCAAAGCAATCCAAGAAAGCGCGACACCCCCCAAAGCGCTGGGATCGCAAACCAACGCAGGTGGATTCAAGCAAATGCGTAAGCGGGGTGGGGACAGCTTGTCCCTCGAAAAAAATCCGTCGGCGCATTGAACCTTTGCTCGCCTCGCGCATTCCTCTCATTGAGAATGCCGGAAGTGTCCGCACCCGAACAACTGCCCGTGGCCCAGGCCCGCGCCGGAGAACCGGCGGCTTGGGACACGCTCTGCCGGCGCTATCAACTGCCGCTTTATGTGTTCATTTTTGAACTCGTCCGCGACGAGCAGGCCGCCCAGGACTTGGTGCAGGAAACGTTCCTGGCCGCCGTCCGGCATCTCGGCGGCCTGCGCGAGGACGCGAAGTTCGGCAGCTGGCTGTTTGGCATCGCGCACCAGAAATGCATCCAGCGCTGGCGCCGACCAACCGAAGTGTTGCTGGAGGAAATTCCCGAAACTCCGGATGAATTGGAAACTGGTCCGGACGATGTGCTCATTCGCCGAGAAGATGAGGCGGCATTCATGAACTTGCTGGCCCAACTGCCGCCGCCGCAGCGCACCGCTTTATTGCTGCACTTTGTCGAGGACTTTTCCCTCGAAGAGATTGCCCGCATCACTGGCACGGAGTTGGGCACGGTGAAATCACGGCTGCATTATGCCAAACGCGCCCTGCGAAAACTGGTGCTGGAAAGAGAAACATGAAAACACCCCGCGAACTCTTGTTTACCAAGCACCGCGCCGCTGAACCGCATCTCGACACTATCCGTCAGGCTGTGATGGATGAGTTGCGTCATCACGATGCGAAATCGCAAACTTGGCCAACTTACTTTGTTTCTTGGTTGCTTCGGTGTTCAACCCCCTTGTGGCGCGAATTGATTTTGCCCAGCCGCCGAATCTGGACCGGACTGGCGGCGGTCTGGCTGTTGCTTTTGATCATCAATGTATCGCAGCGCGACCCGGTGAGCGGCGCCCCCGGCCAACCGGTGCGGTCGCCGGGGGTGATGGCGAGCTGGCAGGTTCAGCAGCGCTGGATGGACGAACTGCTCGCCGATCGTTCAACCCCGCCGGAAGCCGACCATCCGCGAATTGCGCTGCCCCGGCCGCGCACAGAAAAACAGGAACTGATGGCGGCATGAATTGCTATGAACGATAAACCTAAATCCAAATGGTACTGGCGGCTGCCGCGGTGGGGACTGATCGGCCTCGCCATCATCGCAACCCTCGCCGCGGTTTTGATCACGGAAGAAGACTGGCGCGGCAAGCACGACTGGGAGGCTTACAAGCGCGCTGCCGAAGCGCGGGGGGAACGGCTGGATGCCGCCTCGGTGATTCCGCCACCCGTGCCGGACGACCAGAACTTCTTTGCCGCGCCGATTGTGGCCGACGCCCTGAAGTACGATCACCAGGGTACCAACGGTGTTGACCGGCTGTACTTTGACATCTACCGAGGCCCGTCCGCGAATTGGCCGGCTAACGGCGGCAACTGGCAACTAGGCAAACTGACTGATTTGAAACAATGGCAGAACTATTTTCGAAGCTACAGCAAGACCCCCGCAGGCAAAACCAACGGCTTTCGAACCGCCGCACAGCCGCAGACGCCCGCCGCCGACATTTTGCTGGCGTTGAGCGGCTTCAATCCGGCGCTGGAAGAACTGCGTCAAGCCAGCCTGCGACCTTATGCGCGCATGCCACTAAACTACGAAACTGATTTTGAATGCGCAGGGAATCAATCAACCGCAAAAGGAGCTTTATGTCCTCCAATGCCGG
>Ga0364874_10911_pt1 | contig 11261 bp, 11 predicted proteins | sample ExccelAu500001D4_2_FD_206922 | JGI IMG/M metagenome (GOLD analysis project Ga0364874, IMG submission 206922) | Enriched cells from Trout Bog Lake Hypolimnion, Wisconsin, USA - BchlTB.Aug07.5000.01.D4 | ecosystem: Environmental > Aquatic > Freshwater > Lake > Hypolimnion/Profundal zone | place... | reverse complement strand
CGTAGTGCTCTTGCAACGCATCATGTATATCTTGGGGACTGGTTGAGGGTTTTAAGTAATCCAGGTGCAAGGGGAGTTGAACCAGCATCCCCTGAGGAAAGCTTGCCACACTTGGCACGAAAATCGGGGGTGTTTCAAGCCCTGTGTACTTCATAATTTCCGGCAAATGCTTGTGTGTAAGTCCAAGTGCATAGGCCTCAAATCGAGGAGTGGGGGAGGACTCAAACTCCTCAATCATGGCGCGCCCACCACCTGAATAGCCGCTTACACTGGGTAAGCAAAGAGGGGAGTTAGGTGCCAATAATCCACTCTTAACCAGGGGGTGAATAAGCGCAATAGCCCCGCTTGCATAGCATCCTGGGTTGGATACTTTCGAACTTTGGCGGATCAAGTTTGCCTGATCAGAACTCAATTCTGCAAAACCATAGGTCCACTCTGGGTGCGTTCTGTAAGCCGTTGACGCATCCAACACTTTAGGTTTATGTCCGTTGAGCGAGTCGATCAACCCCACAGATTCAATAGATGCTTCGTCGTGCAAACAAAGGATAACTAAATCTACATCTTGAATAATCCTTTGTTTGGCCGAATTGTCCTTGCGCAGTTCGGGCGCAATCGAGACAACTTCGACTTCGCGCATCGATTTCAGTCTGTCCCGAATCTGCAGGCCAGTGGTGCCAGCTTCCCCGTCGATAAATATTTTGAACATTTTAGTGATCGCTTTCTAAATTAGCACTTTTTATCGCTTTACAAGGAAATGGGAGCCAAAAAAAACATAAAAACTGAGGTAGATCAAAGAATTGTGCACCGCACCATGATACATTTCAACACGGCAAAGTCTCGGTGCGGGGTTATTATCGCCCTGCAATGACCGGTCATTAACATTGATTTAACACTATTATGAAGATACATGAGTACCAAGGCAAGGAAATCCTGCGTAACTTTGGCGTTCCCGTTCCCCGAGGAATTCCGGCTTTTACCGTTCAAGAGGCTGTAGAGGCAGCCCAAAAACTCGGTGGACCGGTTTGGGTGGTTAAAGCTCAAATTCATGCAGGAGGCCGGGGTAAGGGCGGGGGCGTCAAGTTAGCCCGCTCCATCGATGAAGTTAAGAAACTGGCCGGTGAGATTTTGGGAATGCAACTCATTACGCACCAAACAGGTCCCTTGGGGCAAAAAGTTCGTCGCCTGCTCATTGAAGACGGTGCAGACATTAAAAAAGAATATTACGTATCTTTGGTCACAGACCGTGCCTCACAAAAAGTGGCTTTAATGGCCTCTTCAGAGGGTGGAATGGATATTGAAGAAGTCGCACACAGTACACCAGAGAAAATTGTAAAAGTTTTTATTGACCCTATGGTCGGGTTAACGAATGAACAAGCCAATTCAGTAGCAAAAAGCATCGGCGTACCGGCTGGTTCCACCGAACAAGCAGTAGATGTGTTCAAAAAGTTGTACGCTTGCTATCAAGAGACAGATTCTTCATTGGCTGAGATCAACCCATTGATTCTTGAGGGCAACGGAGGAATTAAGGCGTTAGACGCTAAATTCAACTTTGATCCCAATGCTTTGTTCCGTCACCCTGAAATCGTCGCCTACAGAGACTTGGATGAGGAAGACCCAGCTGAGATTGAAGCTTCTAAATTTGACTTGGCCTACATTAGTTTAGACGGCAACATAGGTTGTTTGGTAAACGGTGCAGGTCTTGCCATGGCGACAATGGATACGATCAAACTGTTTGGCGCTGAGCCAGCGAACTTCCTGGACGTGGGGGGCGGAGCAACGCCCGAGAAAGTCACCGAGGCATTTAAGATCATGTTAAAGAATCCAAAGGTCAAAGCCATTTTGGTTAATATCTTTGGTGGAATTATGAAGTGTGACACCATCGCTAATGGCGTGATTACGGCTTGTAAGGCTGTGAACTTGAGTGTTCCACTTGTGGTTCGCATGAAAGGCACAAACGAAGATTTGGGCAAAAAAATGTTAGCTGACTCTGGACTTCCCATCATCAGCGCTGACACGATGGCAGAAGCGGCTCAAAAGGTCGTGGCCGCATTGAACTGACCCAAAGGAAAATTAGTATGTCTATTTATATCAATAAAAATACAAAAGTTATTACACAAGGTATTACAGGTAAGACGGGTCAGTTTCACACAGAGAAATGCCAAGAATACGCCAACGGTAAGAATTGTTTCGTTGCGGGTGTTAATCCCAAAAAAGCGGGCGAATCTATCTTTAATATTCCAATCTATGCGACGGTTAAAGAAGCTGCTCATCAAACTGGTGCAACCGTATCTGTTATTTACGTGCCTCCAGCCGGTGCTGCAGCCGCAATTTGGGAAGCCGTAGAAGCCGATCTTGATTTTGCAATCTGCATCACCGAAGGTATCCCAGTGCGCGATATGTTAGAGGTGCGAAATAAAATGAAGGCTAAAGAGGCCGCTGGCGGTAAAAGAACTCTGCTCCTTGGCCCTAACTGCCCCGGTTTGATCACGCCTGATGAAATCAAAATTGGGATCATGCCAGGACACATTCACCGTAAAGGCAGAATCGGCGTTGTATCTCGCTCCGGAACTTTGACTTATGAGGCAGTAGCACAACTGACTGAGATTGGACTTGGACAGTCCAGCGCCGTGGGTATTGGTGGTGACCCAATCAACGGTCTCAAGCATATTGATGTGATGAAGGCTTTTAACGACGATCCAGATACGGATGCGGTCATCATGATTGGTGAAATCGGTGGGCCTGACGAGGCTGAGGCGGCTCGTTGGTGCAAAGCGAATATGAAAAAACCAATTGTTGGGTTTATCGCAGGTGTTACGGCCCCTGCCGGCAAGCGCATGGGTCACGCAGGCGCTCTCATCTCCGGTGGTGAGGATACGGCAGATGCAAAGCTCCAAATTATGGAAGAGTGCGGATTTAAAGTCACACGCAATCCCTCTGAAATGGCAAAACTCTTAAAAGCAATGATATAAAAAACTCAAGCCCTAGCTCCTACGAAGAGGCGCCTAGGGCTTTGAGTGCTAAGAGTTTTCTAATGGCCTTTAATTTAGATATGAAACAAGCCACATCCTCTCCCTCTAACCAGCGTGGCTTCACTCTGATACAAGTCATGCTGATCCTGGGTTTACTGGGTGTGGTGTTGACAGTTGCGACTTCCGCTTATCTCAAGCATCAATCAAAACACTACGTTAAGGAAGCATTGGTTGAGGCCGGTCAAGCCAGGCAAGTTGTAGCAGAAAACGCGAAATCGGACACCGAAGGAACGACCAAGGATTGGGCCAAGGGCTACGCAAAGAAAACAGGTGAGAACCACTCTTGGACAGTTTACGTAGATCCAACCAGCGCAGCTGTGGTCGTCACCCTATGGTTGTCTAAGGATCCGCAGACACTGCTGTGGGTGCCGTTAAAGGGCAGCCCAACGCAAGCGGAATCAGGATCTAGTGGACAAATTAGCGAGGGCGGTTTGAACTGGGTGTGTGTTCTCAAGGATGAGACCATGCCAGACGTATCTAAGCTCTTTGCTCCGCTATCTGCCACTGTTCCCAAAGCAGACTTTAGTGGGGATTTGGTTACGAGTGACTGTCGTTAGTTCTACGGCATTTCGCAAAATACGAGCCCAGAGTCTTAAGCGCTTTGGGCCACAAAGTGGCCTGATTTGCCACCCAGTTTCTCAGCCAAATGAATGTTATCCATTCTCATACCCCGGTCAACGGCCTTGCACATATCGTAAATTGTTAAAAGCGCTACTTGAACGGCGGTCAGCGCCTCCATCTCAACCCCCGTTGGTCCAGTCGTCTCTGCAGTCGCAGTGCAAGTGATTTGAGAGGTTTGCGGTTTGGTTTCAAAGGATACGCTGACGTGTGTTAACGCAATTGGATGACAAAGTGGAATTAAATCACTCGTACGCTTTGAGGCCTGGATGCCTGCAATTCTTGCGATTCCAAGTACATCACCCTTTTTGGCGTTTCCGTTCAAGATCATCTCAAAAGTAGACGCGCTCATCGTTACCGTGCCTTGGGCAACTGCCCTTCTGTGAGTATGCGCTTTACTGCTCACATCCACCATATGAGCGTCGCCTTGAGAGTTGAAATGCGTTAAAGACATGATTGGAACTTCATAAATTATTTTCGGGTAATATGCAAGCAAGATGAATAAATTCAACTCAACTGCATGCAATAAACCCTGGACCTTTAAACAAAGAATGGTGCCAACCTGTGTTGGCATTTTTCTCCTCCTTAGCAGTGTAACTCTCAACGCGCAATATGCATCGGGACGGCTCCCAAGTTTAGGGGAGAACACGGAGATGACTTTGGGGCAGGAGCTCAAAATTGGACAGTCCGTTGTGCGAGAAATAGTGCACGATCCCGACTATGTCGATGATCCGGTATTGGTTGAATACGTTGACACCATTTGGCGCTCTTTAAGGGAGACCTCCTTAAATAAGGGTTACTTAAATCAAGAGCTGAGTGAGCGGTTTGCGTGGGAGGTACTGCTCATCAGGGACAAGTCGGTTAACGCATTTGCCCTGCCGGGTGGCTTTATGGGGGTGCATTTAGGTTTGATCTCGATCGTCTCTAACCGAGATGAACTTGCCTCAGTTTTGGGGCATGAGTTAAGCCATATCTCTCAAAGGCACATCGCGCGCATGATGTCCAAACAAGGTCAGCAAACGCCTTTGTTTTTAGGGACCATGTTGCTGGGACTGATCGCAGCAAGCAGGAGCCCAAACGCTGCCGGCGCGCTGATTATGGGGGGTCAAGCAGGTGCAATGCAAACACAGCTAAACTTCTCAAGAGACATGGAACGCGAGGCAGACCGGGTTGGTTTCTCGGTGATGGAGCAAGCCGGATACGACCCCGTTGGTTTTGTGACCATGTTCCAAAAACTAGAGCAAGCCTCAAGACTCAACGACAACGGAGGGTTTCCTTATTTACGAAGTCACCCACTGACAAGTGAGCGTATTGCGGATATGCAAGGACGTATGCCTGTTAATAGTCTTTTCCAGCCCAAGACTATGTCCTTAGAGCACGCCATGATCTCTGCTCGCGCAAAAGTTTTGGTGAATCCCGAGCCCGATGAGCAACATTTTTTCAGCGCACAAGCCAACACATCAAACTCAAACGGACTCAGCAATATAAATGCGTTAAAGAGTAACGCCCCTCTTTGGCTATCGACCTTATATGCAGCAACGCTTGCTGAGATTCATATGAAAAACTGGGCGCTTGCAGAAAAACACTTGCAAGATATGGCGCCGTTGGTTGTGAAAGACATGGCTGCGCAAAAGTTGTTAATTTTTTTGAAGGCTGAGTATGCGGCTGCAAAGGGGAATCCAAGTGATGCCGCAACCCTGATTCAGACTTTGCCAAAGTCGCGAGCACAACTCTTGATGCTCAGTCAATACCGAAACGCAACGCACACCGTTAGTGACGCAAAACTGGTTACGGATAGCTTGCAACTTTGGTTGGCACAGCACCCTGCAGATTCGCTGGCATGGGAGCTTATGTCTGCGGCGCTGCTCGCAAGTGGCAATACCATTGGGGGGATACGCGCTGATGCCGAGGCCCAGGCCGCACACTGGGACTTTGCCTCCGCAGTTGACCGCTTAAAAGCAGCCCAGGACCTGACGCGTCAAATGGCTCGTCAAAATGGCCTCGATCCAACGGCACAGTTTGAAGCATCCATAGTTGATGCGAGGTTGAGAAATCTAGAGGCTGCGCGCAAGGAACAAGCGCTCGAGCGCTGAATCAATAATAATTCCGAGGCAAGAATATAAAATAGACCCAATTAGCGCGTTACCAAAACCGATCACTTCAAAGCCTTCTAAGAAGGATGAGGCCATCAAAAATACAAACGCATTGATGACAAATAAGAAAAGACCCATTGATAAGATTGTCACGGGGAGGGTGAGAATTAACAAGACAGGACGCACTACTAAATTAAGAAGTCCGATCACCAAAGAGGCCACTAACGCAGAGCTAAACCCATTCACAATAATACCCTGATCAAAGCGTGAGAGTGCGAGAAGCGCTGCAGCGCTGAGAAACCATTTGATAAATATTTTGATCATGCCTTGATAGTAGCTTAAATTCAATGAGTTGAAGCTCCTCCCCCAAAAAACGAATAAATGAGGTCTATTTAACTTACACGCAGAGGTAACTAGACTAAAACGCTATCATCCAACCCTAATCATGAGTGCTATACACATTACAGACATTGAGGCCGCAATTAATTACTGGAGAGATCTAACACCTTCTCCAGACGGTGTGACATTATCCAAAGAACTCCGCTCGCTGGCCAAGGTTTATGCATTGATGGTTTACTTTAAAGAGGAGGAAGTAGCTGTAAAGGGGTTTCCCGAGCAAGCCTATCAAGCATGGATGGCTTGGTATGACAGCACACCCGATACACCGTGCATCGCTATTTGCTCGACAAGCCAAGGAGACCCGATCTGCAAAGGCTGCGGGCGAACCTTTGAGGAGGTGCAAAAGTGGACTGAATTGCCTGCTCCGCAAAAGAGAATGGTTTGGAAAAGAATCACCCAAGAGGGTACGGCGTGGCGTTTTAACCGCTATGCCGAGAGGGCCACTGAATCGGACACTCGGGGTAAGTGACCCCCCAAAGGGGGTGTGCGAGCTAAGCTCGCAATAGCTGTGTTTAGGCGTTAAATCTTAAGTGCCAATTGTTCCGCTAAACCCGTGTACTGGGCAGGTGTCAGTTGTAAGAGTCTTTCTTTTTCGGCGCTTGGAATTTTGAGACTTTGAATTAAGGGGTGTAGATCTGAGGCGCCAATCACCTTGCCCCTTGTGGCCTCCTTGAGTTGTTCGTATGCTCCCTCAAGCCCAAAGCGACGCATCACTGTTTGAATGGGCTCTGCGAGCACCTCCCAAGCGTTGTCTAAATCCTTAGCAATAGCCTCTGGATTAACCTCAAGTTTAGCTTGCCCTGCCAGCAGTGATTGATAAGCAAGCACTGCATATCCTATCGCCACCCCCATATTGCGAAGCACTGTGGAGTCGGTTAGATCGCGTTGCCAACGGCTGATGGGGAGTTTTGCGCTTAAATGGTTGAGCAAAGCGTTGGACAAACCCAAGTTGCCCTCGGCATTCTCAAAATCGATAGGGTTTACTTTGTGGGGCATGGTTGATGAACCAATTTCTCCTGCCTTTAACTTTTGTTTAAAGTAGCCCAGAGACACGTACCCCCAAACATCCCTAGACCAATCAATCAAAATGGTATTGGTTCTGGCAACAGCATCAAACAACTCAGCCATGTAATCGTGTGGCTCGATTTGAATGGTGTAGTCTTGCTGATGAAGTCCCAGTCCAAAGAACGCTAAATCATCAGTGTGATGGGTGGGAGACTCGATAACGCGTTTACTAAACCCGTGCCAATCAAAATCAGGCCAAGCGACCATGTGAGCGTTGTAATTACCCACGGCGCCATTCATTTTTGCCATGATTTGCACTTGTGCAATCTTAGCTTTGGATTTTTTGATGCGCGAGACCACGTTAGCTATTTCTTTGCCAACTGTGGTTGGGCTAGCGGTCTGTCCGTGCGTACGACTCAACATGGGTAGGCCCGCAAGGCGGTGTGCCATCTCGCTAAGTTGTGCAATGAGTTGGTCCAAGTATTTTAAGACGACCTCATCTCTTAGTGTACGAAGCTGCAGTGCGTGACTGGTATTGTTGATATCCTCACTGGTACAGGCAAAGTGGATGAATTCACTTGCTTTTGTAAGCTCATCACGTACGCTATCACTCAAATCAGCTCGCTGGCATTGATTCTTAAGCCAATACTCAACTGCTTTGACATCATGGTTCGTGGTCTTCTCAATCTCTTTAATAGCCAAGGCAGCAGAAGCACTAAACCCCTTTGCCCAATTTCGCATTTGAATTCTGGACTCTTTGCTGAGGGGCTTAAATTCAGGCATGCCGGCATCACTTAAGGCTATGAACCAAGTAATTTCAACTTGAACGCGGCATCTAAAAAATCCCTCTTCACTCATCAGCGGGCGCACGCTCGCTAACTTAGTGTGATAGCGCCCGTCAAGGGGGGATAAAGCAGAGATAGAGTGTTGTGTCATCCTTAGATTTTAGGGCCAGCAGGGGAGGGTTGTTGTTTTCTCGCAAGACGAAAGGACTAAAATAAAGGTAGTACTTTAGAACGATAAAAGATGAAACTCATTGGAACAATATCAAGCCCCTATGTGCGCAAAGTGCGCATTGTTATGGCCGAGAAAAAACTTGACTATGAATTTGTGATCGACGATGTTTGGTCCAGCGATACAGCTATTCAGTCCTCTAATCCGCTAGGCAAAGTGCCTTGTCTGGTGATGGAGGGGGGCGAGGCTTTGTTTGACTCTCGAGTGATAGTGGAATACCTTGACACTTTGTCCCCAGTGGGTAAGCTGATACCGCCGTCTGGGCGGGAGCGAGCAGAAGTTAAAACTTGGGAAGCTTTGTCGGATGGACTGCTAGATGCAAGCATTTTGGCAAGGCTTGAGGAACACTGGGCAGGTCGAACCGAAGCGCAGCGTTCTAAGGCCTGGATTGATCGTCAATTGGACAAGGTGAATGCTTGTCTAAACTCATTCAGCTCGGCTTTAGGGGACAAGCCCTTTTGTGTTGGCAATCATTTGAGTTTGGCCGATATAGCGGTGGGTTGTGCTTTGGGTTACCTTGACTTTAGATTTCCAAAAATTAATTGGCGTGAGAGTCATCCCAATTTGGGCCCCTACTTTGAAAAACTAAGCCATAGACAAAGTTTTATAGATACAGCGCCCTGAGAAACCTCGGAGTAAGGTCAACAGCCTGACAAGTACACTTGCGACCATAATTTCTAGGGTTGGGGGGCGCTTGAGCGTGTCTTAATCCACCTGAATACAGCGCCAACGCCAGGAATCTTTTCATAAATCTCCTCCGCTGGATCCCAGTAATCTCGGTGAGAAGTGATCTTGATAAGACCCTCTTGGTTGAGTGTCAAAAGAAGATGTGTACTCCCTTTGACCGTGAATGTGGACTTGGGTGATGACTTTAAAGAAAACAAAAAATCCCAACACATGAAGGCTTGATGCGCATCAAATAGTTGGTGGGTAATCACGAACCTGGGTTGCTCCAATGTATCAAACATATGCTGAAAAATGTGTTGAATAGCTTGGCAACCTACCACAGAATTAAAGGGGTCTTTGAAGGTGGCATCGCTTGCATAAAATTTGTTCAATTGGTTTAGACCATTGGGCGTGAGTTCCTCAAAGTACTGAGAAAGCTCTTGAATAAATGATTCAGCGAGTTGGTTCACTGTCTTATAGCCCAGTAAATCTACTAACGATGGGGAAATAAATCTTATAGGGAAGCAATCTCAATAGCTTTAAAAAACGAGAGAATCTTTTGGGAAAGTGAATCTCAAATTCACCCCGTGTATAGCCGGAAATTATTTCCTGTGCCGCTGTGTCAGCAGAAATTAAGGCGGGCATATGAAAAGTGTTTTGCGCTGTTAGACCCGTCTCTACAAATCCGGGGTTGACAACGCTGACCCCTATTCCAAGAGGATGTAGATCTAAATAGAGAACTTCGGCCAAATGAATTAAGGCAGCTTTGGTCGGGCCGTATGCCAAGCTTTTCGGCAGGCCTGAGTAGCCAGCCACACTGGATATGAGGCTGATATGTCCCTTACCCTGTGCCGTTATCGTGGGCAAACAAGCGCCTAGTAAATTAAGCGCTCCCAGATAATTAATCTCAAAGTGCTTGCGAGCCTCCTCTAAGTTGAAATCTTGTGCCCGCATCGGACTATAGTGTCCAGCGCAATAAACAATCAAATCGATTGATCGATCCTTAGACAAACTTTTGTAAGCATGCTCGAGTAAAAAGGGCTGAGAAACATCTAAGGCATAGGACTGGGTGTTGGGGTGAGCCGCGACATAGTCGTTCAAAAGGATTTCATTTCGGGCTGATACGCTAACGTAAGCGCCCAGTGTGTGTAGTTGTTGAGCCAAGGAGAGCCCGATACCGCTAGATGCACCAATGATCCATGCGTGTATGTTGCGCCAGTCTTTGATGGGAGGATTCATAAGGTGCTGCAAATCCTGAGGAAGTGTATGGTTGAGAAATAGGTGGACTAAAAGATTTAGCCATGGTGTCAACTCTCTCTCTTAGTAAAGGATAAAGTAACCTCTCCTAAGCGAATACCAAACTTTGACATTGTGGCTTTGTTGAGCATTATGCGCTCATTCATTAAAAACATCCAATCATCAAATTGGACGTTCCAAACGCTACCATCCACAGGCAAAGCAAGCGTGTAATTCCAGTGAAAAGTATTCCCCCGACACTCGCCTGAAGCCGCCCCTATTACATCCCCGGCCACGCCTGTGTAGTTGTTGTTCCCGGTGTGTGTTAGTTGCCAAACGCGTTTTTGTTTGGTGCCGTCAGAGTATGTGAAGTCCTCGTCTAATGTCCCCACCTCTCCCGACCATGAGCATTGCATAACAACAGTGAAGCGTTTAACTACTTTTCCGGATCTATCTGTAAAAATCCCCCAGGCATCTACCGTACCGTTGAAATATCTCTTGAGGTCAAGAGTGGGAGTCTGTGTTGCATAGTCGTCAATGCCTGGAGAAGCACAACCTTGTATAGCAACTAAGGCTGTAGAGGAACTCAATCCTAATCCAGTCGTCATTAAGCTTCTGCGTGTAAACATAGTGATGCCTTCTTTAATAAGCCTAACTGAATTTAATTAGGCATCGATTTTTTTAAGTGTGAATTGAATAACGTCTAGATTTCGCTGATTAAAACCTGCTTCGCAGTAACAAAGGTAGAACTCCCACGTTCTCATAAACGCCTCATCAAACCCAAGTTTACGAACCTGACTGGATTGAGCGTTAAACACACGCCTCCACTCTTTTAGTGTTGCAGCGTAATCTTGACCAAAACAAAACTCGTCTACAACCTCTAAACCGTTTGCGCGTGCAAGTGTTTTGAACCGAGAAGGGCTTGGTAGACAACCTCCAGGAAAAATATACTGTTGTATAAAGTCCGTACCTTTGATGTATTGATCAAAGAGTCCATCATCTATCACAATGGATTGAATACAGGCGAGCCCACCTGGTTTTAAGAGACGATTAACATTTTTAAAATAAGTGGTCCAGTACTCCTTTCCCACAGCTTCAAACATCTCAATGGACAAGATAGCATCGAAGGCTTGGTCCTCAATGTCTCTATAGTCTTGGAGTCGCAAATCGGCATTCAATCCTTTTCCTACGAGGCGGGCTT
>Ga0364874_10906_pt1 | contig 11357 bp, 14 predicted proteins | sample ExccelAu500001D4_2_FD_206922 | JGI IMG/M metagenome (GOLD analysis project Ga0364874, IMG submission 206922) | Enriched cells from Trout Bog Lake Hypolimnion, Wisconsin, USA - BchlTB.Aug07.5000.01.D4 | ecosystem: Environmental > Aquatic > Freshwater > Lake > Hypolimnion/Profundal zone | place... | reverse complement strand
CCTCGCCCTGTCCTGTGCCGTTTGCAACGGGTACAAGGGGCCGAACCTGACCGGACGCGATCCGCACGGTGGCAAGATCACGCCGCTGTTCCACCCCCGAAAGCATAAGTGGGATTATCACTTCCGCTACGACGGCGGCACCCTGATCGGCCGCACGGCCATCGGCCGGACGACGGTGGACGTGCTCAGGATCAATCATCCGCAGCGGGTGGCCCTACGCGAAATCCTGATCGCGGCCGGAGTGTTCTGAGTGCGAATCCGAATTGAGCAACATACGATCATACACCAAGAGGATGCGTTAGCGAGTCGAAGAACAGCACGTTGACGGCATCGGGTGCCAGCAGGCCGAGAATCCGCAACTGCTCCTGCCGCACGGCCTCATGGCCATGCTTCGGGTAGATCGAAACCGCGATGGTCCGCTTCGCCTTGTCCTTCCCTTTGCTCCGCCTCTGGTCCAGTTCGGGCCATCGCCTCATGGCGTCGGCGATGTGGCCGTCAAACTGCTTCGTAAGCGATTGCCCGAAGGTCACGAGGTCGCCCTTATGCCGAACGAACCGGCTGTAGGCGAAGGAAAGGTATTCGTTCCGCCGGATCGACCGCATCTTGCTTGTCGAATCCCCTTCGCTGATGAAGAGAGGCAGCAAGTCCGGGTCGTTCTCGAAATAACTGAGGGGCGGCTCGGTCAGCGTCCTGTGCTTGTGCGTCGAGCCATCGACGCGATGGTGATAAAGGTGCAGCCCGCCATGCAGGAAGTGGATACCGATGGTGTTGCTCCACACGTCCGTATCGGCGGGGTCGAACACGCCCTCTCGGTTCCAGATGAAATCCTTGAACTCCTTGATCTTCGGCCTGCCCGACCCGTCGTCGATCCGATACCTCTTCCCCGCTATCGACCAAAACATCATGAGATCATAATTGGTTGAATAGACGTTGCGGTACGACGCCAGATGATCCCCCACCACCGTCTTGGTCGCATCCAGCAGTTCGCCCGGCAGCGGATGCACGCGGCGAACGGCCGCCACCAGGGCATCGCGGATGGTCTGGTAGCTGGCCTCCAGCTTGCCAAGGTCGCGGTTCGGAAAATCGAAGCATGTGCAGGTGCGTCGGGAAACCCGCAGATTGAACAGCACTTCCTCGAAATTCCTAGTGTCGAATTCGGCAAAGACCCGCCGCGATTCCGGCGTCAGATGGTGCCGCTGCCGGTCATCGCACGCCACGTTGAACAGCGAGGAGTAACTGAAAACCGGGGAAATCGCCATGCTCGCCCCGTTGCCGAGGAGGATGCCACATTCCTCCCATCGCAACCGGCCCTCGACCTGTGGCCACGTCAAGAGTGAACCATCGATGCCCATGACTGATTGCCGCCCTCAAAAGAGCAAATCCTGGGGCCATGACTGGCCCCAGAATCCCGGCCGCGTTATTTGCCACGGCCGGAGTCGTTACGGGTACGGTCGTTGATGACATAGCCCATTCCCGGCTTGGGAGTCGGAGGAAGGGGCCTGCCCTTGGGAACCGTCACTTCCTTCCCTGTGTTACCCCCGCGAGGTCCGACCACGCCGTACTGTGCCGACGCGGGCGAAGTCTGGCCGGGTTTCAGCGGTTCCTTGCTGGCTGCCATTGCTGTGGTCTCCTGTTGTGAAAGAAGCCTGGCGGGGCGTGCTCACCAATGGGCACGGCCTGCCTATTCAATTGAATACTATGCCCGGACTTTCGGGAAGCCGAGTCCGTGACGCATCCACCTTTTCCTTGCGTCTTTCGGCGGCCCGGTTATAGTTCGGATAAAGTGGGTTATCCGAACTATAAACTACACGCCCCATGCGTGCATGAAAAACCCCTTTCCTTCACCCCCTCGATCGTGATAGACTGGTCTAGACTAGACGTTATCAGGAGGCGTTATGCACACTGTCGGTTCTTACGAAGCCAAGACCCACCTGCCCCAGCTCCTGGAGCGGGTCGAGCACGGCGAGAGTATCACCATCACGCGCCACGGCAAGCCCGTCGCCCGGCTCGTGCCCGCCGTCGCCGGAATCTCCCGGCCCGACGTCGCCGCCGCCATTGCCGCCATGACTGAATTCCAGGAACAGGAAGGGCCGATGCTCGGCGGCAAAATTACCATCCGTGACCTCATCAACGAGGGACGACGCTAGCAAGGAGTGCCCGCTATGCAGCCATTGGACGGCTCCGAATCCCTCGTGATTGATTGCTCGGTCACGATGGCCTGGTATTTTAAAGACGAGGCCACCCCTTACACCAACGCCGTGCGGGCGGCATTGGCCACCGAGCGTGCCGCCGTGCCCGCGCTCTGGCCACTTGAAGTAGCCAACGTCTTGCTGATGGGCGAACGCCGCAAACGCTCCACCCAGACCAAAGCCACCAAGTGGCTCCGCTTCCTGAAGGCTTTGCCCATCGCCGTCGATACGCCGCCGCCCGAGCTCGCCTTCGATCCCATCCTGGGCCTGGCACGCAGCCATAAGCTCACCGCTTACGACGCGGCCTACCTGGAACTGGCCATGCGGCTCGGCGTGCCCCTGGCCGCCAAGGACGACGCCCTCGAAAAAGCCGCCCAGGCCGTTGGCGTCCCCCTCTTTACACCGCCAGGATCATCATGAACAAACTCGTGCCGACCACCCCCGCCGATCCGATTCCGGCCTTCGCCGGTGTGCTGCCCGCCGACCTCCGCGAGCAGATGACCAAGGCCGTCAAGGCGTGGATGCTCCGCACCCCCTCCCCTCATACCCGCCGGGCGTATGAGAGCGACCTCGAGCAGTTCCTCGCCCATGCCGGTATCGAAGCCGGTGCCTGGGAGAAGCTCGCCGCCATCCGCCCCGAGGATGTCGCCGCCTGGCGGGATGCCCTGACCGACGGCGGGCAGACCAATAGCAGCATCCGCCGCAAGCTGACCGCCTTGCGGTCGCTGTTCTCTTACCTCAAAACCTACGGCTACACCGGGGCCAATCCCGCCCACAGCGATTTCGTCGCCGCCCCCAAGGTCGCCCGCGACGGCAAGACCGTCGGCCTGTCGCCGCACGATTGCCGCCGCTTGCTGGAGGCCCCCCAGGTCGAGGACCTGGCCGTCAAGGACGAAGCCAAGCGGCTGATTCCGGTCGGCGTCCGCGACCGGGCCATGTTCGCCGTGCTGGCCTATTCCGGCTGCCGCGTCGGCGAGCTGGTCAAGCTCAAGGTGCGGGACTTCCGCACCAATGGCGAACACCGCGTGCTCAACATCACCGGCAAGGGCAACAAGGAGCGGACGACGCCGCTGCACATGGAGGCGGTCGAGAAGCTGGCCGCCTGGCTGGCCCTCCCCGGCATCGGCGACGATCCCGCCGCCGCCCTCTTCCGCCCCCAGAAATCGGTACGCGGCAACGGCAAGGACGGCTTTAAACCCAAGCCGATGACCACCAGGGCGGTCGAAAAGCTGATCGAGCGTTACGTCAAAGCCCTCAAGCTCGACGCCAACGTCACCGTGCATTCGCTCCGCGTCACGGCGCTGACCACCGCCCGCGAGCGGGGATCGGATATCATCGACTTGCAGGATTTCGCAGGGCACGCCGACCCGAGGACGACGCTGACCTACATCCGGTCACGCGATAGACTGAGCAAGAGTCCGGCTTACGTGCTGAAATACTGAACGCACCGGCGCTCACATCCACATTGCTTTACTCACCGCATCCGGCCCCTTCGCCTGTCCTCACCTTCAAAGTGGTCCTGCATGAACGTCAATTTAAGTGCCTCAAGTTTGTTCGTGGTACCGGGGTCGCCGCCCGATATCTCCACCATACGCCGCAGGAGATGATAGGCTCTGGCGCTGTCATAGACGGTGGCGGCAGGGTTTCGGGCCTTCTCCCCCTTGATGTCCTCCATGATGCCAAGTAACCCCGGCTGCGTCGGTGCGGCCGTCTTATCGAACGCTTGCAATAATGGGATCATTTCAGGCCGTTCATCAACGCATTTCAACACGAACCCGTTCTTGCCGAACGTCTCCGGCGCATACAGGGCATTAAGCTGGTTGATCAGCTTCGCGCTGGCGATTTCCAAATCATAAATCGTCTTACGGCCAGCCTTGTGGACATCGGCCATCTCCTCCCGGAATGGTTTGCGGTAATCTTCATTACTCATGGCCTGACCGCCTCAGCACGGTTTAGATGACTCGCTAGTCTACATCGCGTGTGGCCGTGCTTTTCTTCGCCCTTCCTTTTTTCACATTCGCAGCGTGCGGTGCGTCGGGAGGTATTTCCTCTTTGACCTGCCGCAACGCACTATACAATGCGCGGGCGAACGTCCTTTCATTATCTGCCACATTTGACGGATGTTCATCAACGACATGTTCAGCGTATAATGAACCCAGTAGCTGTTGTATCTTATCACCCTCCTTCCCAATGCGGTGCTGCACGGCTTGTTTCGTTACGTCATTCTCTTCGCTTAATTCCCGCAACTTTTTATCACCTATGTGATGGTCGATATATAAGCGCATACTGATAGGATCGGTACGCGCCAGGATGCTTAGTCTTGCCGTTATCTCGCGTGTTAGCTCCGCTTCTAAAAGACTGTTTTCAGCGCCTTGAGCCGTGGCTGGTCTTTCGGCATCATCCACCGGGAATTGAGATAACTGCGTTGTCCTCAGCCGTTGGCGTCGTGGCGTTTCCTCCTCACCATTTAACTGATCATAATGCTGTGACGTTTTTAGTTGGAGACTCTTCATAAGGTATGCTGAAAATTTGACGCCAATTGTCGGATCATAATTGCGTAATGCACTGCGCACAGTGCCAGGTAGTGAATCCCAATTTTGCGCGTGCACCTCTTTCTGCGCAGGATTATGAAAATACGTCCTTTCCTCCGCCGTCCAAAAGTGACCGCCCATATTATGAGCTTGCTCCCAAATCTCTCCTTCCAATCCTCGCATAGTTTCGTATGTATCCCGCAATTCCTTCATTACCGGCTTATCTTCCAAAGCTTTTAGTTTGGATTGCGTCGCTGCCTTTACTTCTGATTGGGCGTCCTTTCCTACCAGTGCATCAACCGCTTCTTCCTGCCTCCCTTGCGACAGGGCGGTTATTGCCGAGGACAGCACGGTCGGATCGGCATTCTCCCCTGAGACTATCCTGATCGCCTCCGCTATCTTGCTTCGCACCTTCTCGTGTTCTGTTCGCGCTACTGCATATTTCTCATAGAGTGCGTCTACAGGCTTTACTTCCGACATACAAACTCCATCACCTATACGCAGGGCTGTTAAACGCTACGTGATGACGAAGTCCAATAGTTTTAGGTTATTGAAGCAGATGGCGTTTTCGTAGAGGGTTTTGGCGATATTATTGACGCCGTTGGCGCGGAGGATATTGAGAGCGAAGGAACGGCATCTGGCCATGATGCCGGGGTTTTTACGGATGCGTGAGGCATCTTCGAGCATGGCTCCATCGCGAACGCGATGATTTGTATTTTCGATACCCCAGTGGCCGCGGACGGCGTGATGATATTCCCTGGCAGTGCGGATGGTAGTTGAGACATAAAATGCGATTTCAGTAGAGGATTTCCATTTTTTTGCCTTGGTATCCATCCATTCCCGAAGACGCTTCACCTCAATGATCTGTTGGATCAACGGCTGCCACTCTGGATCGGTGGTGTAGAGGCAATTGAAGATGCGGCACTCACGGTGTTCAATGCGGCCATGACCCGATTCGACAGGGGCGGTGAATGTATCGATGGGGGTATCTTTTTGCGCGGCAATGCGGCAGTCATCCAGCAACTGCTTCTGGTTTTCCTTGACTTGCACCACGCCTTCGTTGCCGCTCTCTTTGATTGCCCGCAACGTTTTTTTGTGTGTGCATCGCATCGAGCGTAAACAGCTTGCCGGTCAGTCCAAGCTCCTTCACCAGCTGCTGAAACGCCGGAATCTCGTTCGTCTTATCCGGTATCTCCCTATGTGCCAGAATGATCCGGCTGTCCGTGGCGAATACGCTCAGTAATTCCGCCGCCTGCTTGTCCTCCATATGATCGAAGCTGCCGCGTAGCGCCTTGCCGTCACAGGCCAGATATTCACATCCCTCCGGCAACTGCGCCGTTACCTCTGCGCTGTAGGCTCTGAATGCCAATTCCAATGCTTCCGCAGATGTGCCCTGGATGATGATGCGTATGCCGTTGTAAGTAGGCGCTTGCCGCCACGACAGCCCAAACCACTGCCGAAGGTGGCGAAGGTGCATCTTCGCAAACGTATGAATGTCCCGATAGGAACGCGATCCCGAAAGAACCGCCAGAATCGTGACCAGCAGCACCCCCGCCAGATCGTACATCCGACCCTGACCACGGCGATGATCCGGTATCTCTCGCAAATAATCCAACAGCATAGCTCCTCCTTACCATAGGGTGAGCTTTGCTCAATACACAAAAATCCTTGCTTATTCGTTAGCGTTTAACAACCCTGCACCTATACGTGATGAAGTTATATTAAGAGAATAAGTATGATAAGTATATTAAGATTGTGTGACAATTGCCAAGTTGCGGGACGCTTGGTTCGTTTTAAGAGTAAATACAGGGGATTATCTACGCCTAGACCGCACAGTGCATGCACACACGCCCGGAACCGGCTTGCTAATGGTCCCCAACCGTGATAGCATCAAATAAGATGCAAATTGAATGCAAGGAGCATTGCCATGCTGGATTTAAACCGCGACATCAATTCACTCTCGAATTTCAAACGGAACACGCCGGAGTTCCTCCGCCAGTTGAAGGAATCCGGCCATCCGGTCGTGCTCACCATCAACGGTAAGGCCGAGCTGGTGGTGCAGGACTCCGCCTCTTATCAAAAGCTGATTGAGCTCGCCGACCGCGCCGAGCGCATGGAAGCGTTGCGGGCGTCCATCGACGACATGCGGGCCGGTAAGGTCGTCCCCGCCGGCGACGTGCTGGCCGAAATGCGGCAGATCCTCGCCGAGAAACAAAGCCAGTGACCTACCGCGTCGTTTTCACCGCCAGGGCCAGGGCCGACGTCCTCGAGCAGTTCCGCTACCTGGCCGACCGTTCACCGGACGCCGCCGCCCGCTGGTATGTAGGCATCGAGAAAGCCGTCGCCAAGCTTAGCACCCTGCCCGAGCGGCACCCCATCGCCCAGGACGAAACCAATCAGCTCGGCTTGACCTTGCGTCAAATGCTCTATGGCCGCCGCCCCGGCGTCTTTCGCATCCTGTTTTCGGTCGAGGGCGATACGGTCACCCTGCACTATGTCCGCCACAGTGCCCGTGGCCCCATCGAGCCTTAAGCGACGACGTTCAGGCGACCGCACCAGCGACCAGATGACGCTCGATGAAGTGGAGCGGATCGCAATTTAACTTCCTTGACCACGAACTAACGGCAAAGGACTGCAATCGGCTTCCACAAAGAAAGCGATGCTGTCGAAAAAGCATAATAGGAACAGCGTTTTGCTAGGACTATATATAATGTGGCATTTGAAAATATCTCCAAGGTTCATCTCTTTGACATTGTCTGAATCCACTCCGATGTTCTGTAATTCTTGTATTATGATTCGCTTTGCTTGAGATATGTATTCTTTGGAAATGCCATCAATCCTAACGTCCGTATCAATTGGAAATATTTGTCCAAAACATGCCACATAGATGCCTCTGATGACCCATAAAATCGCATTTCGAGCGTAGTCATCATCTATATTGAGCGACCCTTTTATGGTCTCTCGGAATTCAAGCCCACCCCAATGTCCTGTGTCTACAATATACTTATAGTCATTACTTGTGCTCATGTGGTTGATCACTTCGGATTTATTGTTCTGAATAGACCTCTTTACTTTCGTGTTTTTCAGTTCTCGGGCGACGGGGTGATCCATTGATCCTTTTGCCAAGACTGCCATGTCTCTGAGGAATGAGTCGAACTTTGATTTTTCGTTATTACATCTGTAGCAGGCTGGAACTTCGACAAGGTTCGCAGGTCTGGGCGACGTGAATAAGCAATTTGGGACGACATGGTCTACGTGCAAATCCTCAAGGCTTAAGGATTGGCCACAGTAAGCACATCCCCAACTCGCCAGCCGCTCCCGTTTCGTGGGCTTGCCCATTTTCACTTTCTGCGGGTAATCAGCCTGTATGTGGGAGCGAAATCGATGTCGTGTGAACGTGCTAACACCCCCAGCAATCCACTATCTTGCCATTAGGAAAACCTGTCAATAGGTTCTTGGTGTTCAGCAAACCCGCTCTTTTAATGGGAACGTCCGGGTTCCTCAATCGATCGTTTCCCCGGTGCGGATCGTTTGGCGAACAGACATTTCCCATCCCTTCGGGCACCCCGGCTTCGCCGTCGCGTGCTCACGGGCTCGCTAACCGCTCGGTTCCTACGGAACGGCGCTACGCGCCCCCTCCCGCCCGCTGGTGCGGGTCGGCGACGGGCGATTGCCACGCCCAAACCTCCATGTTTGTGCATGGCAATCGCTAATCCGTCGCCTGAAGGTGGTCGCTTCGCTCCACCCGTGATTGGTTCCGGCCAGTTTCACCCCATGTGTTCACGGGGGGTGAAACATGGCCGGTTTGCTTTAAGCGGTGGTCGCTTCGCTCCCGTTGCGTGGTATCCCCCCTCCGCCCCCGCCCTTGCGGGGGAACGGGAGTTAAAGGAGAGAAGGGTATCGCCAGGAAGGAAATCGCTCCCGATGGTCGCTTAAGGCGGCGATGCCGCTGGCCGCTTGGGCTGTATCAGCCCATAAATCCTTTATGAACAACCACTTATAATCATCGGCCGTCTACGAATTCCCTATCCGACACTCCGACACACCGGCCGGTTTGAGGTTCAGCAGGCGGCATCCTGGATAGAAGGCGGAGAATTCTTCTCCGTGAAAATCACTCACTTTGGGGTTCGGCTGCACCACTCCACCCGACGCATGCCGACGTGAATGTTCCGGTTGAAACCGCCAGGATACCGTACTTCCGGGGATACTACCGTACTTCCGGGGACATTTCGTTGCAGCGCCGGAATCACTCGCTTTTCACCGTGAAAACCTTTTGCACCAGCCACTTAGCGAGAACAACGGAACACTACCGTACTTGCGGGGATAGTCGTACCGTACTTGCGGGGATACTACCGTACTTGCGGGGATAGTCGTACCGTACCTCCGGGGACACCCCTACCGTACTTGCGGGGATACTTTACCGTACTTGCGGGGATACTTTTCTCCATAAGCCATTTGTTTTCAGAAACTTGCGGCTTTACAACCTTAATAACCTTGTTATAAAACTAACAACAACCCCGTCTCGTTGTTGTTGCTTTCAGATCATTAAGGGGTGAAAGTGCAGCTATGGCAGAACTCAAGCTCATAGAAACCGAGCAGGACGAATCCTCGACCGAGATCATCGGCCGGGATGAAATGAACCTTGCCGAGTTTCCCATCACCCTGCTTTCCGACCGGCCAGCCCGCGATCAGAAGACGCTCTGCTACGAGGACGCCCACGGCAAGCTGCTCATCACCGGCAGCGATGCCTACGGTCTTCCCACCGCCGCCGATGCCGACGTGATCGTCGCCCTCATGCAGCTCACCAAGACCAAGAACAACTTTACGGACGCCAGCGTCAATTTCAGCCGCTACGAACTGCTCAAAATCCTGAACTGGCCCGATACAGGCAAGTTTTACAAGCGGCTGTCCGAATCGCTTTACCGCTGGTCCACCACCTCCCTGCACTACCAGGGAACGTGGCGGGACAACCACAAGAAGAAGAACGTCAACGTCATCATGCACATCCTGGAGAGCGTGGTGTTCGTGGAACGTGGGAACGACGAGAGCCAGCCCTCCCTGCCCTTTTCCGAATTCACCTGGAACAAAATTTTCCTGGAAAGCTGTCAGGCCAATAACCTCAAGAACCTCGATCTCGGCCTTTATTTTTCCCTGGAACACCCTTCCTCGAAGCGGCTGTTCCGCTTCCTGGACAAGCGTTTCTACCGCGGCAAGAACGATTGGACCTTCGATCTCCGCGAGATCGCCTTCGAGCGGGTGGGCCTCAGCCGCAACTATGACGGCAATGCCGCCAAAATCAGGGAGAAGTTGCAACCGGCCATTGAGGAACTGGAGCAGATCGGTTTTCTCGAACCCATGACCAAGGAAGAGCGTTACGAGAAAAAGAGCCGGAACTGGACGATCCGCCTGGCCAAGCAGGGGTCGCTTACCCCCCTGCCCGCCGAGCCGCCGGTTGCGGCGATCGAGCCAGGCACGCCGCCGTCATCCTCGCTCGAGCAGGAATTAATCCGTCGTGGCGTCAGCTCCGCCAAGGCGGCAACCCTGGCCAGGGAATACCCTGCCGAGTTGCTCGAAAGCAAGCTCGATGTGTTTGACTGGCTGGACACCCAGCACGACAAGCGGGTCGCCAAGAGCCCGGCGGGCTACCTCGTCAAAAGCATCGAGGAGAACTATACCGCCCCGAAAGGCTTTGTCTCGAAAGCCGAGCAGCAGCGCTGTGCGGAGGCTCGCCAGGCACAGCAAACCCGAGCGGCCGAGGATCGCCGCCGCCAGCAGGAGGCCGATGCCCGCGAGCGAGCCGAGCGGCAGGCCGCCGACGCCTATTGGAATTCGCTGACGCCGGAGCAACAGGCCGAGCTCGACGCCGCCGCGAACGCTCAGGCCGACCCCGAAACACTGGCGTTGGAACGCGGCCCGCTCAAATCCTTCGGGCAGAGGATTCGGCGTTATGACTACATCCAGCAATTGCTGAGCAGTCGGAACGAACCGCCCGCCGAGGCATAGGCTTCCCGGCCCGCAAATGCCGTTCTTAGCGGCGAAAAGGTTTGACCGCCTTTCCCCCCGTCGAAATCGTCCAATCGCTTACAACGGGCATTTGCGGTCGTTTTTGGCCGCTGTCATGGATGCCTCTTACTATCGCCCCTTCTGCTCCGCCAGTGCGGGGAAACAGGGACCTGGACAGCGAGAGGCCCGCCTAGCCAAAGCCCGGTTACTCTGCTCCCGTCCTGGACATATTGCCAGAAACGCCATAATGCCAGAATTATGGCGTTACCAGCATTACCATCCCCCCCTGCCCTATGCGACGGCCTCGATACCGGCGACATCGCCGCCGCCGCGATCACTGACCACATACCTGCGTAAGTGATCGTTTATTAATTTTTCCACCAGCTCGGAGCGATCCAGCTTCATCATCGTTGCGTGAACGCTTAGCCGCTGGTCGGCCTCGACGCTTAAATGGATAGTCGCTTTAACCTTCGCCGCCGCCTGACCGGTTGCCGCTTTCGCACCAGACCGTTTGCGAGCTTTACCGTTTCCGCTCTCCGTCGCGTCCGCCATTATGCCACTCCTCCGGTTAGACGTTTAAACGGCCACGCCGCTCGGCCGGTGGTCGCCCAGGCATACGGATGCGAAAACCGTC
>Ga0364874_10893_pt1 | contig 11381 bp, 11 predicted proteins | sample ExccelAu500001D4_2_FD_206922 | JGI IMG/M metagenome (GOLD analysis project Ga0364874, IMG submission 206922) | Enriched cells from Trout Bog Lake Hypolimnion, Wisconsin, USA - BchlTB.Aug07.5000.01.D4 | ecosystem: Environmental > Aquatic > Freshwater > Lake > Hypolimnion/Profundal zone | place... | reverse complement strand
CGTGTCACCGGACGGACGATGGCAATCCGCCAAAGTCAGGAAGTAAATAATCCTACTGCTGTTCATGCCATCGTCGCCGGTTATGGCATCCCAAGATCCACAGAACCCACTACCGGGCGACGATTCAGTTGTATTTGTATGACATAGTTGCACGATTTACTGCTCTGACAGTAAACTTCATATTGTTTGTTTTCATGGGGATGCGTGTGGTTTTTCCGCACCGCTTACATATTTCTTTTGCTAACTCAAAAAGCTCGGCATCTTACTTCAAATAGGGTTACTATTGTGACTCGATGTAGGAAAGGGGAATCATTCATGGGCAATCCCATTCTTTCTCTACGTCTGGGCCCAAATGATCCTCAGTCTGACCGAGGCGCGCCGGCACCGACGACTATCTCCACCGATCGACCCAAAGCACTGCAAAAAGTGCTCTCAGCCCTGAACAGCACCTCCACTGACATCCAGGCGTCCTCCCTGGTCTCACTCGACGGCCTCATCATTGCATCCGCATTGCTGATCAACGTCGATGAAGAGGTGGTCGGCGCGATGTCTGCCGCGATGCTGAGCTTCGGTGGCCGAGTTGCCGAGGAGTTTGCCCGCGGCACCCTGGAACAGATACTCATCAAGGGCGAGAATGGCTACGTACTTCTGACCCGGGCGGGCGACGACGCAGCGTTGTGTGTGATCACCAACAATGGGGCCAAGCTCGGACTTATCTTTCTTGAATGCAAAAGAGCAGCTGCCAGGATTGCTGAAACGCTTGCATAGTGCCGGCCGACGCAGGCTTTTTTGCGCCGCGCCACACCAGCAGGCTGTTCAGTTTGCCTTTGGTGTGTGCTCTTCATGACTGAGGAGGTTAGTGAGATGCCAGAGCTCGCAGTGGATCAAACCTTTGAGACATTTCAAAACGTCAGCGGTTTCAGCGTGGAGGACCTTGCCTTGCTGGCCTGCATCGCGCCAGCGGTCACGCCCAGCCTACCGCAATTGACTAACATGTTTTATGAGCGTTTGGGCTCTGACCCGGCGACGGCGATGATGATCGAAGGCCGAGTGGACAAGCTGAAGACAACCCACATCGCATGGCTCAACGAGCTTTTCTCCGGCGGTGATCCGCAGGCAATCGTCGCGCATCAGGAGATGATCGGCCGCGCGCACGTCAAAGCCAGGATCCCACCCGTGTTTGTCGCCGCGAGCATGAGTTTTCTGCGCGCCACGTTTCCATGTTTGTTTGCTTCCGTCATCGCCGACAAATCCGAGGTGACCGCGGCGACGACAGCCATCCTGAGGACCCTGGACGTTGCACATTACCTCATCGACCGTGCATACCTGCTATGCCTGATGGACAACCTGGGCATCAAGCCAGCGTTGCTGAACCGATTGATGACAACGTAGGCGTGAGCGCATACTCTTGACAGTGCTGCTGGTCTGCCGAGATGAAGGAAGCAAGATACATATCGACGTTGATCATCCTGGCGCTGCTGCTGGGCGTCTATGATCTTCTGCGCGAAAGATACGCTTACACCACCATCGCCTCCCTGCTCGTCGTCATGGCTCTCTTCTCCGCCTGGATGGTCGCGCAATTCATCTTCACGCGGCTCATGCGGGACTACTCGCTGATTGAGAGCGACTCCGACGACAACCAGCCGGAGATATTTTACAAAGAAGAAAGCACTGCAAGCCCTGAGACAGAGACGGCGCGGCTGTCATCAATGTCTGAACCCACTGCCAAGGTTGTTAGCCGCGTCAAGCTGCCCCATGCAATGCCGCCTGTTAATCATGGCATCCGAATGGATGCGGCAAAACCTGCCATCGTGCTCACTGCTCAGACGCGCGCCCAAGTGCACAAGATCGTCGCGGAGTTGTGCGGCGTCTCCGGAATCCGGTCGGCATCCATCCTCTCAACGCAAGGAGAAGTCATGGTCTCAGTGCCCGCGATCTCGATGCCAAGCACGCAGATGGCGGCGCTGACCGTCTCCATCTTCGCGCTCAGCTTGCGACTGATGAATCAGTTCGGCAGCAGCAAGCTGGAGGAGATCATCGTCGAGGGCACGCACGGGCTTGTCTATTTCCAAAGTGCGGGGAAAGAGACGTACATCATGGCCACCATCGAGGAGGAGATGGCATTGGGCAGCGTAGTCCAGGAACTGCACCGCACGGCAAAACTTGTGGCAGCCGCCATCGCCGCGCAGTAATAAGCAACGTTTGCCCTGTAGATTGTACGAGCCATGGTTATAAGATGGTTCCAGCGACGTGGTTCAACGCGGAAACGCGGATCGTGGATATCAACTCATGATGCTTCCCAGTTTAAGCTTCAACAATGCGCTGATCGTAATGGCGACGCTGGCCCTGAGCGTGCTCTCGGTGCTCGCGCTCATTTCCATCAGGCGCAGGGCGCGCAAGTTCACACTCAATCATCGCCACGGCTCTCAACACTCGCGCAGCACCCCGTCCCGCGCCGAGAGGTCGCTGTCTCATCTGATATCCGGCCTCGACAACGTCGCCGGCATCACCTCGTGCGCAGTGGTGACAACCTCGGGCAAATTGATCATCGGTTCCGCTGATTATGCCCCGGCCAATGCGCAGGCAACCTCCGTGCTGCTGGCGATGTACAAATTCAGCCATCGCATGTCCAATGACCTGGGCCGTGACAGACTCGAGCAGGTCATGGTCCGCGGCAACAACGGGCTGATATTGGTTGAGAGCATGGGCGAGGATGTCTTTCTGCTGGTAACCATCAACCCGGATGCAGACTACGAGCGCGTGGCAAAAAAGGTCACGCTCGCCGCAGAGAAGATACAAGAGATTTTGACCCAACCCAGGCGCTGAGCAGCATGGTCTGCGGTTTGTACAAATCAGGATGAGTCGCTGGAACTGCGCATGAGAGTCATCGAAAAAGAGCTGAGCATCCAGATCGAAGGCCGCCGCCTGAACGCATTCGAGTGGTCGCCTGCGATTCCGCGCGACGCCGCAGCAACCATCCTGCTCTTTCATGATTCCATCGGCTCGGTCGAGCTATGGCGTGATTTTCCGCGCAAGCTCGCGTCAGCCACCGGACTGACCGTCATCGCTTATGACCGGCTAGGGTTTGGGAGGTCGGATGCGTTCCCCGGCAAACTTCCCTTCACTTTTATTCACGATGAAGGCGCGCTGGTCACGCCGCAAATCTGCGATGCTCTCGGCCTTGGGTCCATCGTCGCGCTCGGGCACAGCGTCGGCGGGGGGATGGCAATCGCCTCGGCTGCGGCACTGGGCGAGCGCTGCCTGGGCGTTATTGCGATGTCGGCGCAAAGCTACGTTGAAGTCATCACGCTGGACGGAGTGCGCGAGGCGAAGAAATCTTTCAGCAAGCCGGGGCAGCTTGAACGCCTCGCCCGGTATCACGGCGACAAGGCTGGGTGGGCGTTGAGCGCGTGGATTGATACGTGGCTTGATCCGGCTTACGGTGGGTGGACTCTCGATGCCGAGCTTGCGCAGGTTCAGTGCCCGGTGCTCATCATTCACGGCGACACGGACGAGTACGGGACCACGGAGCACGCCCGACGCATCCATGAGAGAGTGGGCGGCCTGTCGCGGCTGGTGATCCTTGAGAAGTGCGGGCACATTCCGCATCGCGAGCAGGCGGAGCGGGTGATGGGGGAAATTAAAGATTTCATTCAGCAACTTCGTTTCTAGCCCTCTTGTAATTCAAATGAATCTGGTGCATCATAACCCTATGATGTTTCGAGCCCTGACAAATAGCGCAACCCTCTCGCATGAACCACGGTTCAATGCGCAGGGTCGTCTTATTTTCAGATCAAGGCTCGTGACTTGCAGCAACTAAACGCTGCGTACTTAAAGAAATCGAGCCCTTGATCACGCGATCAAGGGTTTTTTATTGCCATTGATTGCGTGTCAACGGGTCCGACACAAACCGGAAAGGAAAAGCAACAACAAGGAATATTGAAATGACACGCATGGAATTGTTTGACGAGAAAATTCCGGTTTTCGGGGAAACCGATGAGCGCACGCTGAACCAGATCCGCGTTTGTGCGCGGAGTGCGGACAAAGTCGCGCTCATGCCCGACAATCACCTCGGCTACGGAGTACCGATCGGCGGCGTTGTGGCCTACGAAGACGCCATAAGCCCGACTGGTGTCGGCTACGACATCGGCTGCGGCAACAAGGCGGTACGGGTTGATATGAACGGCGCGGAACTGCGCGCCCGCATCAGCACCATCATGGACGATGTGTGGTCTACGATCAGCTTCGGCATCGGCTGCAAGAATGACGAACGCGTCGACCACGCGCTCTTCGACGACGATGCATGGAAGCTCAAGGCGATCGCGCCGCTCAAGGAAATGGCCCGCAATCAGCTGGGGACGGTTGGCAGCGGCAACCACTACGTCGACCTGTTCACCGACGAACTGGATCAGGTCTGGGTGGGCGTACACTTCGGCTCTCGCGGCCTCGGCCACAAGACGGCAACGTATTTCCTCAAGCAGGCCGGCGCTTCGGATGGAATGGAGGTCGAGCCTTGCGTGCTTCCGCTCTCGACTGCGCTTGGCACGGATTATCTTGAGGCCATGCGCCTTGCCGGCGAGTACGCCTACGCCGGACGTGACTGGGTGTGCGCACGTGTGGCATCGATTCTCGGCGCGCCGATCGTTGAAGAGGTTCACAATCACCACAACTACGCATGGCGTGAAGAGCACGAGGGCAGAGCGCTGTGGGTAGTCCGCAAGGGCGCAACTCCGGCCTTTCCGGGTCAGCGTGGTTTCGTTGGCGGCACGATGGGCGAGCAATCAGTAATTCTCGAAGGCGTTGAGAACGAATTCGCGCGTTACTCGCTTTACTCGACAGTCCACGGCGCAGGTCGCGCGATGGGCCGCAGAGAAGCAACCGGCGTCATTGACCGCAAGACTGGCGAGGTCAAACGGCCGGGCAAGGTCACGCAGGACATGATGCGTGCCTGGGTTGATCGGGCTGGCATTGAACTGCGTGGTGCAGGGCTCGACGAATCACCTGATTGCTACAAGCGTCTCGACGAGGTGCTTGCTGCCGTCGGCGATACCATTCGCATCCTGCACCGCCTGACTCCGGTGGGCGTTGCAATGGCAGGGGCCAATGAGTTTGACCCCTACAAAGACTAACTTTGGGGCGGGAGGTCGTTTGACCCGACGCCCCCTTTCCGATAAACTTAAAAATTGCGAGGGATGCGGCTTTGCTAGCATTCTCACAAGCCGCAAAACCTACGATTTAAAGGAAGATCCATGGCAAACCACGTATCCGCATTGAAGCGCGCCCGCCAGACCGAAAAGAAGACCGCGGTGAACCGCGCCAATACCACCCGCGTTCGCACCAGCCTCCGCGCGCTGCGCGAGGCGCTCGCCAAGGGCGACATCGCCGCCGCACAGGCACAGTTCCGCACCACCGTCAGCCTGCTCGACAAGAGCGTGCAGAAGGGCGTGCTGCACGACAACACCGCCAGCCGCTACAAGAGCCGCCTCAACGCCCGCCTGAAGGCCGTGGCGACGAGCACCGTTGCTCCCAAGGCCGCAAAGTCGACCAAGGCCAAGAAAGCCAAGTAATTTTTTCAAGATTCAAGAGCAAAGGCCGGAGCGATCCGGCCTTTTGCTATTCATACAACTATAGTTTGACCATTTTCACTTCCCTATCGGGTTGTACTATCGTCTATATCCACCAGGAACATCAAAATGTCATCCCTAAAAATTCTCGTCGTCACGCTAGTTTTGTTCTTTGGAATATGCCATGCACAACGCCCAGCCGGTTTTCAATGGATCGACCTCAGTCATGATTCCGCCGCCTTGAGAACCGTCAGGCACGCGCTCAAGCAGGGTACGTATACCGACATTCGACGAATTGGCATTCTGAACAATCAGGCGTTAGTGATGACAATCAATAAAAACTCCGACCCGGATGATGGCAATGAATGGAGAATTTTCAATATTTCATTATCAACGGGGAAATCAACTGAACTGCTTATCGGCTACGATATTCATTTTTATAAATGGATCGGAAAAGATAACAGCGATCTTGTAATTACATATAAAGACTGTTGGGGGTGTGAAGCTACGACAGTTCTCACAACCTTTTATTTCAAACCCGGTAGCGGCTGGCTAACACGTTGGCCTGGGAAAGATCCAGCACATCCACAACCCGGCGCAGTTGTTGAATACGGCGATGCTGGAGAGCCTGACAGTGAATATTATGCTGATCAGATCTTTGCCCTTCTCGTTCTACCAGACCAAGAGTATGAAGCAGGAAGCTGGCTTCATCAAAGACATGTCAAGACAGGTAAGATCATTGATTCTGTTACTGAATATTCGATTGATCCCGCAACTAAAGTCGAAAAGATTCGAGAGCTGCAAGGTAAAGAGGCGATTGAATTTGAGCGGCGCTTATGTTCGCCTAAAAACATAGTTTCACCGCCCAGTTTTGGACAAAACAGCAAAGCATGCCTCAATTTCAAGAAGTAGAACAAATGCGAAGTTATCGTTCATAATTCAGCATTCAACAGCAAAGGCCGGATTGCTCCGGCCATTGTTTATTGCTCTTCGCAAATCCCAATCGATTTGCCCACGGCGCTCTACGGAATTGAGTGCACGTAGAACTGAATATTCGAGGGCCATGCGCCTGCGTGGTGTTCGAAGCCGATGCGCGTGTTGACCTTATTGTGATTGTGCTGGCCGGCCATGATCAGTTCCGGGCCGTCCTCTTCCAAACGCGCGTCTGACCGCTCCGAGGGCCGCACGATGGCCACGTGACCGGGCTTGTGCTTGTCCGGTGCCTGGTAGACGGCCAGAACCAGGTTGCCTTCGTTGGCCAGCGTTTGCGCCTCGCGCATGGAGCGCACCGGCCGCCAGCCGGCTTTCTTACCTTCCGCAGAAGGGAGCCACTCGGCCTGCGCATTTGAAAGCAGAACCTGTCCGTGCTCCGGCGGACGCAGCAGATAGATGCCCAGCCGCTTGGCCACCGACGCGGCAAAGGCGCTGCAATGCGTGTGCGTGCCCTCGCCTTCGTAACCGGGGCCTTTGTCAGGCTCGCCGGTCTCCCAGTCAACGTGCTGGCCGGCGATCCAGAGCGACTCAACGTTGGTACTGTCTAAAAAGTCGGATAGCTTGTGACCGGCCGGAGTGATCGGCCCACAGCAATGCTGCTCTGCACCTGTACATACCGCGCAGGCAAAAAGAAGGAACACAGGTAAGATGCGCAACAATCTCAAGGGGAAGTCCTTTGATTGAAATTACATCGATTTTAAACAACCGGCGTTAGAACCGCTCAAAAATTCCCGCAGCGCCCATGCCGCCGCCGACGCACATCGTCACCATGCCGTAGCGGCCCTTGCGGCGCTCGAGCTCGGCGAAGAGTGTGGCCGTGAGTTTTGCGCCTGTGCAGCCGAGCGGGTGGCCGAGTGCGATTGCGCCGCCGTTGACGTTCACACGCGCCGGGTCGATGCCCAGCGTGCGGATGACCGCCAGCGACTGCGCCGCAAACGCCTCGTTCAGTTCGATGACTTCAAGGTCGCTCAACTTCAGCCCTGAGAGCTTGAGCGCCTTCGGAATCGCATAGATCGGCCCCACGCCCATCTCCTCCGGCAGGCAGCCGGCCGTGGCATATGTGATGAGCCTGCCGAGCGGCTTCAATCCCAAAGCCTGCGCTCGCTTGGCTTCCATCAGCACGGTCATCGCCGCGCCGTCCGAGGTCTGCGAGGAGTTGCCCGCCGTCACCGTCCCAGTCGCCGCAAAGGCCGGTTTCAGTTTGGCGAGCGCTTCGGCGGTAGAGTCGGCGCGCGGACCTTCATCGGCCGTGAATTGGGTTTCTTTAATCTCGACTTTGCCGCGTCCCTTGCCCGGCGTTGCGCGCGTCACGGTCACCGGAACGAGCTCGCCGTCGAACTTGCCCGCCGCCTGCGCGGCAATCGCGCGCTTGTGGCTCTCAAGCGAGAACGCATCCTGGTCCTCGCGGGATATTTTGTATCGCTTGGCCACGCGCTCAGCCGTCAATCCCATCGTGATCAGCGCATCCGGATAATTTGTGACGAACCACGGGTTCGGGCTCGGCTTCAGGCCGCCAAACGGCAGCACGCTCATCGATTCAACGCCGCCGGCCGCAATGACGTTCGCCTGACCGGCCTGGATCTTCGCCGCAGCCGTTGCAATCGCCTCAAGGCCGGAGGCGCAGAGCCGGTTGACGGTCATGCCCGAAATCTCCACCGGAAGGCCGGCACGCAACACAACCCAGCGCGCCACATCCCACCCCTGCTCGCCTTCGGGCTGCGCGCAGCCGAGAACTACGTCGTCTATCTCCGCAACCGCCAGGCCGGGAACCCGCGCCAGCGCGCCTGACAGCGCAACTGCGGCAATGTCATCAGGGCGCGTTGTGCTCAGCGCTCCCTTGGGCGCGCGGCCCACCGGCGTTCTCACCGCACTCACGATCACTGCTTCACTCATAACCTGCTCCTCGATTCAAAACTCTGTACTCGGTCTTACACGCGTCTCACACGTAAGACAAACTCAATCCGGCATATCCAGCTCAACCCAGCGCTGCTTTTCGTAGAGCCGGTAGCGCGTCCGGTGCTCCAACCATACCAGCGCAACCGCATCATGTGCCGGCGCCGCCGGACGGTGCTCCATCCCTGCCTGTGCCTGGTGCACCTGCAGCGGAGTAGCCGCGTCCAATCCCCAATCAAAACCCAAAACGCCGCTCGGGTCATGCGCTTCAAGCAGTTTTTTCTCGTCCGCTTCGTCAATCGTCAGCGGAACGCCGGGCGTGCTTGCGAAAAACACCAGCAGTTGCACCTTGCCGCCGGCCGAGCACAGCGCCGCCCAATCCAATGTGCCCGCGCCCTCAAAGCTGCCGTGGACCACATTCTCCGCGCGGTGCGCCTGATAGCTCTGCGGAATCATGCAATCGCGCTTTTCAAGCTCGGCGGCAACCACGGCCGGCAACTCGGTGAATGTGCTCACCGGCAGACGACGTATCAGGTAATTGACCGACTTGCCGTTGACCTCAACGCTGCCACGCTCCAACATGCGTGCGTCGGGCATCTGCGCGCAGAGCGGCACAGTTGTGCAGATGGCCACAGCCAGCACGGCCGCAACACGCAACGCGGATTGTTGGACGATTCTCATCTAGTTGCGCAGCGGCTTTCCGGTTTTGAGTGTGAAGGCGATGCGCTCCTGCGTTTTGGCCTCGCCGCAGAGCGAGAGGAAGGCCTCGCGCTCGAGGTCGAGGAGGTATTGCTCGCTGACGAGAGTGCCGGGGGTGATGCGCCCACCGGCGAGGATGTACGCCGCCCAGCGCGCCACCTTCATGTCGTGCTCGCTTGCGTAACCGGCTTCGCCCATCAAGAGCGCGCCTGTTTCCATGAGTGCGAGTCCAGCCGTTCCCGGCGCGGGCAGTTGCGTCCTTGGCAGCGGAGCGGTGTAGCCGCTTTCAGCGAGCGCGATGGCCTGCGCCTTGGCGTCGAGCAGCAGACGTTCGCGGTTCAGCGTGATGCGGTCGGTCGCGTTGAGCAGGCCGATTCCGCGCGCTTCGGATGCGGAGGTTGAGACCTTCGCCATCGCAATTGCTTCAAAGCTGCGCTTCAGGCCGTTGAAGAGCTCTGCGCTCTGCGCAAATTTTGATGCCGGCTCACGCGGGTCGGGCGGGTTCAACGCCACAGCCGCATCGAGCGCGCGCAGATACATCTCCTTGGTGCCGCCGCCGCCGGGGATGAGACCGACGCCAGCTTCGACGAGGCCCATGTAGGTTTCCGCATGAGGCTGACGACGCGCCGAGTGCAGGCTGATCTCCGCGCCGCCGCCGAGGGTCAAACCAAACGGTGCGGTCACAACCGGCCGCGGGCAGAACTTGACCAGCGCGGTCATCTGCTGGAAGGCACGGATGGCAAACTCCAGCTCCTCCCACTCCTGCTCCTGCGCCAGCATCAGCACCTGCATCAGGTTGGCGCCGACGCAGAAGTTGTCCGAGTCGCTGGTGATGACGAAGCCGGCGAAGTTGCGCACGTACTCCGACTCAGGATTGCAAGCCGCTCCAATCATCGAGATAATGTCGCCGCCGATGGCGTTCTTCACCGAGTGCAGCTCGATGGCCGCGATGCCGTCGCCGATATCAACGAGGGACGCGCCTGCGTTCTTTTTGATGACTCCATTCGCTTTGAAGTTCGCAACCCGCGCGTGCCCCGCACTCTGCGGAACTGCTTCGGCTTTGCCGCTCGCGGGCTGGTAGCAGTGCTTTCCATCCTCCGAGTACCAGCGCGTTGCGCCGGTTGCCAGCATTGCGTCGACCTTTGGACTGACGGTAAGGCCGAGCTCGCGCATCTTGGCAACGCTCTCTGTCACGCCGGCCGCATCCCACATTTCAAAGGGGCCGAGCTCCCAGTTGAAGCCGGTGCGCATCGCGCGATCGATGGAGACGGCGTCGTCGGCAACCTCGCCGATGCGCTCGGCGGCAAAGTTCCACAGCGCTGCAAGGAACGGCCACAGGAACGCGGCGGCCTTGTCCTTCTTCGGGTCGTTGACGAGGATGAGCTTGATGCGCTCTTCGGTCGTCGCAGCGTTCTTTGCCATCTCAAGCGCGGGCAGCGCGGCCTTTTTCAGCGGCCTGTACTCCAGCGTCTTCAGGTCCAACGCAAACCGCTGCTCCGCGCCAGTTGCGTCTTTTTCTTTTTTGTAGAAGCCCTGTTTGGTCTTGTCGCCGAGCCACTTGCGGCTGAGCATCTCGCTCAAAATTTTCGCGAACTCCGCGCTCCCGCCCGTGCCCGCCGGAAAATTCGACGCCACGTGCGCCAGAATGTCCACACCCACCATATCCGCAAGACGGAAGGTTCCCGTGCGCGGCCAGCCGATTGCCTGACCGGTCAGCGCGTCGAGCTCTTCAATGGTCAGCCCCTGCGCCAGCATCAGCTGCGCGCCGGCAAAGATGATGGAGACGCCGATGCGGTTGGCGATAAAGTTCGGCGTGTCGTGCGCCTCGACGACCTCTTTGCCGAGAATCTTGTCGCCGAACGCCGCAAACGCCGCCAGCAGTGCAGGGTCCGTCTGCGGCGCGGCAATAATCTCCAGCAGCCGCATATAACGCGGCGGATTGAAGAAGTGCGTGCCAAAGAAACGCGTCTTGAAGGCGCCGAGCTCCGGTTCCAATGCCGCAGCGATCTTGGCCACAGGCAGGCCTGATGTGTTGGTGGTCAGGATGGCACTCGGTTTGAGGTGCGGAATCACCTTTTTGAGCAGCGCCGACTTGATGGCGACATCTTCCGTCACCGCCTCAATCACCCAATCGCAGTTCGCGAGTTTGGCGAGGTCGTTGTCGAAGGTCCCGGTCGATACTAATGCGGCCCCAGCGGCCTCAAAAAACGCGGCAGGCTTGGCTTTCAGCAG
>Ga0364874_10522_pt1 | contig 11387 bp, 14 predicted proteins | sample ExccelAu500001D4_2_FD_206922 | JGI IMG/M metagenome (GOLD analysis project Ga0364874, IMG submission 206922) | Enriched cells from Trout Bog Lake Hypolimnion, Wisconsin, USA - BchlTB.Aug07.5000.01.D4 | ecosystem: Environmental > Aquatic > Freshwater > Lake > Hypolimnion/Profundal zone | place... | reverse complement strand
GCGCCGATATTGCCACCGGCACCCGCTTTGTTCTCAACAATCACTGACTGCTTGAAAATTTCTCCGAGCTGGACCGATAAGATGCGCGCCGTAATATCAACCGGACCGCCTGGAGGAAAGGCAACCACCAAACGAATCGGCTTATCTGGATACTGCTGGGCAGCGGCAGGCTGCACCATTACTGCTAATACCGCCAAACCCAATCCAATCTTGATACTTTTTTTAAATACTTTTTTTATATTTTTATTCAACTTCAACATATTGTCTCCCCCACGATTGTTGGGAATAAATCTTTTTATTTAATTGCTAACGGATTGGTTGGCGAACCAACGGCACCGGTAATTGGAATTGCTGGAGCTACAAACATAAATTCATAAATACCATCTTTAGCGCAGTCATCAGCAAGATCTTTAACGTAAAAAATCTCACCCATGGTCATCCCCATAATTGGGATGGTAATCCAATGCCAGGGTTGATTAATCCCGGCCTCAGATTCATTTGGGCGAACCTCACAGCCCCACGTATCACTTGCTAGGGCTGCTAACTCAGTCCGCTGTATCCACTCAAGAGTTTCAAATGCAAAACCAGGCGCATCTCCTCCCGGGTAACCATCCCAGCTACCGGCTTTAATTTTTTCTTCCATTTGACCGGTGCGAACAATGATGTAATCACCGCGTTTAATTTCAATGCCTTGTTTTTTGGCAGTGTCATCTAAATCTTTGCAAGTAATGCCATAGCCCTCTGGCAAAGTTTCGAGGCCTTTGGCTCTTGCTACGTCTAGCAAAATGCCGCGGCCAACCATCTTAGCCTTGGTCTTCTCGATGCCACACTTAGCTGCACCAGCAGAAGATACTTCACGACAGTCATAGCCGTTATACATATAGTTCTCATAGAAGACATGCCCCAAGCCGTCCCATTGTGTGCCGCATTGCAAGGGCATCACCACCATATCATCTGCAGCCCTAATGCCACGCTTATCTAAGACGCCAGCATAGGCATCGGTTCCAGTACGCAGCATTGTATGAACAGGATTAATACGGCCCATAGAGGGATATTTTGTTTTTGCTCCCTGAGGACCGCTGCTATCAAAGTTCAGCGCCAAGGAAATGACTTTGCCTTTTTTAACCAACTGAGCTGCGGCGATGATGTCTTCTGGCTGCGTAAAGTTCAAGGTGCCAATCTCATCTTCCGCACCCCATTTGCCCCAATTTTTATATTTTTCTGCTGCTGCACTTAAATCTGCTCGGGTAATTTTTTTCATCATTGGCTCAATTTTTGATTTTTAAGGAAAAGCTTATTTTTAAACAGTTGTTTAAATTATCAGTTAAAAAAATTCCTGTCAAGGAATCCTTATTGTGCATAGCAAAAGATTTAGTCTGGGAAGCGTGGCAAATGGATGCCACCCTCAACTGGGGCGGGATGCCGAGCAGCATTCATCTCCATCGCCAAAAAGGTGTAGTAACCCGCTATTCCAGCAAGATCAACTGCGCCTTTCTTGCCAAAGCGTTTCTCCACCTTGGCAAATGTGACATCTGAGACGCGCTTATTGCGCTGAAGCTCTATCGTGAAATCATAAATAAGCGTTTCGTCCTCGCTCATGCCTTCGGGACGACGACCATCCTGCAACGCAGTACCTACCTCTGTTTTTAGGCCGGCCTTGATGGCAATCGGATAATGAATACTCCACTCATAGTCTTGGCTCCACTCGCGCGCAGTAATCAGAATCGCAAACTCACTGAGCATGTTCGGAATGGAAGATTTGTATCTCAAATAATCACCCATTGCCCTAGCGTTATTCATGAGCTCGGGGCTATACATGAGCATTGCAAAAGGCCCCCATGGTGCACGCTTACGCGCAAGCTCAAATTCTTGAGCGGCTTTTACCTGGTCTGGCGTGTATTGCTCAATCGGTATTGTCGGTAGTCGCGTTTGAGCAGGGACCGCTTGGCTGCCAGTCAATATCAAAACAAAAATGGTAGTCAGCCAAGCTTTTTTCATCATGCCCAATTCTCTTTCGGAAATTAACGCATCTTTTCAGTTTTTTGATCAAGGATGATTTCTGGCTCTTGAGCCTCAATCCAACTATCACGATTCAGAACTGCTGTCATTTGGGCTTGATTAAGCTCGCCCGTCCACTTGCCCACCACAATCGTAGCAACGCCATTGCCAACTAAGTTGGTTAAAGCCCGCGCTTCAGACATGAAGCGATCAATGCCCAAAATAATTGCAAGGCCAGCTACAGGCACGTTACCTACGGCAGAGAGGGTGGCGGCAAGAACAATAAAGCCGCTACCAGTAACGCCAGCAGCCCCTTTAGAAGTCAAGAGCAAGACCAGCAAGAGAGTGACTTGCTGAAGGAGTGTCATCGGGGTATCTGTCGCCTGAGCAATGAATACCGCTGCCATGGTGAGGTAAATTGAGGTGCCATCTAAATTAAACGAATAGCCCGTTGGAATCACTAAACCTACGCAAGTTTTTTTAACACCAAGAACCTCCATCTTCTCCATCATGCGAGGAAGAACAGATTCGGAAGAAGATGTTCCCAAAACAATTAAGAGCTCTTCTTTGATATAACGAACGAATTTGAAAATATTGAAGCCAGTCACCCACGCAATGATGCCTAAGACAACAAAAACGAATAACAGGCATGTTAGATAAAAGCTGCCCATCAATTTTCCAAGTGAAAAGAGTGAGCCAATGCCATATTTACCGATGGTGAAAGACATTGCTCCAAATGCGCCAATAGGTGCAAATTTCATTACAACGCCGATGATGTCAAAGAGAACGTGTGAGGTCTTCTCAATTAAATCAAACACCATGGTTCCGCGACCACCAAATTTATGCAAAGCAAAGCCGAACAACACGGCAATAAAGAGCACCTGCAATATCTCGCCTTTTGCAAATGCATCAACCATCGTGTTGGGAATAATATTTAGAAGAAAGTCGGTAGTGGTACCTATTTTTCCTGGGCCCGTATAAGCAGCGATACCTTTGGTATCCAAGCTAGAAGGGTCGATATTCATGCCTACCCCAGGCTGCAAAACGTTCACCACCACTAAGCCAACAATGAGCGCAATTGTGCTCACAACCTCAAAATACAAGAGGGCCAAGCCGCCTGTTTTGCCAACCTTTTTCATGTCCTCCATGCCTGCAATGCCCAGAACAACGGTACAAAAAATAATGGGGGCAATCATCATCTTGATGCCCTTAATAAAGGCATCCCCAAAGGGCTTCATATTTACACCTAGGTCAGGGTAAAAATTTCCGAGCAAAACACCCAGCACAACAGCCACAAGTACTTGAAAATAAAGGATTTTATAGATTGGTGGTTTTTTTAGATTAGTTGTCAATTTCAATTCCTTTATGAATATGGCCTTAAAGTGCCTACCGGTGAAGTTCGCCCATTATCTCTCCACTTCCCCTTGCCGTCACTGATCGATAATAGACGCATGGAAAAAGTGCGCGTTTCAAAATTACTCTCCGAGCTTGGGCTTTGCTCGCGTCGTGAAGCTGACGCCTATATTGAACAGGGTTTGGTCACAGTTGATGGGGAGGTTGTCAATGAACTTGGTGTGCGCGCCCTACGCAGCCAGAAAATCGAGCTGCAATCCGGTGCTAAAGTTCAGCAAGCGTCACGCGTAACCGTCATTCTAAATAAACCAGTAGGATTTATTTCTCATTTTGACGATGAAAAGGAGTATCAACCGGCCGCTTCTTTAATTACCCCAGAAAACTATTTTGCAAGTCCGCTTGATCGGGGGCGCAATCCTCGTTTTAATACTCGTGGTCTTGCACCTGCTGGACGTCTAGACATTGACTCAACTGGCATGCTTGTTTTGACTCAAGATGGACGCATTGCGAAACTGCTCATCGGCGAGAACAGTCCGATTGAAAAAGAGTATTTGGTGCGCGTAGAGGGCGCACTCTCTTTTGAAGATCTAGATAGACTCAAGCATGGCCTTGAGCTTGATGGCGTCGCTCTCAAGCCGGCACAGGTAAGCTGGCAAAACGAAGATCAATTACGCTTTGTATTGCGAGAGGGGCGCAACCGTCAAATCCGCCGCATGTGTGAAATGGTTGGCCTTAAAGTCTTGGGGCTAAAACGCGTGCGCATGGGTAGAATTTCTTTAGGCCCCCTTTCTCCCGGCCAATGGCGATTTGTCAGGCCTGAAGAGCAATTCTGAGTACTGCCTACACGCTTATAATTCTGTCCATACTTAGATAAGCGCAGAATTACCATCGATACCATTTCATCCAGCACGCCAGGCGCGGAAGTTCTCCGTCGCCGTAGTTTCGCCATCATTTCTCACCCAGATGCTGGCAAGACCACTCTCACTGAAAAATTACTTCTATACGCAGGAGCGATTCAAATCGCAGGTAGCGTTAAGGCTCGCAAGGCTACTCGTCATGCAACATCTGACTGGATGGAAATTGAAAAACAGCGCGGGATTTCAGTAGCAAGCTCGGTGATGCAGATGGAGTATCGCGACTGCATTATTAACCTGCTTGACACTCCTGGCCACCAAGATTTCTCTGAGGACACTTACCGGGTTTTAACGGCCGTTGATTCAGCTCTGATGGTGATTGATGCAGCGAACGGCGTAGAGTCTCAAACACTAAGATTGCTGGAAGTGTGTCGCGCCCGCAATACACCTATTGTTACTTTCATCAACAAAATGGATCGCGAAGTAAAGCCACCCATGGAGCTGATGGATGAAATCGAAACAGCACTGGGGATCGAAGTTGTGCCATTTACCTGGCCTGTAGGCATGGGCAAATCTTTTGCTGGCGTCATTGATATTGCAAACTCACAGATGCGTATGTTCAAAGCTGGCGAGGATCGCGTTACCGAGGATTCACATGCGATTGTGGATGTGAATGATCCTGCATTAAAGGAGCGCCTTGGCTCAGACCTTGAAGTTGCGCTTACTGAGGTCGACCTCATTAAAAACGCCATGCCTGCCTTTGATCGCGAAGCGTTCTTGGCAGGACGTCAGTCGCCCGTCTTCTTCGGTTCAGCTATTAATAACTTTGGTGTGCGAGAAATTCTCAACACTTTGGTGGAATTAGCCCCATCACCAGGCTCACGCAAAGCGCTACAAAGGGAAGTGAGTCCTGGCGAAGATAAATTCTCAGCAGTTGTATTCAAGATTCAGGCAAACATGGATCCCGCACATCGCGACCGCGTTGCTTTCTTGCGCATTTGTTCAGGACATTTCAAGCGTGGTATGAAACTCAAGATTTGTCGCAATAACAAAGAAGTGCGCACCAATAATGCATTGTCATTCTTGTCACAGCGCCGCGATATTTTGGACGAGGCCTTCCCTGGTGACATCATTGGCTTACCAAATCATGGCCTCCTCCGATTAGGCGACACCCTGACTGAAGGTGAGCAATTGCAATTTACAGGCCTGCCTTTCTTTGCCCCTGAAATCTTTCGAATGGTTGAGTCAGCAGACCCTTTGCGCTCTAAACAACTTCGCACCGGACTCATGCAACTCGGCGAAGAGGGCGCAATTCAGGTCTTTCGCCCAATGACAGGGGGCACAATGCTGCTGGGTGCCTTTGGTCAACTTCAGTTTGAGGTAGTGAGTCATCGCCTGCAAACAGAATATGGCGCAGAAGTGCGCCTCTTACCTTCGCGTTATAACTTAGCGCGCTGGGTGAGCTCTGACGATCCTGTTGCGCTGAAGAAGTTCATACAAGAAAATATTCATCGCATGGCAGAGGATGTTGTGGGGGCATCAGTATTTTTAGCCACACACAAATCTGAACTAGATGTTGCACAACAGCGTTGGGAGTCTATTCAGTTCCATGCACTCAGAGAGCATGCAGGACTTATCTACCAATCAGATTTAGCGGGCTAGCTTGCAATCAAATACGGCGATCAGTTGACTGTCGCTATTTCTAAACGACGCTACTTTTCCATACTGCTCGCAATAAGCACTCGCTTTTTTAGTCAGCTCAGAAATTGACTCACCGCTACTATTGAGAAAAGTAACGTGGTTTACATCTGATGCATCGGTATAGACCGCTGCACACGCCATCAAACCAAAGCTAAACAACAATATAGATAAATACTTCTTCATACTCATGCCTTCGGGTGCTGATATCTCTTATTTTCGCAATATGCGCTCTACTAATTTGACGGTAATTTTGCTGGCGATTGGCCTATAAATCAAAATACAAACAATCGCTACAGGATAGGCGACAGTCCAAACCTCAAGCCACACCCAGAAAAAATTTTCAGGGGTGCCTATGCGCACAAACGTAGTAGCCAAGGTAATGCTTGCAGACATCAAGCAGCCCATCACTAAAGAGAAAATAAGGTTTGAAATGGTAATCATGATCTAAACATAACATAGCATCTGGGCTCTTTAGCTGTTATTCTGAAATGTGATCACTATTTCGCGCCCTAGATAGGGAGATTTGCGGGGACACCTCAAATCTATCATCCAATACTCTAGGAAATTAATATGGCTGTCGGCCAAAATCAAAGAAACAGAAAAAACGATTCAATGCTCACCAAAACAGGAAAAGCAAGATTGGGTCCTCTGAATACGGCTCAACTAAGCACGCTACTTGAAAAAAGCACTAAGCCAAAAGAAAAAGCCAAAATTCAACGGGCTCTCAATAAGCAAAACGCACCAGCAGTTGCAGCAGCATAACTAAAAACCCCGCTCAATCAACGTAGCGGGGTTTTTACATGCGCTTATTTTTGCCAAGGAAGCACTGGCAATACAGGCTTCAAGCCTGCTTTCTGAATAGTCGGCACTGCCTTGGGTGACGCCAAGAAAGCGATCAAATCCCTAGAAGCATCCACGTTACTGACATTGCTGGTAATGCCGGCAGAGAATAATACGGTCTGCTGTACCTCTGAAGGAATTTCGCCGATAAAGTCGATGCCAGGGATCGGAATGAGCTCGCTTACTTGCTGAAAGCCCAGCTCAGCATCACCTCTAGCTACTACTGTCCCTACTCGTTCGCTATAGATTTTCTTGGCAGTTTTACTCATTTGCTCAGCTATCCCCATCTTAGGGAAAAGCTCTGTGGATAAATAGGTGCCGCTTGCGCTGGCTGAATAGGCTACTGACTTGGCATTGAGCAATGCTTGCCTTAAGGCTGGAACAGTACTGATATCGGGCTTTGGGGCTCCGGCCTTCACCGCCACCCCAATCACTGAGGCGACCAAGTCCACTCTCGTTCCGGGCTGAACTGCCCCACCTTTAATAAAGCTATCCAAAGCTGGAGATGCCAAAATAAGTACATCGAACTTTTCATCTCTAGCCAATCTGGATGGAATGGAGTCTGGTGCAGTTCCCATGGATGAGCCGTAAGAGATGATGACCTTATTGGGGGATTGCTTTTCATACTCGGGCACTAGAGCCTTTAATGCCTCAGCAAAGGCCCCTGAAGTAATGACCTGAATGTTGGCGGCAACGGCGGATGCAGATAAGAAAAGGGCCGCCAATACCCCAATGAATAAGCCCGTCATTTTTTTGTTCATCAATGTCTCCCGCCTGTGATTGATCTGATTGTATTAATAGTAGAGAATAATCAAAATGATTATCTACCGAAACAACGCAAAGATTACTGCCGCACAAGCCATAGATCTTTATGTCCGCTCGACTCTGGGTGAGCGACGCCCCATCGACAAGGTGACTACTTTTGCGGACATGCTGGCCAATGCCAATCTCATCATTACTGCATGGGACCAGGAAAAATTGGTTGGCATCGCCCGAACCTTAACGGATTTTTCATATGTAGCCTATCTGGCAGACTTGGCGGTTGATGAGCAATATCAAAAAAGGGGGATTGGGAAACAACTCATTGAAGAAACCAAATCTCACCTTAATTCAGAATGCATGATTGTTCTCTTGGCTGCACCCAAAGCAAATGACTACTACCAAAAGATTGGTTTTGAACATAATCCACGCGCCTGGACCCTGAAGAAATAATCTTTAAAGTATCATTTCCATATGAATACAACGCGCTTCTGCCTGGTGCGTCATGGCGAAACGGATTGGAATGTAGCCCGACGCTTACAAGGGCATACCGATATTGCGCTCAACGCGCGCGGGCATGCACAAGCTATGCAGCTAGCGCTAGCCCTTAAGAAATCAAATCTACAATTTGATGTTCTCTATACGAGCGATTTACAACGTGCAGCTGATACTGCGAATGCAATTGTGGAGTGCTTTAACCTGCCCGCCATTGCTAATGGTGAATTACGTGAACGTCACCTTGGCACTCTTCAAGGGCTGACCATAGACGAGGCACCTCTTGCTGAACCCGAACTTTGGCGAGCCCACATAGCACGCGAGCTAGATCATGAAATGTCTGGCGGGGAAAGTATTCATCAGTTTTCTCGGCGCATTCGAAATGCGCTTGAAGCGCTACGTCAGAAACATCTGGGCAAAACGATTCTGCTAGTGAGTCATGGTGGAGCGCTAGACATGATGTACCGAATTGCCACCGATCAAGCCTTGGATGCCGAGCGTATTGCAGCAGTACCCAACGCTTCGTTAAATTGGATTTCTCATGATGGGCAGTCCTGGAAGCTCGATCGCTGGGCCGATACCAGTCATCTAGATAGCATTGCCCTTGATAACTTAGATCTTTGAAGCTAAGTGTCAAATCCAGGCTTTTAGCCTATTATTCGTCCATGAGAACCGTTCTGTTTGCACTCCTTCTTGCGCTAGCAGCTCCATCTTTTGCGATGGATAACCTGCCGGATGATGGACTACCAGACCATATTGTTGGGGATATTGGCGCAGCGGTATACACCTCAAATCTTCATATTGGCACTGAGGGAACGCAATCTCTCGCTTTGCCTTATGCCTTTTTTGACTACAAACGTTTTTTCGCCCGCACAGATGAGATTGGAATCAAAACCTTCAAGATGGGCTATGGATATTTTGAGCTCACTGGGAAGATCAATCTAGATACGTACAAAGTAAAGTCGCCATTCAATGGCAACTCCATTAATCGAAGTGACCCAATTCCGCTCGGTGTGGGTACTTATCAAGAAACACCTATTGGTGCTGTTTTCGCCAATGCATATCATGACTTTGGCAAATCTAAAGGGGCGCTATATGAGCTGCTCTATTTTGCTGAAGTAGAAACATTGCAGAAAATTGTGGTGTACCCACAAGTGGGGATTGAAAGACAATCTAGCCAATACGCAAACTACTACTATGGTATTAGTCCTGGAGAATCAAGCCTCACCGGTTATGCTGCATACGTAGCGCCTGCTACCACTAATCTCATGGCTGGCCTGATGATTGAGATTCCGGTTGTGGATAACTGGTACGTAAACGTCTATGGCAAGCGGAAATGGATGGGTGGCGGTATTAACAATAGCCCCGTCATGAATCGCTCTTTCCAAGACAATATCTTTATGGCTCTCGCCTACCGCTTTAAGTAAGGTCTACTGAATACCGACACAACCATTCGGGGCTTGCTTGCCAGCGAAACGGTCCTCTACCCAAGGTGCAAATAAGGGTTCTGCAACTGGTGGAGTCGTGTAATGTGTCTGCTCTCCTTGCAGCTGAGTACGTGCAACATTGGCGCCTAACTTGCACATCTGCTCTTGATAGAGCTTGCCCATGAATGGCGGCACTGCTGTATCTTTTGTGCCCCAATAGATCGTTACCGGAGCCACTGGTTTTACTTTCTTAACACCACTCTCGTAAATGGCTTTTGCCCATGCAAGTGAATTCTTCGGCTGTGAGTTCATCAATGACTTATAGGTGCTGCCAAAGTTGTAAGTAATTGCGTCAACTGCAGTGTGAACGCATTTGCCCGTATAAATTTGATTGATAGCCTTGGCGCCCTCTGGAGTAAATACATCTTCTAACTGAAGATTTGAAAATCCATTTGGTAGCGCCCAAAAAGTCATAGATAGGTGAGCAAAACCCATGACATCGCCAGAAAATGCTTGGATTAGTCCTCCGAGGTACTTGTCGGCAGATGCTTGATCTTGTGGAGGAACGGCGATTGTTGCGCTCACATCTGGCGGGGCCAATGCAACAAAGCCAACAAGCTCAATGCCATCAAATGCCGTACCTTTTTGCGCAATGTACTCTAGTGAACTAGCGGCAGCCAATACTGTGCCACCACCCTGTGACCAACCGTAGATCAACGCTTTTTTACCAGCACCCACTTCTTTCATATCACCGGCAGCACGTATCGAATTGATTGCGTCTCTAGCTTGTGTTCCGGAGATCATATATTGATGCTTACCGCCACCGCCAAGCCCCTGATAATCGGCAGCCACAATGACATAACCATCTTTAATAAAGCGCTCCAACGCAGGCATGCCGTAATCAGTGCCTGAGTTTCCGCCGATCAAAAAATATTCATTTAAGGGCTGCGCTGGATTTGGCAATTGTGATGGGCCACAATTTTGTGCGGTACCTGTTGTGCCGTGAGCCCAGGCAACTACAGGCCTACCGCCTTTAGGAGCGGGGCCGATTGGCGCTACCAGAATGCCTGTAGAAATTGTTTTTTTATCTGCAAAATCAGAAGAGATAAAAGCAATGCGCCAAGCCTGCGCACCCTGAACGGATGTACTAATCGACTCCCTCTTAATGATCTGCCCTAACTTTCCGTTGGGCGCCATCTTCATTACTGACTCATAAAAAGCTGGCAAATACACGCGGGTGTTGTCGCCAGCTGAAAATGCCAGGGGGCTCATCAAAGACAGCAGAAATACGCAAATGAGATTGAGATTTTTATTCATCATGGTTTTGATGGTAGTAAGGATTATTTGCTTTTGCTTGGCAAGCTTTTCATAGTCGCCGCATCATTGAGTTGTTGATCAACTAAATATAAGGTCCCGCCATAATTTGCCTGAAGGTCATAACCTGAAAGGCCTACTGTATAAAAAGTAATGTCCGGATTGAATGATCGAATCTCGCCACCAGAACCGGCAGAGAAATTGGCATCCACATCTATGCCGCCTTTTTGGCCATCAATAGAAGTCAGCAAAAATTGATCGATGGAATTAGGGGTTTTGAAGATCGCAACCTGATATTGATCTTGGTAGCCAGCGCCCAAGCCCTCGCCGGTTTTTAGAGAGTCCATAAAAATAGGTTCTTTGCGGCGCTTGTCATATAAAACACCCTCACCTCTAGCAACGACGATCAGCACGACATTCACATTCGTAGTGCTGAACACAGCGTATCCAGCAGCTGCATCAACGTCTTTTTTCACTGCTGGGTTTTGCTTAATGAGCGCATCTAAGCCAGTTTTTGCCATCTTGATGGTGGCTTCTCTTTGCTGACTAATCTCAACTGGTGTTAAGGGCTTACCATTCTTACCGGTTGACTGGCAGCCAGAAAGCATGACCAACAATACTAAAAGCGATGGGATGATTTTTTTCA
>Ga0364874_10380_pt2 | contig 11427 bp, 10 predicted proteins | sample ExccelAu500001D4_2_FD_206922 | JGI IMG/M metagenome (GOLD analysis project Ga0364874, IMG submission 206922) | Enriched cells from Trout Bog Lake Hypolimnion, Wisconsin, USA - BchlTB.Aug07.5000.01.D4 | ecosystem: Environmental > Aquatic > Freshwater > Lake > Hypolimnion/Profundal zone | place... | reverse complement strand
AATTCGCGGCTCGCGCGGGTCGCGACGAAACTCTCGGTTGTTAATGGATACCTCCGTATTCTTGATGCCTTCAGGATTAGAACAAACATGCGTCAAGAAATTGCAAAAAGTCGGTGACATTATAACAACAATCGGTGAAGATGTCAAGCTGAGCAATATTTTCATTTTTTCTTTTTGTGACTGTTCCGCGAAAATGTCCGTGTTAAGTGTTCCGCGAAAATGTCCACGTCGAATCTACAAGAATGGAGACATTGACGTTGACGAGATCAGACCAACGAACGATAGATATGCTAACTCGCCTGGGCGCGAAACAGATAACAACGGACCGAGCAGCGGAACTGCTTAGGCTTTCAACGCGCCAGGTGCGTCGCAAGCTCAAGCGGTTCATGACCGATGGCGTGGGCAGCATCCCGCATGGCAACCGCGGCAAGACGCCTCACAAGGGGCGCAATTGCTCCGCAGTCTGGCCGTAAATGCGCACTTCAACGTCCGCAAGTGCCTGTGGATCGTGGTTCATGACCAGAGCGACCTATCCGCCCACACCCTCTCGGTGAGCGGTTCGGTTGTCTATCGCGGCACTTGCGGCTTACCGCCCCGCCCCTGCCCGCCATCGTTCGTAGGCCATCAATATAACGACATGTAGAGGTACTATAGGCTGGTACCTGCGCCGAAATCTCTATTCCAGCTTATCTTTCTTTTCCGTGCACGACCCGACGCCGATCTCAATTGTTCAGTCCATGTAGATGGAAGAATATACGCAAGATGCATGTCGTCGCCGCCAGATGAACTGTGGACGATATGTATTGCAAATTACGGTATATGACCATGGATAGGTGAAAGGTGCGGAGTTGAACATGTCGGGTTAATTTTTGCGCTTGTTTATAGATTTAGGACTTTCGCTTGGCATATTAAGAGGGCAACTCGCTGTCATTTCGACCGTACTGAGGAACGAAGGAAGCGGAGAAATCTCGTATTCCCTGCTGGTAATGCAGAGAGATCTCTCCACTGCGCTCGTGCCTCGCTTCGGTCGAGATGACATTTTTACAACCTTAATTCATTAAGCGAAAGTCCTAAGATTAATGGCTTGGTCTCGCAGGAGCGAGAAAGAAAAGCGGCCCCGGCGGCCCAAGAGCTGTCTTGAGTCTTATTGCTTTCTTGCAATCGCGGAACGTACCCGTGTGCAAGAAAAAGAAGGATTTCTCCGCCCTAGCGGCGCATCGTCATTCATGACTTCTTCTCAGACTTTGGAACAATATCTCGCCGAACGCGAGTCCGACTACTCGTCCGAGCACCACATGCTGGGCGCACCCCTGCATTCTCCAGGCTACCATACCAAGCTGCCTGACGGCATCTGGGCACATGCGACGCGCGAGGCGCTCGACTATGCGCTCAAGCTGCTGACGTCGCACGATCTCGCGATGCAAGCACGGGCGGCCGATGTCATTACCGCCGTGCTAAAACTCCAGGACACCGACAGCACCAGCCGGACCTATGGGATCTGGCCGTGGTACCTCGAAGAGCCCCTCGACAAGATGGCCCCTCCGGACTGGAACTGGGCCGATTTCTGCGGGGCACGGCTTGCCGACATTATCGTCGGACACGGCAACAAGATCTCGACCGACCTGCAAGGCGCAATCCGCGCGGCGCTCGGTCACGCTGGGTGGTCGATCTTTCGGCGCAACGTTGACACCAACTACACAAACATCTCGATCATGGGGGCTGGGGTTGCGCTGGCGGCAGGAGAGATTCTTAAAGAGCACCGCCTGATTGAGTACGGCCGCAAACGGCTCTGGCGACAGGTCGAGCACGTGCGCCACCACGGCGGATTCACCGAATACAACAGTCCGACATACACCATCGTGGTCGTCGAAGAGGCGGAACGGATTATTCGGCTAGTTCAAGATACCGACGCTCTCAAGGCGGCGCGGGAAATCCATAACATCGCGTGGAAGACGATTGCCGAGCACTTCCACCCCGCCACCAGCCAGTGGGCGGGGCCGCACAGCCGTGCTTATGCCGACTGGCTTTCACCGGCAACAGCCGAGTTCCTGTGCGCGAGAACCGGTATCGCAATCCCCGCGCGCGACCCGCGCAGCGCTAAGGCAGGGCCGCTCTACACGCCAGCCGCGAACAACCTCCTGAAATGTCCGAGCGAATATATTCCGCTTTTCCGGGCCTGGCAGGGTCCAGAACGCATCGTGCGCAACCGGTTCAGCCGCCGCGAACCCGACTCTGATTCCACATACGGCACCACCTGGCTCTGCCGCGAGGCGTGCCTTGGCTCGGTCAATGCGGACATCTACTGGACACAGCGTCACACGGTGCTTGGCTACTGGGCAACCGGGGATGACAGCGCGGTATGTTTGCGGCTGCGATTTCTGCACGACGGCAAGGATTTCGCGTCCGCGATCGGCCGACATGCGCAGTCGGGGTCGCAGGTTCTGAGCCTCTCGGGAATTGTGCTCGATCGCGGAGATTTTCATCCCAGTCTCGATCGGCCCATCGACAATGTCTTCCGCGCATCCGATTTTCGCCTGCGCTACGAACTACGCGGCAAGGGAGCGGCGGCTCACCAGATCGACGAGCATCTTTACGAACTGAGAGCAGGACGGGTAAGAGCGATGGTTCACGCTGGCGAGGGCTGGTTCAATGGGAACCCGGTCGTCTGGGAACTCTCAAGTGGGGAAGGCTTCGTCTCAGTTGACGCGATTTGCTACAAAGGCGCGCCAGCCGACTTCCAGTTGGCATCCCTCAAGCGGACTGTCGTCGCATCGGCTGTTGAACTCGTGCGAGATGGCGATGCCCCCACCAGCGATATCCCAACCCTGACGATAGACGACAAACAAGCCACCGCGACTGCAACATGGTACGCAAACCCAACGATCGAGATCGCGGCACCGTGCTTGGCGCACAAATCGCACGTGTAGGAGTCCTGGGCGCTGTGTGGGATAGCGTTTAGGATTCTTCGGCGCTGCACGACGGGAGCACGGCCGCGCAATCTGCCGCGAAGCGGACCCCAAATGGCCAGCCCGGCCACAGAGGGCTCATGATGCTTACGCTTCCCTATCCCGCGCCAAAATGATGCCGCGCCACAGGATTGCCAGGGTTGCAACAATAAGGGGGAAAAAGCTTCGGATGAGGCCAACATACTGCGCGGCGATGTGCCTGATCGCGTAGTCGAAGTTCGCCATCGGGCCAAGGAGCAGCAGCACACTCCCTGCGATTCCCCACCTCAGGCAAGTTTCCGCCGCCTCGTCCCAACGCCCTTGCAGCTCGAGGTCGCCCGCTTCCCCGGCGACCGCTCCTGCGAACGCTCCGAGGGCGATAGAGATCGCAAGCGCGAGCCAGTAGGTGTAGTCTGCCGCCCATGTCCCACGGTGTGTCCCAATAGGCGGCAAAAGCCAGTCGATCACCGCAGTCGGAAAGCCGATCCACGTCGCACCGATGACGGGGCTGAACTGACACAGGGTTCGCCAGAGACGCCGCTCCTTTTCAAGCGCCGCCCCCGTTTCCTGCTCTTTTGGCGAGTTAATACTGTCCTCAGATAACAAAATAGCCATCCCCGGCGTAGCCCTTGGCGCAATTGCCGAAAGCCTTGCCAGGGACGGCCGCATCAATGCGATCGAAAACGGGCTAGAAGGAAAGCCCGACCGTTCCAAGCCACCCCTCCGCCTTATCGGCGTACTGATATTTCAGCTCAGCAAATAGAAGGGTAAATCGATAGCCAAGCGAAGCGTAGCCGCCCAGGCGGGTCGTTACAGAGCTACCGCTCTGATCGATATAGTAGGCACCTGCGCCCAAACCGAAGTACGGAAGTCCGGGAATGGTGCCGTTGCCAAAAGTCTCGCCGATGGTCAACGGAACAATCGTCGAATGGCCGGTCCCATTGCCGCCTTCGTAGCTGAGTTCCATGACCGTCTTGGTAGGCGTCAATGGCGCGCCTGGGAAGTTGTAGCGAAGATCGACGGCAACCTGCGTGTCTCCGCCCTGCTTGGCCCACGAACTAGTAGGTACATAGGCCCCGACACCGATCCCTCCAGGGAGTCCGGGAAGCTGCGCCGAAGCGCGATCCGAAACAACGGCGACCAGCGTGATCGCCATGACAACGGTAAGCGCACCGGCTAGTGAGAACTTGAAATTCATTTGCGCATCTGTCCTTTCATGGAGCCTATTTTATGAAGGCTCTCTATCTATTCATCAACGAGCCCCCGCCGATATAGCATGGAGACAATATCGCACAGATGCGGGCGCTATCGTAAACATACCCGCACGAGGCCCATTATTCACGTACTTTTTACAGGGAATCGGGGAGTGCTCACGGCACGGCCGTCTATTCGGCTCGAAACGGTGTACCGTGAAGCGATCTAAGCCTCTCCTTACCATACGCGAAGCGAGCGAAAAAAGGCCAGCACGGCCTTAGATGGCAACAGGAATCTCTCTTAGAACTGGCGCAAAAAGCGCAGGTCGTTCTCGGTGAAGAGGCGGAGGTCGTCGATCTTGTGGACGATCATTGGCATGCGGTCGATGCCAAGGCCCCACGCAAAGCCCGTGTAACGCTCGGGATCGATCCCCATGTTCTGGAGGATGTTGGGGTGGACCATCCCCGCTCCGCCGAGTTCGAGCCAGCGGTTGCCCCACTTGATGGCAACCTCGACGCCGGGTTCGACGAACGGGAAAAAGTCAGGGCGGAAGCGGATTTCGACCGACGGCCCGAAGAGCGCGCGCGCCAGATGCGCGAATGTGCCCTTGAGATCGGCCAGCGAGAGCCCCTCGTCCACTGCCAGGATATCGACCTGGTGGAACGTGTGCGAATGGGTCGCGTCCACGGCATCGAACCGGTAGCACTTGCCGATTGTCGCGACGCGAATCGGCGGCTTCTGATGCTCCATCACGTGCGCCTGAAACGCCGTCGTTTGCGTGCGCAGCAGGTGCGTGTCTTCGACGTAGAATGACATCTGCTCGTCGAATGCCGGATGGTCGGGCGGATAGTTCAAGGTCTCGAAATTGTAATGGTAGTGCTCGACATCGGGGGTCTCGACGAACTGGTAGCCCAGCCCGATCAGCACGGCCTTCACCGCATCCATCTGGCGGGTGAGCACATGCTGCCGCCCCAGCGGCAGCCGTTGGCCAGGGAGGGTGACATCGATCGCATCGGCTGCGAGCCGTGCCGCGCGTTCGCCTTTGGCAAGCCCAGCGCGCCGCTCCGTGAGGCGCGCCGTAAGCGAATCCTTGGCTGTATTCACGGCCTGCCCGAATGCGGGCTTGTCGTCCCCGGAAAGCTGACTGATGAGGCGCAAGAGACCCGTCAATTGGCCTTTTCGCCCCAGGTATGCGACCTCGACCTCGCCCAGCCTTTCAAGGCTGGAGGCGGAGGCGACTGCGGCTAATGCCTCGGATTCTATCTGTGCGAGCTGCTCGGTGGGCGTCATAGGATACATTCAAAGCTCCCCCCGGTCGCTTAGGCAACGCGGAGGGAGTTGAGATCGTGAGCGGCGGACTGGAGAGGGTCCGACTAGGCGATTGCGAGCGATTTTACCAGCGAGGTAAATCCTGCCGCATCGTTCACAGCCATATCGGCGAGAACCTTGCGGTCGAGCTCGTTGCCAGCCTTAATCAAAGCAGCGATGAACTGGCTGTAGCGGACGCCTTCCGCACGGCAAGCCGCGTTGATTCGGGCGATCCAAAGGCGACGGAATTCGCGCTTCTTGTTGCGGCGGTCACGATAGGCATAGTTGCCCGACTTCATGACAGCTTCGTTGGCCGACTTGAACAGGCGACTCTTGCCGCCAAAGTAGCCGCTGGCCTCTTTCAGAATCTTGTGATGGCGCTTGTGGGTCATTACCCCACGTTTGACGCGTGGCATATCAAATATCCTTCCCGGTTAGTGGTTGACGCCGTTCGGCAGCATCCGCTTGACGCGATGCTTCATCGAGGGCGCAAGCTGCGAGTCGGTCGTAAGCCTGCGGGACTGACTCGGGCTCTTGTGAATCATCAAATGGTTGTGATACGAGTGACCGTGCATCAGCTTGCCGGTGCTAGTCTGCTTGAACCGCTTGGCCGCTGTTTTGTTGGTCTTAATCTTCGGCATATCTTTGCTCCTGAACCAGCCCGCGCTGGACACTGGGCGCTTCGCGCTAAAGCCGCGCGCCCGCACACTCCCGGCAGCGCCTCTGTCGGTCCCGCGAGAGAATCGCACGGAACCTGATCCTCATGCGCGCATCCATCATGGAGCGCCGGACCGACGGCTGCATCAAAAAATGACCGTGCTATTATACACCATTGATTCAAATTTTTGCGTCTAGCTGCAAACTTACTTTTTCAAATTAGACATTCGCTATAATAGAAACCAAGGTTTTAAATTGTGATTTGAGAACCCTCTAAGAGCGGGCAGGCATTTTTTCTCTCCGCTTCGCGGACGGATTGTGACGTATACCCAATATTGGTTTCGCATTAAGCTAAGGTCCTGATTTTGATAAACGCCACTCGCGCCCCCTTCCCATAGCAGGAAAGACGCGCCAACGTGACGAACCTTCGTCACAACAGAACCATGAGAACTTACCAACTCGCACTTACCATCGCCATCGCAGCCTTGCTGATCACCCCGACCGCTCACGCCGACGTACAGGGCATGTTCCTGCCAGGAATGGCGCAAACGAGCAACTATCCCATCGTCGGCGAACATGAAGTCGATGTCCTCGGCGACTACCAGATCGACACCGGCCATGCTTACAGCCTGGTTGGCACCTACGGCGACTTCGTTCAACCCGAAGTGGAAGTCGGCGGCAACGTCGGCATCTTTGGCGGAGATCACACAGAGAGGCGTCGGTATGTCGGCGGCATCGCAAACTTCCATCTCCTCCAAAAGGACGCCATCTCGCCATCGTCCGCTTGTGTCCCATATATCGGCATCTTCGCGGGCTTCGCGACCAAGGACACCACGGCGTTCTCAGTCGGTGGGCAAACCGGCATAAAATACTTCATCAACCAGAACTCAGCCGTCGTTGGCGAACTTCTCTATCGTACCGTTTCCGGTACGGACAGCATCGCCGAACTCGATTTTGGCTTTTGTGGATTTTGGCGCTAAAACGAGACTTTCGCCTTGCTCAAAGATACCCACCTTCCTGTTAAGAAACACGCACCTTTCTCCCGCAACAGGAAGAGTTTAAGAGGTGTCTAGCGCTTCGTCAAACAACCTGCGTCACAAGCCAAAATGAGAGGCTGTACGACGCGCAAGCGTGAAGAAAATCCGCGCTGGCGCGGTGCCTCCCCGGCATGAGGGGCCGCCGGAGGCATCCTAATCTCTAAAGCGAAAGTCCTAATCAGCTCCCGTACCAGATCACCAGGATACGCAGCGCGTTGCGCTCGGTGAGCATGCGCGTGAGGGCTTGTTCGGAGGATGTGTTCAGCAACGGGGTCATCCCGCGCTGATGATCGACCACCATCATCGCCCTCTCGACAGCGGCGAGCGCGAGGCACTGCTGACCGTCCGCGATTGCGAATGCCCGCGCGAACCACAGCAGAAGCGGGTACGTTAACAGGATCGCCCCAAGGCCGTCGAGGTAGCTGCGACCGTAGAAACCACCGCCGAAGAACCCCATGCTCGTGATATGGGTATGCAGGTAGCGCTCGATCGCCAGCGACACATCGCCCGCTGGAAGATCCTGAAACGCCTCAACCTGGCTGAACGGCACCGTAGGGAACCCTGGAAAAAGCTCGGGAACATTCCCACTGCCCGCAACCAGTCTCCATGAAGCGTCCAACCGCGCGAGCAAACTCGCCTTCTCCCCCACCCGATCCACGCGCGAATAAACACCAAGCATGTGCCGAAAAATGACGCTTTCCATCATGTCGGGCGCGCGCCGCACAATCGGGTCTTCGACCGCGACGCCCTGCACCGTCGAGACAAGCGATGATACAAACTCATCCATGTCACCATCCGCCAGCGTCGCGATCCGCTTGTCCCGCAGAAGGCTGATCAAATTGACACACGCCGCTATCCGCTTGGTCAGCGGCAGGGAGATGTCGAGAAGGAGGCGCTCGAAGTTTTCCGTCATGGTCACGAGCGCATGCCACGATACTTTGACATTGCCAAAAAGCGGCGGCGTGGGCAACTCTCCGGCCCGATCGGCAGTGAGCAGCTTAAGCAGCGTCAGCAACTCGCCGCGATGCGCAGAAATTGGACGCCCCTCGTTGCCGGCAGTGGCCGGGCAGTCGAAGCGGACATCCACGCGCACCTGCTTGCCGACCGGGATCAGGCGAAACGGGTAAAGGCGGCACGAAGTCGGCTTGCCCCCAATGCCGTAGCGCGCGTGAATGCGGCACAGCCCGTCATCCTGCAAAAAGGCGCATGCGCCGTTCTCCAGGTGCGCGATCACGAACTCGTCACCCCGCTTCGTAAACAGCGGCGCGCCCCCCAGTGCCAGTTCCTCACCCGTCCAGTTTTGCGCAATGATCCGATCGCGATCCGCTTTCGAGATCGTGATGGCAAACCGCCCCTTGCAACAAACCCCGCATCCTGTACAGTCGTAACGCTGGAAATCCGACGCCATGACGAGCTTGATCGGGATCGTGCCTTGGTGGTTGGATGGTAGGGTTTTGCGCATAAGATTTAGGTTGGAAGATTCAGGAGCCCTCTGTGGCCGGGCGGGCCATTTTTCACTCGCTGCGCGACGGACTGTGATGCACGGCTTTATTGGACTGGTATTAAGCTAAGCCGATCTACCGCAACAAGAGGCTGTCCCACGCGGAAGCGTGAATAAAATGCATGCTGGCATGCCCGCCGGAGGCATCCTAACTCCGGCCCCCTCATCTCGCGTTGCCAACCATGCGCGAGAGCGCCAACGCGGTCTCGTCCTGCGGGTCGAGCGCCAGCGCCTTGTCGATGCTTGCCCTCGCGTCGCCACCACGCCCCGCCATCGCCTGGGCGAGCGCAAGATTCGTATACCATGATACCTTCGGCGCGCCAGTTGCGATCGCCTGCTCGATCGGGGCAATCGCTTCTACGGGACGCCTCAGTTCGATCAGCGCGAGCCCTTTATTGATGTTGGCGGGCGGGTATCCCGAGAGCGCAATTTCGCGGTCAAATTCCGCGATCGCGCCGACGTTGTCCCCCAGCTTCATCAGCGTGCTCCCCCTGTCGTAGTGCGCCTTGCGCAGTCCGGGCTCGATCGCGATCGCGCGGTCGTACTCGGCGAGCGCTTCACGAGGACGGCCTAGATCGACAAGAGTGTTGCCGAGATTCATATGGGCAATACTGTTGGACGGATCGATACGCAGCGCGCGCAAGGCAAAGCCCTTTGCTTCAAGCGCGCGACCGTTCTCCTCGAACGCATTCCCAAGGTTCACCAAACCGATGACGCTCACGGGGTTTACGGCAAACTCATTTTCCATCAGTTTCAACGTATTTGCCCACATTCCGCATTGATGAAACGCCAACACGCCAAGAACGATTGGGATAAGGCCGAGCGCTCGCATGTTTGGTCGGCGCGACAATAGCGACGCAACCGCAATCGACACGCCAAGCATCGCCAGGTACGCGTAACGGTCCGCGACGGTCGAGTAATACTGGTACGCGAACGGCACCAGCCCGAGTACGGGCAGCAGCGCCGCCACCCACACGACAGCCGCCGCGCCCACCCACGGCCAGCGGCGCGTGGCAAGCGCGATCGGCGCGAGTGCGACGATTACGATCGCGAGTTTCGCCCAGAGCAGACTCCCCAAGAGCACGGCGTGTGGCGAGCGTCCGTAGTCGATCGCCAGATGGATCGGGACTATGGTTTTCCAGGCATACCACGCGAGCGCATCCGCCGCAATCAGTGGCCGACTCGCTAGCGGCGTCATCGCCGCAGCGGGCACGCCCTGCACCGAGCGCGTTACGATCAGCAGCGCAGCCGCGACGAGCAGCCAGGGGCCGAGTTCCAGCGCGTATCGCTGCCAGGTCCGCCGATCGATCAAATAATCGACCGCCAACACGATCGGCGGCAGCGTTACCGCCGACGGCTTCGAGAGCAAAGCGAGCACGAACAGCACGCTCGCAAGCGCGTAGCTCCCGCGCGTCGCCCGCGTGTACGCGAGCACGCTCGCTAGGCACAGCAGCGTAGCGAGCAGGCCGCGCAACTCGGACACCCACGCCACCGACTCGACCTGCATCGGGTGCAGCGCAAAAACAAGCGCGCCGACGAGCGCCGCAAAATCCTGCTTGACGATCCGTCGCAGTAGACAAAAGACAATCAGCGCGCTCGCGGTGTGCAGGACGATGTTGGCGATGTGGAACACGTGCGGGTTGAACGGCGCGCCGACCTGCGTGTACAACTCCGCATGAGGTGTCTGCGCGATCAGGCAGAGCAGCGCGAACACGCTGTAGGCGACAGGAATGTAGAGCTGCTCGTAAGCGTGAGTCCAGAAGTACGCGACCCCGCTCCATGTCAGCGGGTTGAAATGAGGGTTCGCGAAGATATGCAGAGGATCGTCGTACTCGACAAAATCGTATCCCGCCAGCCTGTCGTATACAAGAGCGCACGCGAGGACGATCGCGGCGCAAGGCAATAATTTAGTTACGATGGCGATGCGAGGCTGCATAGGGATGAAGATTCAAGATGCCCTCTCTGGCCGGGCGGGCCATTTTTCATTCGCTTCGCAACGGACTATGACGCACGGCTTTGGATGGTTTGGCGTTAAGCTAAGCCGATATGCCCTAACAAAAGGCAGTACCACGCGGAAGCGTGTGTAAAAGCACGCTGGCGTGCTCGTCGGAGGCTCCTTAAATTACGCTAGAAAAACTGGCTGGATATGGCGCTCGAATAGGTTATGAGTCACGTTTCGCGCGATTATTTCCTCATACCGATCGACGACCGACAAATAGCGCTCGCCCATGTGAGCCGCGACTTTGTAGCCGACATGCAGAAGCTGCCTGAGGCTCGGGTTATATGCGGGGCAGGTCTCGTCGTGCCGGAGAGCCTCGACGAACTGCTCGGATGTCCACGAGGCGGTCTCGGCCGGATCTGGCAGTAGGCTGGCGTGGATGTCGATGACTGTCGCGTACGGCGCGCACAGCGCCGCACGGTCGTGGTACGCCTCGGCGTAGATCTCCTTCACGACGACCAGCCCTTCATCCCCTGCCTCGGCCAGACCGATCAGTTCTTCGAGCCACGTAGTGCCCGCTGTCTTGAGATGCAACCCCGCATCGGCCGCGCGGATCGCCTTGCTGATGGGCCCATAGAGCGCAAACTTATCGCTGCCTGAATGGACGCTGAGTTTGAGATTTGCAGGCAAGTCGTAAGTTTGCACCGCGTGTCGAATAACAGCCAGATCTTGCGTGAACTCCCGTTCAAACTGGGCAACATCGCCGACGTAGTCCACGCCCTTGTTGAATCGCCCCGTAAACTTTGGCGCGATCGTCTGTGCTGCCACGCCTTCATCGGCGAGCGC
>Ga0364874_10805_pt2 | contig 11430 bp, 11 predicted proteins | sample ExccelAu500001D4_2_FD_206922 | JGI IMG/M metagenome (GOLD analysis project Ga0364874, IMG submission 206922) | Enriched cells from Trout Bog Lake Hypolimnion, Wisconsin, USA - BchlTB.Aug07.5000.01.D4 | ecosystem: Environmental > Aquatic > Freshwater > Lake > Hypolimnion/Profundal zone | place... | reverse complement strand
AGTGCGGTATGGAGGAGCGCCTTTGCCTCTTCCGGGTCATTGCCAACACGTCAAACATCGATATGAAAGACCGCACTGAGGCCGTCAAGATTGTAAAAGCACGCTATGTCAAAAGCAGCAAGTTAGTTGATGTTGTACCGCTATTGAAGTTTTCCAACGACAACGACTCTCAGGACTTATTACGAGTTTTGAGTAAAAGCAGTCCGCATAGGGATGTACAGAGTCTTGCCTGTCTGATGCTTGCCGAGAAAGTCAAGGGCAATGACCCGGAAGAGGCAAAGGCGCTCCTCCATACCGCACTAAAGGATTCCAGCCAGACAAAATCGCTGGATGAAAATGTTATCGCGATGGCCCGGAGCGATCTCTATGACCTGGAACACCTTTCTATTGGTCAGCCTGCTCCGAAAATGGAAGGGGAAGATGCTGACGGCAAGAAACTTAAGCTGAGTGATTATCGAGGCAAGGTCGTCTTAATTTCCTTTTTTGGAGATTGGTGTGGGCCCTGTAGAAGTCTCTTCCCACACGAGCGGTCGCTCGTGCAACAGTTCAAAAGCAAAGCGTTCGTGCTTCTGGGTGTTAACTCGGATCCCCGGCAAAAGTTGAAGGACTTAGCTAACGAGAAAACTATCACCTGGCGCTCTTTCTGGGACGGAGGGGATGCCTATGGACCAATCGCCAAATCGTGGAATGTGCGCAGATGGCCCGTTTTGTTTGTGATTGACCGCAAGGGAATCATCCGGTTCAGGAGTCATTATCCTGATAATCTGGATCAGCTTCTCTCTAAACTGCTGGAAGAGAAATCATAGCAAGGTTGTCACTACATATGCCGCCAGAAGGCGTTCTGCCATTATTCTCGAGCCTTGCTTGCTGTCGTTCATGGCGCCTGAAGCCGTTTCTTGCCTTGTGCTATACTTGGCTAAACAGAGTCAGGCTGTCGAGCGCACGCAAGTAAACGGGAGGAAGCCCTTTCTTGAGTGGTTTTCCTAAGGTCGGTGATTGCTTCCAAAATCGTTATGAGATTCTGAGCATTCTCGGTTCCGGCGGATTTGGATGTGTTTTTAAGGCCCGACAACTCGACGGCGACCGCCTCGTTGCTCTCAAAGTGCTGCGTCTGGTGAAAGACAACAGTTTCTACGCCAGATTCTTGCGTGAAGCTAAGGCGCTCAGCCGGATTTGTCATCTCAACGTTGTTACTGTTTACCATTGCGATATCACTCAGGATGATTTGCCTTTCTTAGCCATGGAGTTCATAGAAGGAACAGATGTTCGAAAACTGTTGAACGATAATGGTCCTCTGCCAGTAGTCAGGGCACTTATGATTATCAAACAATGTGCCGACGCTATGGCTTATGTACATGGAAAGGGTATAGTCCACCGGGACCTCAAGCTTGAGAACATTATGCTGGTTGATGAACCGGAACCTGATACAGTCAAGCTCGTTGATTTTGGACTGGTCAGGTTGAGCGATGAAAAGACGATCACCGGACCTGGTTCTATGCTGGGCACCGTAGATTACATCAGCCCTGAGCTGGCGGCAGGAAAAAGGACCGATCACAGATCCGATCAGTATTCACTTTGCGTTTGCCTTTACGAAATGCTGTGCGGAAAGACTCCTTTTAAGTCCGACTCTCCGATAGAAGTCATGTCTCGGCACATTCATGAGCCAGTGCCGGCGATAACATCGGGTCAGCTAGACTTCTTTCATCCGGATATCAACAAAGTCATAAATCGGGGCATGGCCAAAGAACCCGAGAATAGATTTAGAGACATGACGGAGCTTTCCCAGTCCCTTAGCAGGCTCATCGAGACGATCGAGTCGTCCGGAACTGCCGGACGGGTTGGGCAAAGGGCCCCGGCGTTCAAGAATCTGTCGGCAGTATTGTTCGTCCTGAGTATCGCAGCACTGGTGATTTTCCTGGGGGTCAGGTTCTTCCACAATGGCGCCGACAAACAGTCCGGGAAAATAGTAAAGCAGGCAGAAAAAGACCGAACAATGCTCCCGGACAGAAGCAAGAGGATTCGCTGCTCGTACGTCAACACGATTGAGGACAGGGTCTATTCTCTGGATAAGAAGAAGGCTCTTGCTGTTCTGGACGAATACTTGATGAGTTCGGACCGCCTTGACTCTGATGCCAGGGCTCTGCTTCTGACCGACAAGATCTCGTTTTGTCCTCCTGAAGAAGGACTGAATTATGCAAAACAGGCTTTCCAGCTGGCAGAACGGGAGTACCAGCTCTGCCACAGAGGATCAAATGACGATCTGTTCACCTGGGTGTATGTTTCCTGCGCATCGATCTATCTGGAACGATTGCTTGCTCTGGGACATTACAGAGAGGTTCAGGAAATCTCCGATAGGCTCTTGCCGATCTGCCAGACTGTGGGCGATTTCAACGTCACCGCAGCCTCCAGAAGCCTCAGGACACTCCGAGCAGGAGACCTGCAGGTCTGGGCAGCTGCTGCAGCGGTCGGCATGCATGATTACAAGACGGCAAATCGCCGCATGGATACCTTACGCTCTTATCAGGGAGGTTATACACTTGCCGGACTGAATGCCACCATTCTTTTAAAACTCAACCGTTTCAAGGATGTTTGCAAGCTGGCCGCGAGCTTGTCTCGAGTGTCTGGAGACGCCGACGGCATCTATGCTCTGGGCTTTGTGCAAGAACAACGGTTCAAGCATTTTCAGGACATCATGGAAATCGTCGAGTCCTGTCGGATGGCCTCGCGTTATGATCTCGTCGAGCAATGTCTGAAAAGTGCCGAGAAAGTTCACGCGATCATGGAGGCAACCAGAGGCGCTGGTAACCCGGCTTATGACGATACTAGTGCTAACCTTGCACAGGTCGAATTGAGCCTGGCCAGGATCGGCATTCAGCTTTCAACTGCAAAAAAAACACAAACAAAGAAAGCTGTGCTTGACACGTACACAAAATGGTCGAAACTCACTGTATCCGAGTTCAAGTCCGGTCAGGGTGATTATCCCCGCCTTTGCGCGATTAACTTGGTTCTCTACTTGCTGGAATGCGGAGCGAAGCAGGAGGCCGAGCAATTGCTCGCTGAAATTATGCCATACACCACAGGCTTTGCGGAACCGTCCATGCAGATATCAGGGAAAACGGCTGATCTTGAAGCGCGTCTTGCCAAATTCCACAATAATAAGTACGTCCAGACTTTCATGAAAGCATTGCATTCACAGGACTGAGCCAATATCGGCAGCTATCGCCATATTTGGTCGAGTCCGGACACCCAGAGGTTCGATTTCAAAGAACTGAAAGCACTCTAACTTGTTCTGCGCCGATTGTTTCAAGAGCCGCTCTTGCATGCAAAAGCGCAATGGGCAAAGATAGGAGAAACTCAGCCGCTGCGCTGCCTGTTAGCAGGACTCTGTCGGTTGTAAAAAGCGAGCATGGACTGTTGAGTCAGTGGACTAAGATTTGTAACAAGAGCCGTCACTGCGGTCAGGTTGATATTCCTTTAGCGGGCATCGAATGAGATAAGTCTGCAGGCATTAGGTATTCAGGCTTTCTCACGCGTCCCCTTTATTGATGGTACAAACTGGAAGAAAACTACAGGAGGCAGTGACAATGTTTCAGTACGAAAAAGGAAGGCTTCTCACAGCAGCATTAGCGCTGCTGGCGTTTACAAGGGCAGGGGCAATTGCTGCTGGTTCAGATTCAGTGGTCTGGCGTCCAGTTGTTCATAATGGCAGCTCCTGCTCTTATGTCGACAACTCTGGACGGCAACACCCTCTTCCTGGTGCCGGAGTCAAGGGAGACAAGGTTGCGATCCATTCGGATCCTGTTATCCTGCAACGGTGGTACATCGATCGCCTGAACAAGCGCATAGAACTTCCCTGGGGCGATGATATCAGCAATACTCCAACAAACGTGTCGAGCCCAGGATTAAACTCCACAACGACTCCGCTGTCACCGAACGGGCGTTCCCGACAATCTCCAACTGTCCCGGTAGTGCCAAAAACGCTGTCCCAACAGTCACAAGCGACTTCTGTGGACAAGAATGAGCATCGGCGGCGCGAAGAGGCGTGGCAGAAAGAAGCTGCGCACAAAGAGGCGCGGCAGAAAGAAGCTGCGCACAAAGAGGCGCGGCACAAAGAAGCTGCGCACAAAGAGGCGCGGCACAAAGAAGCTGCGCAGAAAGAAGCTGCGCACAGAGAAGCCGGGCACAGAGAAGCCGGGCACAGGGAAGCCGGGCACAAGGAAGCCGGGCACAAGGCGAACAGCTTCAAAGAGTCCAGCCGCAAAGAGACCATGCACAGAGAAGCCGGGCGTTAACAAAACTATTTGAGCTAAGTTGGCCACTGTCCACATCATCCTGATTTTTTTCAGGTGCTGCCATGCAAGCGGGCGGTAGAGCATTGTTGACAAACGCGAAAAACTCTTCAGCTATACATTACGAAATTCGATAGAGAATCTCTTCTCTAGAATCCGTCGCTGTTCGAAATGGTGCTGTCAGGCGCCGGGTAGTCAGAGGACTGTTAAGAGAACCGACTATTTGTAATGACTCGAAATGAAGCGTGAACTCGGTTTTGCTCTTCACATCAACTTCATGTGGCAAGAAGAACCCAATTTGTGTCAGGGTTTTGTGCGCTATGACAGTGCCGGCAACAGGTTGCCTTCTAAACACGCATAAACAAGCTGAAACTCTCACAATTGCTGTAAGGAGCACTTTCAGCCTCATAACTGAGTTCTGACGTTAAACTGTCAACAATAGACAACACTATTTTCCTTTTCATGATAGTCTATCCGGACTCAAGCGTTCCGGTTTGGTTCTCAAAGGGTAATTACATAATAGCCGGTCTTTGAAGCATTTGTGGTCGCTCAGTAGCGACGTGTTGTAGGATATAAGGCAAATTTTCCATCCGGCATTAAGAGCATCGGGTTTGTGTTCGAAATCAGTCAGTCATGCTAGAAAAATTCGGAAAATACAGGGTAATTTGCGAGTTGGCTCGTGGTGGCATGGGCATCGTATACAAGGCTGAGGATCCGGTACTGAATCGCCTGGTGGCAATCAAACAACTGTATATTGAAGAAGTTGACGACGATAGAAAGGTTGAGTTTAGAGAAAGATTCAGAAGAGAAGCGATTCTTGCAGCCAATCTCAGGCATCTTAATATTGTCGCTATCTATGACGTAGAAATAAACGAAGAGAGTGCTTACTACGTTATGGAGCTTCTTGACGGTGTCACTTTGAAAGATGAGCTGGAGCGCCGCCCGGGCAATAAAATGAGTGTGGATGAGTTCTTCCCGATCTTCAGCCAGACATGCAAAGGACTATCACACGCGCGTGAAAAGAATCTTGTCCACAGAGACATTAAGCCGGATAACATTTTTATTCTACCCGACGGCACGATCAAAATTACCGACTTCGGTATCGCCTGTACTACTGATGCAAAAAAATCCACTCTGACCCGTCCTGGAGTATTTCTTGGTACGCTTGCCTATGTTTCGCCCGAGCAGTTGCAAGACGCGCACAGTGTAGATCATCGGGCTGACATTTATTCACTTGCCGTAGTAGCTTATCAGGCGCTGGTCGGAGAGGTGCCGTTTTCGGCGGACGGACTGTCCTCCACGTTGCTGGCGATTGTTTCCAAAGAAGCCAGAGCAGCCAACGAGGCCAATCCGGATATTTCGCCCGATATTGCTGCGGTTATTGCCAAAGGTATGCGTAAGAAAGCCGATGAGCGTTATTCGTCAACTGATGAATTCGAGAAAGAATTTGAGCGTGCCATCGGTATCCAGAGAGGTTCTTCTTCAGGCGCCATGCTGCGCTCCCGTTCCCCCAGCGGCGGGCCGTTCAGCGCATACTCACCGGGTATCCCTCTGACCGGCGGGCCGGCACAATCATCGGGCTCCAGACCAGCGATACCTGCAGGCGGTGGTCCGGCAATACCACCCGTCACTCCGAACATGCGCACCACAGCGCAGCATGCCATTCCGAAAATCGAAGATGTTCCCAAAGCAATAAAACCCTGGCTTGCCGGACGCACTGCTGAGAAACCTAAGGCAGCAGCCGTGTCGGCCAATCTCATTACCAGATCCGTGCCTCTTGTTAAAGTCATCGGAAAAATGGGAGCTGCCGGCGACGGCCAGGGAGCATTTATGGAGCCCTCGGTTATATGTGCTCGCGCGGGCAAAATTGTCGTTGCTGATTCAGGCACGCGCAAACTTCAGATATTTGGAAGAGATGGACGATTCCAGGGTGAATCGTTCTGTTCTCCGGCTCGAAAACTGGGCTCGAAAACAATCGGCGGTGTTTTTACCAAACCATCGGGTCTGGCCATTGACACTCTCGGAAGAATCTATGCCTCAGATTCTTCCGATCAGTATGTTCGCATCTTCGACGCGCAGGGCTCGTTTTTGCGTGAATTTGTGAACAGGCAGGGAAGGGAAGGCGGCATTACGGGTCTGCTCTGCGATGAAAGCGGCAATATTTATCTGTCTGATCCGGACAATGGCTGCGTTCATGTAGTAACCAGTGACATGGGTGCCTGGTTACGCAAGTCCGGCACCAAAGGTACAGGAGATGGCGGTCAGTTGCAGTCGCCTCAAGGTCTGGGACTTGATCAATTTGAACAGCTTTATGTCGTGGATCAGGGAACCTGCAGGATTTGTGTTTTCTCCAGCACCGGTGCTTTCCAGCGTTCATGGGGCGGCAAAGGAAAGGAAAAGGGCGAATTTACCGCGCCTCGCGGTATCGCCATGGACCAGTTCGACCGCGTTTATGTGGCCGACTCGCTCAATCACCGGGTGCAGGTTTTCAGCGCTGCCGGCGATTATCTCTATTCTTTCGGCGGCTGGGGCACGGAACTCGGTTGCTTTACGGGACCTTCCGACCTGTCGATAGATCCGGAAAACAACCATCTATATGTCTGTGACAAGGGCAATTGCCGCGTCCAGATTTTCGAAATACTGGAGAGCTAGTCTTTCCTGCCAGGCGCGTTTCTTTGCTACTCGAAAATTGTCTGGCTGTTTGAACGGCGACAAACCGGCGATCTTGTACTGGATTGCAGCTGTGGTGATATACTGAGCGGCTATGACAAACGAAATACACGATGAGATCTTGACAATTCTGAGCCGCGATGCGAGGACTTCTCCCGAGCAGCTCAGCAAAATGACAGGTAAATCCCTGGAAGATGTGCGCGCGGCCATTGCGCAATACGAGAGCCAAGGCATAATTAAGCGCTACAAAGCCATCATCGACTGGGAGAAAGCCGGCGCCGAAAAAATCGTCGCCTTCATAGATGTCAAAGTCGCCCCAACCCGTGAAGGGGGCGGTTTTGATGCTGTAGCCAATAGAATCGCGCGCTTTCCTGAAGTGAAAAGTGTCTGGCTTGTATCGGGACACAAAGATTTGAGAGTCCTGGTGCAGGGCGAAGATTTGCGCGAACTCGGAAACTTTGTCGCCGAAAAGCTGGCGACTATTGATGGAGTGCGCGACACCGAAACGCATTTCATGACGCGACGATACAAAGAAGACGACGATCTCTACATCGGTTCAGATGAAGACAACAAAGGTTGCTTGTGAAGCCATGACCACGGAAACAGAAAAGATTGCCGCACATCCCCCGCTGGCAAAAACAGTTCGAGAACTTGCTCCATCCGGAATCAGAAAATTTTTCGATATTGCGGCGAGTATGCAGGATGTTATCTCTCTGGGCGTTGGTGAGCCGGATTTCGCCACACCCTGGTCGATCCGGGAAGCAGCAATTTACTCGATTGAACGTGGACAGACCGCCTATACGTCCAACTGGGGATCTCTGGAATTGAGGCAGGCAGTCTCGAAGTACCTGGAGCGTCTTTACAGTGTCGAATACAACCCGGCATCCGAGATTCTGATTACGGTAGGAGTATCGGAAGCTATGGATCTGGCCATGCGAGCCATACTCGATCCCGGTGATGAAGTCATTGTACCGGAACCGTGTTTCGTGTCATACAAAGCCTGCGTTTTGCTTGCCGGCGGCGTGCCTGTCGTTGTGGATACTGTTGCCGAGAACGGCTTTGGCCTGACAGTTGAATCCATTGAAAAGGTGCGGACCCCTCGGCTCAAGGCGATTATTTTAGGGTACCCATCCAACCCGACCGGCGGTACTATGGATGCTCCCGAAGTGCAAAAGATTGTTGACTATGCCAGGAAACACAATCTGTTTATTATCAGCGACGAGATTTATGATCGCCTCGTGTATAAAGAAAAGCATACTTGCGTCGCTTCTCTTCCTGGTGCCTATGACCGCACTATATTGTTGAACGGTTTTTCAAAAGCATTTGCCATGACCGGCTGGCGAATCGGCTATGCCTGCGGTCCAAAAGACGTGATTGGCGCCATGATGAAAATTCATTCTTTCACGATTATGTGCGCCTCTACTATGGGTCAAAAAGCTGCTCTGGAAGCGCTTATCCATGGGGAGTCTGCCGTTCAGAACATGATTCAGCAATACAACCAGCGTCGTTTGCTCATTGTAGACGGCTTCAACGAGATGGGACTGAAGTGCCATACACCCAAAGGCGCCTTTTATGCTTTCCCAAACATTGAAAGCACTGGGCTGAGTTGTGAGGATTTTGCCGAGAAATTGTTATACGGCGAGAAAGTGGCGGTTGTGCCCGGCACGGCATTTGGAGAGGCCGGCAGAGGCTTCATTCGTTGCTCCTATGCAACAAGCTTGCAAAATATAGGCACGGCACTGAGTCGCATCAGCCATTTTCTTGAATCATTGCGCTGAGTGTTCACCCTGGCTCTAAAGAGTCTTTGATTTTTGACTGCTCGACATAGTTTTGATTGCCGGGGTATGGCGTGACGCGGCAGGCACTCTTGTGCAACGGTTCATCGATGATCGTCTGGGTGATATCGACAAGTGACAATGTGATAACATCAATTGCTGCGCTATTGGAGCTGGAGACATTTCTATGAATCAATTTCAAGTCAAGCAGGAACTTACTTTCTGGTCACCTGTTCTTTGTCTGATCGCCCTTTCAGTGTTGGTCTTTTACTCGGCTGATTCCGTAGCCGCGCAAGGGACTGCCAGAGCCGACAAAGCGAAAACATCCCAACAGTCCCAGGAGCTTGTCTCGCTTGTGCCTGTGTCCCGTTCTGACGAGGGCTGGATGGACAAGCATGACAAGCTGGTAAAACTTGTAAAATCCAGTCATCCGGATATTGCCTTTTTCGGTGATTCTATTACCCAGGGCATGAATGTCGATTTGCTTCACAAGATTATCAGTCCGGGGGCAATGAACTTTGGTATTGGAGGCGACCGTACGCAGCATTTGTTGTGGCGAATGCGCAACGGTGAGCTGGATTTTTCAGCACCAGTCCCGAAACTTATTGTTGTCCTGATTGGAACCAATAATATTTCCAGTTGGCCTGGTTTTCCTTCAAACACGGATCAGGAAGTTTATATGGGAGTGCAGGCTGACGTGAATGAAATAAGAGGGCGCCTGCCGGAGTCCAAAATTCTTCTTCTGTCCATGTTGCCACGAGATGAAAAGCCGAATACGAACACGCGCAAACGCGTCAGCACCACTAATCTTCTCATCAAAGGGCTGGCTGACAATCAGCATGTCTGGTATGCAGATATAAGCCCGGCATTGCTTGAAGCAGACGGCACAATCTCGCCCAAAGTTATGTCTGATTTTCTGCATCCGACGCAGGACCTGGGATATGAACGCATGTTCACGGCAATAAAGCCGTATGTCGATCAATTGCTGGGCAAGACAAAAGCTGGACACTAGAGTCGTATTGGCATGTTTGTTCCTCAAGATTTTTCTTTAGCACTTCTAATGATGATCGTCAGTGCGGTTTGCTGGGGATCGTGGGCTAACACATTCAAGGGCACCAAGAATTATCGCTTTGAGTTGTTCTACTGGGACTATGCAATCGGCATTTTTGTCATCTCGGTCATTCTTGCCTTTACTATGGGAAGCTTGAATACTGGCGCTTCGAGCTTCTTAAAGAACGCCCTCGCTGCTGATCCCGCCAATATTGTCTCTGCTCTTGCGGGCGGTGTCATTTTTAATGTGGCCAACCTCTTGCTGGTCGCCGGCATCGACATGGCAGGACTCTCGATTGCCTTTCCTGTTGCCATAGGCATAGCTCTGGTTGTCGGTGTGGTTCTGAGTTATATGTTGCAACCAACGGGGAGTGCCGTAATTCTTGCTCTCGGTGTTTTGCTTGCCGTCGCTGCAGTAATCATGGACGGTAAAGCCTATTCAGCCCTTGCCTCGGCTGGACGGGCTGTCTCGCGCAAGAGCATAGTTGTCTGTATAATCTCAGGTATCCTTATGGGACTGTTCGCGCCGTTTGTTACGCATGCTCTTACGTCCAGGGCTCCGCTTGGTCCCTACAGCGTTGCTGTTTTCTTCACGCTTGGCTCATTCCTCTGCTGCTTTGTAGCGAACGTTTATTTCATGAAACACCCCTTGGTAGGGGAACCGGTCATGTTCCGTGATTTTTTCAAAGCAGGACTGAGAGATCATTTACTGGGCATTCTGGGAGGATGTATATGGGGTATTGGTACCGTGTTTAACTTCGTTGCGGCAAGTTGCACGGGAGTGGCGATATCATACGCCATCGGTCAATCTGCGCCTATGGTGGCTGCGCTCTGGGGAATCTTTGCCTGGAAGGAATTTGCCGGGGCTGCCAAAAAGGCATATGTGTTTCTTTCGCTCATGTTCCTTTTTTACATCCTGGCAATCAGTGCCGTGGCCATGGCATACACCACTTCTCACTCGTAGGACCGGATTGATAAGCAGTAATCAGTATCGCAGATATGGTTAAATCTGCGGTCTCAAGCTTAATCGTCTGCTGGGGTTGCACGTCCGATAGCATCGAGGAGTTTTTGAATTTGCATATCACAATCAATCTTGGATTGCTTATCGCTCGTTTCCACCCTCACAGTTACTTGAAAATCGTTGTCCCTTGCTTGCCAGCAGACTATGGCGGAGTACTCCTGGCGCTCATCTGCGGTTCGGCTCTGTGTCGCCGTTATAGCTCGTTCCCCGGCTAGATCAATCTGCCAGCCCAGTTGAATAAGACAGGCTCTTACTTCTATTGTTGAAAGTGGTCCTGAAACCAGTTGACTCGCATGTGAACCGTTAGACATGGCATCAATCCCCCTTATCAGAAAGTTTCCAGCCGTGCCCTGCCAGCCAGGCGCGACCTGACAAAGACAGGCATAACCTTTCTGTGAAAGTAACTGCTTCAGCACATCCTGGATAAATTCGCATTACCATTGTCGTTCATAGACTTCCAACAATGCCATTGGACGGCATTCTCTCGACAGACCTGCAGCTCGAATTTCAGTTTAGTCAGAATGAGCTTTTCGCCATCGAAATGAATGGACTATATGCCGCTTTCGACAAAATGGATGTCTTGGGATAACATATTTCAGGCAGCGTGAAAAACTCGTGATTCCGG
>Ga0364874_10778_pt1 | contig 11496 bp, 10 predicted proteins | sample ExccelAu500001D4_2_FD_206922 | JGI IMG/M metagenome (GOLD analysis project Ga0364874, IMG submission 206922) | Enriched cells from Trout Bog Lake Hypolimnion, Wisconsin, USA - BchlTB.Aug07.5000.01.D4 | ecosystem: Environmental > Aquatic > Freshwater > Lake > Hypolimnion/Profundal zone | place... | reverse complement strand
TTCCTTTTGTGAGCAATAATGCCAAGCCCACCAGAAATGAAGCCCTGGAATATTACCGGAGAGTTGCAGTAAGTGCTGCTTTGCATATCCGCCTTTTTGAATCTGTGAATAAAGTAGAAAAAACGCAGTCTTTTACTGAGGAAGTAACTCTATTTAAAATTTCCAGTTCAAAGCAGGAATACTTTACCAGAAACCTGGTGATTGCTACTGGTTTTTACGGGCTGCCCTATCTTTTGGATGTTCCTGGAGAAGGATTGCCAAAAGTAACCCATTATTACCAGGACCCTCATTTCTATGCTTTTCAGAAAGTATTAGTTGTAGGGGCCAATAATTCGGCGGTGGATGCAGCATTGGAAACCTGGAGAAAGGGAGCAACCGTTACCATGGTAATAAGGGAGAGTGAAATTGGCAGAAGGGTGAAATACTGGGTAAAACCGGATATAGAAAACAGGATTGCCGAGGGCAGTATTAAAGCCTGGTTTAATTCTACTGTTAAGTCTATCAACGAAACAACAGTCATTATCCATACACCGGAAGGAGAAAAGGAATTACCAAATGATTGGGTGATAGCGGCTACCGGTTACCAGCCGGATTTATCCTTTCTGGAGAAAATGGGAATTGAATTATCGTACGATGAAGTACGGAAACCTACTTATGACGAAGCCACCCATGAAACCAATGTAAAAGGGATTTACCTGGCAGGTGTGGTTTGTGGCGGTATGAATACCCATAGCCTGTTTATAGAAAACAGCCGGGAACATGCAGTTAAAATTATGCAGGGCATTGCCGGATAAACTTCCATTAATACTAATCTTTTAAAAATCTTTCCTCAGGGATTATCTTTACCCACTTTATGAAATCAAAAAAACTACACAAGGACAAAGTAAATATCATTACACTGGGTTGCAGCAAGAACCTGGTGGACAGTGAAGTGCTGAGTGGGCAGCTGGCTGCCAACGAAATTGATGTGGTACATGAGAATAAGAAACTGGACCATAATATAGTGGTGGTAAATACCTGTGGTTTTATTGATAAGGCCAAGGAGGAAAGTATTAATACCATTCTGGATCAACTGGAATTGAAACGCAGGGGTAAGCTGGATAAAGTATATGTGACTGGTTGCCTGAGTGAAAGGTACCGGGGTGACCTGGAAAAGGAAATTCCGGAAGTGGACGCCTGGTTTGGCACCCTGGAATTGCCTTTAATGCTGCAACAACTGAATGCGGATTATAAAAGTGAATTGCTGGGAGAACGCCTACTGAGCACCCCGCAGCATTATGCATACCTTAAGATTAGTGAGGGTTGTAACCGTACCTGTGCATTTTGTGCCATACCGTTAATGCGGGGCCAGCATATCAGCAAATCCATTGAAGACCTCGTAAAAGAAGCGGAAGGACTGGTGAAAAAAGGGGTGAAGGAAATTATGCTGATTGCACAGGAGTTAACTTATTATGGGTTGGACCTTTATAAAAGACGTGCTTTACCGGATTTATTGAATGCACTGGCAGATGTGAAAGGAATTGAATGGATCCGTTTACACTATGCATATCCTTCTAAATTTCCGCTGGAAGTACTGGATGTGATGCGTGAACGCGATAATATTTGTAAATACCTGGATATGCCTTTACAACATGCCAGCAATAATATGCTGAAAGCCATGAAAAGGAATATTACAAGGGAAGAAATGGCGGAACTGATTGCAGAGATCCGTCAACGAGTTCCGGGAATTTGTATCCGGACTACCCTGATTGCGGGTTTTCCAGGTGAAACTGAAGAAGATGTGGAAGAACTGAAAGCCTTTTTACAGGAACAGAAATTTGACAGAGTGGGTATTTTCCAATACAGTCATGAAGAAAATACTTCTGCATACGAGATGGAAGATGCTATACCTGCTGAAGAAAAAGAGTTGCGGGCACAGGAAATCATGGAAGTACAACAGGAAATCAGTTTAGAAAAAAACCAGGAGAAACTGGGTAAAATATTTAAAGTCATCATCGACAAAAAAGAAGCTGGCAGGTACCTGGGCCGCACTGAGTTTGACAGTGTGGAAGTAGACAATGAAGTGATTATCCATTCTAAAAAGAAACTGGTCATCGGCGATTTTGTACAGGTAAAAATTACCAAAGCCTATGATTATGACCTGGAAGGCGAAGTGGTAGAGAACCTGCTGCAAAACCAGACTGCTATAATTGCAGATACAGAGAAATAAGCCAGTAAAAATTGATTAATTACCGGTGCAAAGGAACTGACACCAAACCAGTCGCCAAAACGCAGGATAAAAAAGATACCCATGCAATTTTTGATCATTTCCCAGATAAAAGCATATTTGCTTTTATCCATCAGTTCGGTATAAGCATAAACACTTAAAAATACAAAGAGCCCATACCAGTAAATATAACTTTCATTCAGCTGATTGATGCTTGCAATATTGCCAAAGAGGTAACTGGTAAATCCAAGCATCATTACCAACTGACAATAACTCCAGATAATCAGGGTTTTTGGAACAGCGGGTTCATATTTCTCAAAGTGGTAAACATCTTCTATTTTGAATACAGGGTATTTAGCTGCCACATCTGCCGGGCGCCAACCGGTAGGCATCAGCCAGATACGCAGTTTGTCTTTCAGGCTTTTGGTGCGCCAGGCATCTTTTATGAGTAACCAGAGGTGGATGAAATTGATCTTGATCGGGTTCCAGGTATGTACCGGCCTGGTGATACCATACACCGGGGGAGTATCTTTTAATTCTACCTGATAAGTACCAAAAAGTTTATCCCAGAAGATAAAGATTTGTCCGTAGTTTTTATCCAGGTATTGCGGATTAATAGCATGGTGTACGCGGTGATGGGAAGGCGTTACAATGATCTTTTCCAGGAATCCCATTTTATGAATATGGCGGGTATGGTACCAGAACTGCGCAAACAAATGCAGTGGCGCCACAATGGCAATTACTTTCGGTGAGACCCCAAGTAAAGCAGCAGGTAATAACAACACGGCATAAATTCTTACAAACACGGAAATACTCTGGCGGAGGGCACAGGCCAGGTTATATTCCTCACTACTGTGATGAACAATATGGTTGTTCCAGAAAAAATTATATTCATGGGCAATACGATGTGTCCAGTAACCTGCGAAATCAAGTGCCAGAAAAGCAATGGCATAGACCAGAAAGGTAGACCGGATATGAACAATAGCAATTTTATCCACCAGCCAGCTATAGGAAATAATAGCGATACTTAAACCCAGCACATCCTTCGTAACATTGGTAATGCCAGAACTCAGACTGGAAATCATATCCATATTCCGGACTGTATCATTGCCTTTATACCAGCCATACCATTTTTCTAGTAGTACCAGAGCCAGAAAAGCGGGCATAGCAATGAGCAGTATCTTACCGTAGGTTTCCATATAGCAATATTATAAGCGTTACTCAAATCTAAGGAAACCCGGAGATTTACAAAAAAAACTAAATAGAACTGAATGTTTTTCGAAATAGAGAATCGTTGGTGAAAGCTGTTTTATTATCTGTAATTTGCAGCCATTCTTGAACCAAAAAACAGGGTATTCTCAGATGGACTTTTCAGTAAGTACAATAAAATACAGTGAAACAGGGTATTTTTCCAAGATTGCTATTGACTATCTGAACCAGGCTGATTTTCTGAAAGATTTTTATGTACATGCCCCAACTGCGGAAGGGATTAAAGCGGCCATTAAAGCAAGGCAATCCTTCCCCACCAATCGTTCCTTACTGGTTGAGGAACTGAGAGATCAATATCAGGGGATTGCATTATCAGCTAATCAGGAAAAGAACCTGTTGTCTTTACTGAATACAAATTGTTTTACCATTACTACAGCACATCAACCCAATATATTTACCGGACCACTCTACTTTATTTATAAGATTTTTCATGTAATTAAATTGGCTGAGGAATTTAATGTTGCTCTGGAAGGGAATCATTTTGTTCCGGTGTATTACATGGGCAGTGAGGATGCCGACCTGGATGAACTGGGTTATATCAATATTGATGGAAAGAAGCTGGTTTGGGAAACCAATCAGACAGGTGCCGTTGGCAGAATGAAAGTGGACAAAAAACTGGTGCAACTGATAGAGGAGATCTATGGCCAGATTGGTGTGCTGCCTTTTGGAAATGAAATGGCAGGCTTATTACGCAGTGCCTATACCATTGGTAAAACCATTCAGCATGCCACACTGGAATTAGTGAATTCCCTTTTTGCGGAATATGGGTTATTAATTGTAATACCGGATAATGCCAGACTAAAAAAGTCATTTCAGCCGGTAATTGAAAAAGAGTTAAAAGAGCAGTTTTCTCATACAGCAGTTCAGCAAACCATCCCGAGTTTATCAGAACAATATAAAGTGCAGGCAGGAGGCAGGGAATTGAACTTATTCTATTTATTTGAAGATAAACGGGAGCGGATTGAACTGAAAAATAATCTGTTTACGGTTCAAAGCCTTCAGTTATCCTGGAATTTGGAAGCCGTTTTAGATGAATTAGAACAGTTTCCGGAAAGGTTTAGTGCCAATGTGATTTTGCGGGGCGTATTTCAGGAAACAATCTTACCCAATATTTTGTTTGTGGGTGGTGGGGGAGAACTGGCTTACTGGCTGGAACTGAAGAAGGTATTTGCTGCAGCTGAAGTGCCTTACCCTGTGCTGCTTCTGCGTAATTCTTTTGTGCTGATCAGGGAGCGGCAGGAAACTATAATGCAAAAACTTGGGTTTACCATAAAAGACCTGTTTCAACCTGCTGTATTTTTAATCAATGAACTGGTAAAAAGAGAATCTCTGTATTCTCTGGATTTAGCGGAAGAATTGAGAACGGCTACAACATATTATACCGCATTAAAAGAAAAAGCAGGAAAGATAGATACTTCCCTTTGGGATCATGTCTCGGCCATTGAAACTAAAGCCATTAAAAGGCTGACTGAACTGGAAAAAAAGTTACTAAGGGCTGAAAAAAGAAAATTTGATATACAGCAGCAACAGATCAGTGCTTTTAAACAGTCAGTATTTCCGGCAAATAGTTTACAGGAAAGGACCGATAACCTTTCTGCCTGGTATGCCCGTTACGGAAAAGGATTTATGCAAATGATTCACAAAGCATCATTGGGGCTGGAACCTGACTTTATCTGGGTTACCGTAAATGATTAACCCAATTACAGGTCAAAATCATTGGGCCATTCTGCTTTTAGTTTTTCTACTTTGTGCAGTACTTCTTCCTGCATAGTTTGTTTATATTTTTCAAGTGCAAGGCTTACATTTTCATCAAAAGTGCCGATGATCTCAGCTGCCAGGATACCCGCATTTTTAGCAGCATTCAATGCAACGGTAGCTACCGGAATGCCATTGGGCATTTGCAGTATAGATAGAACAGAATCCCAGCCATCAATGGAATTGGATGATTTAACCGGAACGCCGATTACCGGAATTGTGGTGATACTGGCTACCATACCCGGAAGATGGGCAGCCCCCCCTGCACCAGCAATAATTACTTTTAAACCCCTTTCTTTGGCATGGCTGGCATAATCCAGCATACGGAGTGGGGTTCGGTGTGCGGATACGATGGTCACTTCAAATGGGATCTTAAATTCATTTAAGATGTCGGCAGCGGGTTGCATGACTTTCAAGTCGCTATCGCTACCCATAATAATACCTACCTGTATATGATCCATGATGATGATTTCTTATTGCAAGATAAAATTAAAAATTGAGCGGAAAGTGTTATACATTATTGCAACTGCCTTTTATAGAGCTGAATGGTATTTTCCAATCCCAGGTAAAGGGCATCACAGATCAGGGCATGGCCAATGGACACTTCATCCAGCCAGGGAATATTCTGTTTAAAGAACTGCAGGTTTTGCAGGTCAAGGTCGTGGCCTGCATTGATACCTAATCCCAGTTCTCTTGCTTTCTGAGCTGCCAGAATATAGGGTGCAATTGATTCCTGTTTCTTCCCTGCTGCAAAAAGGGTGGCATATCCTTCGGTATACAATTCAATACGGTCTGTCCCTGTAAGGGCAGCGCCTTCCACCATTTCAACAACAGGGTCTACAAAAATAGATACGCGTATACCTGCATTTTTAAAGATGGCAATGGTTTCAAGGAGGTAATCTTTGTATTCAATTGTATTCCAGCCATGATCGCTGGTAAGCTGGCCCAATGCATCAGGTACCAGGGTAACCTGATCAGGTTTGGTTTCCAGTACCAGGTCGATGAATTTCTGTTCCCTGCAATTGCCTTCAATATTAAATTCGGTAGTAATTACATTTTTAATGTTCCGGGTATCTGTATAGCGGATATGCCGTTCATCCGGCCTGGGATGTACAGTAACCCCATCTGCACCAAAGCGCTGCACATCTATGGCTGATTTAACTACATCGGGATTATTGCCTCCCCTTGAATTGCGAAGCGTAGCAATTTTATTAATATTCACACTCAGTTTAGTCATACTGCAAAAGTAAAACCCTGAAGGGTAGCCTTCAGGGTTTCTTTCTATTATTTTTTAAGACTAGTGCCAGGCACCCAGTATGGTACTGGCAATGGTAATACCGGCAACATGATAACCACAATCGATCAGAAACAGTGCCAATGGTTTTTTGGTATACAGGTAATTAATGGTCACTGCTGCGGATACGAGCATAATACCAATCAGCAATCCGATGTGAAAACCGATATTGGCATCTGTACCCGGGATAAATTGCTGGAGTAATGCTGTACCTGATGCGATAATAAACATGCAAACAAAACTACCGGCAAACATCAGGGGCATCCCTTTTTTGGCATTAGGGTCGCTCATGTCAATGTTTACAAGTGTAATCCATTTTTTGGCAAATAAAACGGGGCTGTACCATAGAGAGCCCAGTGCAAAATAAGCCAGTGCTGCAATCAATACATGCAGCCATTGAATATTTGCTAAAGCCTGATGAAACATCATATAATTAGGTTTAGGTTAGCAAACAAGATAGGGATAATTTATCTTGTTTGCAATAGTCGTTTTATTCTGAAACTTTTATAAAGGTTACACCATGGGGAGCCACTTTGGAACTGAACTGTTCAGTAAAAGCCCCCAGGTTTTTCTGCCTCCATAAATCCCTTACTGAAACTGAACCAGATTTACCCAGTCCCAGTTCACTCCATTTGATAGCAATGGATTTATATTTTTCAGTAAGATTGAAGATGCCAATGGCATGAGACCCGTCTTCCAGCGGTTTCATCCAGACCTGGTAATCCGGTGTTACCAATACCTGTTTTGCTTCTTTGCCCAATATATCCTGATTTACAGCAATTACTTCATCATTACTCAGCAGTGCGACTGTAAAATCATCCATTTTACTGATATCACATCCAATGAGTAAGGGAGCAGATAATAAACACCATAAACTGATATGGGTATATTGTTCATCGGGATTGAGCCTTGTCTGGTGAAGGTTTTCTCCCCAACCAACCTGTCCAACAATCAGCATATCCGGGTCGCTCCACCTGCCAGGTTTGGTATAAGCGTGCTGCACTTTCTGGCTAAAACCAATACTGCTTAAACTTTCCCAGGTATCTTCAATATCACCGGTTGTTCTCCAGCAATTACCATTCACTTTATCGCCCCATTCCCATACATTTTTCATACCGTATTGGCATAAGCTGAATACGATATCCCTGTTTTGTTTCAGCAGGGCATCCCGCATTACGGCATAAGGTTTCTGGTAGGCAGCCAGGGTAGTATCTTTACCATTAATCTGTTCATAGCTGCACCAGTCGTATTTCAGGTAATCCACTCCCCATTTGGCATAGGAAGCAGCATCGTTCAATTCGTATTGGTAAGAACCCAGGTACCCACCGCAGGTTGTAGGGCCGGGTGAGGAATAAATACCAAATTTAAGGCCCTTACTATGCAGCCAGTCGCCCAGCAGTTTCATATCCGGGAATTTATTATTCGGAATAACATTACCCTGATTATCTCTTACAGGTTGTTCCCAACCATCATCAATATTCATAAAAGCCCAGCCATGATCAATCAGTCCTTTATCAATCAGGGCTTTTGCACTGGATTGAACTTTTTCAGTACTTACACTTAAACCCCAGCAGTTCCAGCTGTTCCAGCCCATTGGAGGAGTCAGTGCCAGTATATCACCCACTGAAATCGTAAACTTACGTTCTGATTTTCCTTTGGCATTGCTCACTTTCAGGAGGATATCATAATTGCCTTTATGGGGTAAATTTCCGGATATTATTCCGTTTACTTTATCCAGTGTTAAACCTTTTGGGAGGTTATCAGCAGTATAAGTCAGTGGTTTTTGTCCGGTTGCAGCAATTTTATATAAGACCGGAGAGGCAGGCCTTACCCCGAGTATCTTTGCACCGTTAATTTTTGGCAGATCGCTCACTGCAGGAGTCAGTATATAGGGTGTTATTTTACTGATATCTATTTTTTTGCCTGATTGTGCTTCTTCAAATGTAGCTGCAATCAATAATCGTTCATGTATATTATTGGTAACTGGAAGGGAGTAGGTTTCATCCGGTTTTAGTGTAATATTTTTATTGATATTTTTCAACACTTTATTGTTTTCCGGATCACTAACAGTTGCGTAGAGTTTACCTTCTATACTTTTGGATACATTATTAAGGATAAGAACAGCTGCTTCATTACCTGAATAATCCAGTTTAATATGAATGCCATCTATAATGTCCATAATGGAAACTACGGGATTCCCTCCATAAATTCCGCCAGCACCACCAGTATCCTGCACCCTTACAGCCAGCACATTCTCTGCATTCCATTTAAGTGATGTAGCATTGGTGGCTATATGATATTCCCTTGTAATATTCCAGCCATTTGTTTTACCTATCAATTCTCCATTAAGGTAAGTTTCATCATTATCGTCTACTTTACCCAGTAATAACCGCAGGCTATCCTTCCAAAGGGATTTTTCCTTAATAGCTGAAGGTAAAAAGAAATGGAACCGGTACCAGGCATAACCATCATAGTCTGCATAGCCCTGATATTCCCATTGTATATTGGATTTTATAAGTGGCCAATCATTGTCATTAAAGTCTGGATTTTTCCATTCTGAATGATCTCCCGTTTTAAATTTTGCCTGATCTAACCTGATTTCCTGCTGGGCAAACAAAAGAACCGTTACAAACGTTAATATGACCGTTAAGCATTTTCTCATATAGCATTATTGAACGGTGAAATTAAATGAATTTTTTAAAAGAAATCCTGACTTATTCACTCAAACGGTTGCAATTTTGCTTGACCAATTATTTTTTATATGCGTTATTCAAGTTTAGAAGCATGTTTAACTGACCTGGAGCGTAATGGCCAGTTGATCAGGATTAAAGAGGAAGTGGATCCCTATCTTGAAATGGCTGCAATCCATCTTCGTGTTTATGAAGCCGGGGGGCCGGCTTTATTATACGAAAATGTAAAAGGGTCGAAGTTCAGAGCTGCTTCCAATATTTATGGTACACTGGAAAGAAGTAAATTTATATTCCGTGATACTTTCAGACTGGTACAAAGAATTATTGAACTGAGGGAAAATCCACTGGAAGCATTTAAACATCCGATCCGGAATATTAAAGCTGGAATGGCTGCATTACATGCTTTGCCTAAAAAAGACCCTTCTTCCAAACCAATTTTGTATGAGGAGATAAAGATATCAGACCTTCCCCTGATTCATCACTGGCCAAAGGATGGGGGTGCCTTTATTACATTACCCCAGGTATATACCGAAGATATTGATGCACCCGGAATTATGCATGCTAATTTGGGTATGTACCGGGTACAGCTGAATGGAAATGAATATGAACTGAATAAGGAAATTGGGTTGCATTACCAATTGCACAGGGGGATTGGTATACATCAGAGTAAATCTAATGCAAAGGGGCATGCGTTAAGACTGAGCTGTTTTGTTGGCGGACCTCCTGCACATGCACTGGCAGCTGTGATGCCTTTGCCTGAAGGGGTGAGTGAGCTGACTTTTGCCGGATTAATCGGAGGCAGGCGATTCAGGTATTTTTACCAGGAAGGGTATTGTTTTAGTGCGGATGCTGATTTTGTTATTACAGGTGATATTTATCCAAAAGAAAATAAGCCGGAAGGGCCTTTTGGAGACCATCTGGGATATTATTCCCTTCAGCACCCTTTTCCACTAATGAAAGTAAACAGTGTTTATGCTAAGAAAAATGCGATCTGGCCTTTTACTGTAGTAGGAAGGCCCCCTCAGGAAGATACCAGTTTTGGGGCACTGATTCATGAACTGACCGGAACGGCTATCGCTGCTGAAATACCCGGATTAAGAGAAGTTCATGCTGTAGATGCAGCAGGTGTACACCCTTTGTTGCTGGCTGTAGGCAGTGAACGTTATACTCCATATCTGACTAATAAAAAGCCGGCTGAATTATTAACACTGGCAAATCATATATTAGGAACCGGCCAGTTAAGCCTTGCCAAGTTTTTGTTTATTACAGCCAATGGGCACGAGCATCTGTCAGTTTATGATGTGGAACATTATCTTAATTATGTATTGGAAAGGATTGACTGGAAAAGGGATGTTCATTTTTATACCAATACTACTATTGATACCATGGATTATTCCGGTACAGCATTAAACAGTGGCAGTAAAGTAGTTTTTGCTGCATATGGTGATAAGAAAAGAGAACTGTTAAAAACAGTACCGGGATTTTTACAGGAGTTGCAGCATTTTATAAATCCCAGACTTATCCGCCCGGGTATCATTGCATTACAGACTAATGGTTTCAGCAGTTATCAGGAGGCAGTAAAAGAAATGGAAATACTGGATGAACAATTAAAAGGTAGACTGAATGAACTGTCAAATCTGGCTAAAATTGTTATTTGCGATGATGCTGCATTTACTGCAGCAAACCTGAAAAATTATTTATGGGTAACATATACCCGTTGCAATCCTGCCAATGATATTTATGGGATTGATGCATTTACGGAATTTAAACACTGGGGTTGCAGGGGACCGCTGGTAATTGATGCCAGAATTAAACCCCAACATGCACCACCCGTGGAAATATTGCCAGAAACAAAAAGAAAAATTGACAGGCTTTTTCAGAAAGGAGGAAGCCTTTATCAGATTGCCTGATAAAGGCTAATATATTTTAAGGATTACTGAATATCACTTAAATGATAACAATCAAAGCATAAATGATACCTGGTATCCAGAAGAAACATGTTAATATAAGGCTGATCCAGAATTTGGTATTAAATGAGTTTTCATGCAAGTATACAGCTAATGGCGGTAATAAAATAGCCAATATAATCAATAATAACTTATCAGTGTCCGCATCACTGTTTTTATTTTCTTTTTTGTATTCCTTTAAATAAGCTTTAACTTCTTTAAACCTTGCTTTCTTTTCTTTGTGGGAAAGGCTGTGGAATTCTTTCATTGCATCTTTTACAGTAGTTTCTACATTTATCTTTTGGTCTAATGGAGAATCTCCACCAGTAGTCGAGC
>Ga0364874_10899_pt1 | contig 11522 bp, 11 predicted proteins | sample ExccelAu500001D4_2_FD_206922 | JGI IMG/M metagenome (GOLD analysis project Ga0364874, IMG submission 206922) | Enriched cells from Trout Bog Lake Hypolimnion, Wisconsin, USA - BchlTB.Aug07.5000.01.D4 | ecosystem: Environmental > Aquatic > Freshwater > Lake > Hypolimnion/Profundal zone | place... | reverse complement strand
CTCCGGCGCTTTGCCGATGTGCCGCGTGCCCTTGTGCATGGTCTTCAGCAGGCCGGCCAGCCCTTCGGAAAAAGTCCGGTAACAATCCGGGCATCCAAGCCGCCCGGACTTCTTGAAATCCGCCTGCGAAAAACCGCAGCGCGGACATTTCACTTCGACGCCCGCCGCCGTCGCGTCCAATTCCTGCGACGCGCCCAAACCGAGCATCAAATCCGCCATGGCGAAGCTCGTCGGATCATTGACGCCCTTGGCTTTGGCGCACTCCTCACATAAATCGAGTTTCTGCATCTTGTCGCCCACGATCTGGGTCAAATGCACCGTTGCCGGTTTTTCTTTGCAGACGCAGCATTGCATAGCGTTACTTATAAATCGGCTCGCCGGACACCTGTGTCAAGGCGTGATATTCCGCGACCAGCTTCTTCGTCAGGGGCCCCGGCTGGCCCGCGCCAATGACGCGGCCGTCAATCTTGACGACCGGCACAATTTCCGCCGCCGAGCCCGTGATGAAACATTCGTCGGCGCAAAACAGGTCGTAGCGCGTCAAATTCGGCTCGGCGACTTTGGCGCCGGCCTGCTCGGCCAGTTCCAAAACCGTCTGGCGCGTGATGCCGTAAAGCGCGCCCGCCGAAAGCGGCGGCGTCAACAGGGCCCCGTGCTTGATGATGAAAATGTTGTCGCCGGTGCATTCGGCAACAAAACCCTCCGCGTTGAGCATGACCGCCTCCTCCACGCCCGCGTTGTTCGCCTCGATCTTGGCCAGGATGTTGTTGAGATAATTCAGCGACTTGATGGCCGGGTTGACGGAATTATGCAAATTGCGCGTGGTGGGCACGGTAATGAGGTCCAAGCCGCGCTGATAATACTCCGGTGGATAAAGTTGGATTTTGCCGGCAATGATGATGACCGACGCCTTTTTGCAACTCCGCGGGTTCAGGCCGAGCGTACCAATGCCGCGGGTGACCACGAGCCGGATATAGCCGTCGCGGACCTTGTTGACGCGGCAAGTCTCGACGATGGCGCGCAGCATTTCTGCTGGTGTCAGGGGAATCTCCAGCAAAATCGCTTTGGCGGAAAAATACAGCCGCTCTAGGTGCTCCTGGAGTTTGAACACCCGTCCGTTATAGGCGCGGATGCCTTCAAACACCCCGTCGCCATACAGCAGGCCGTGATCGAACACCGACACTTTGGCGTCACGTTCGCTGAAAAATTTGCCATCAATAAAGATCTTCATGCAAAGGGTGGTAGAATACGCGAAAAATATTGTCGAGGCAAACTTGAATTTCCGCGTGACATGGGGCGTTTGGCTGCTATAGTTCACAACCTTTGACGACCCTATGGTCTAGCGGTTAGGACACATCCCTTTCACGGATGTAGCCCGGGTTCGATTCCCGGTAGGGTCGCCACTCCGGTTTTCAGGCCATCGCCGGTTCCAACGCAACCAGCGGTTCCACATCGCGTTCGATGACGCGCGACTTTTCGTGCCGGGCCAGCCGCAAATCGTAATCGGACTGCAATCCGGCCCACAGTTCCGCGCTGGTGCCAAAGAACCGCGCCAACCGCAAGGCGGTGTCCGCCGTGATGCCACGCTTTTCCAGGACGATTTCGTTGATGCGGCGCGGCGGGACCTTCAACGCCCGCGCCAGCGCGTTTTGCGACAGGCCACGCGGCTGCATGAATTCTTCCCGGAGAATTTCGCCCGGATGAATCGGCTGCAGTTTGTTCGTTTTCATAAGCTTCAATGGTAGTCCACAATTTCCACGTCCACCGCCTCTTCGCCCTGCCAGCGGAAGCAAATCCGCCATTGATCGTTCACGCGGATGCTGTGCTGGCCCTGTCGGTCGTCTTTTAAGGCTTCCAGGTGGTTGCCATACGGGACGCGCAAATCATTGAGGTTGCGCGCCTGATGTAGCACAAGCAATTTCCGCCGCGCCACGCGCTGAATCTGCACCGGCAACCGCCGGGACGATTCATCGTTGAACAGCTTTTCGGTTTCGTGACAGGCAAAGCTGCGGATCATGTGTCGGACACTATAACGCTTGGCGTTATAGTTGTCAATGGTGTTTCATCTGAATAGTGGAAGCCGCCCAAGCCCGCCCCGTCCACAAACGGGAAATCACCCACGCGCGGGAATTGCAACTGGCCTGACCACGCCGGTTATTTCGATTGCGCGTTGGCACCTGACGCCGACCGAAAATTCACAGGCTGAAGTTTTGGTTGCCCGTTTCGTTGCGAAGTCTCCTGCCAATCCTCTTCCCAATCGTCCCGTGACGGCACGGTGACTTCGGCATATTTCGAGAGGGCGTGAGCCGATGCCGCGCAGCGCTGATGAAGGCTGCGGTAATCGCTCCGCACGCGGCACCCGCACCGCCATGGTTTTCTAGGTTGACAACCTTGTAAACCTGGGTGATTCTTTTTTTATATGGCAACAACGATTGAAAGCCAAATCAGCCGGATGCACCTGCCCTCCCGCGAAAAGGCGGTGGTGAGCGAATTCACGCAGACCATTCGCAAATACCGGGATCAGGCTCCCCTCGCCTTCGCGCGCCTGCTCGGGGTCGCCTTCGAATGCACCGTCGGCACGGGCGAATCACGGGCGGACAAGCTGGAACGGGCGCACATCCGCGGGCTGGAGGTTCGCCAACAACTGATGGCGGCGGAAGGGGGCAGTTGGTCGTCGGAAGAGGTGGCCCGACTGCTGCAAATCTCGAAGACAGCGGTGCTCAAACGGCTGGCGGCCGGCCGCCTGCTGGCGTGGCGGGAGGAGCGGCTGCAAGCGGCCCGGTTCCCCCGGTGGCAGTTCGATAAACACGGCCAGGTGCTAAACGGACTCGAGGACGTGCTCGCCATTCTCCAGCAGGATGAACGTCTGGATGCTTGGGGCAGGATTCTCTTCTTCTTGCAGGAGAAACCGAGTCTGGGTGACCGACGGCCCTTGGATTTGCTCCGCCAAGGCAAGCTCAAGGAAGTTCGTCTCGCCGCCCAGGCATATGCCCAACGGACCTGAGCATCCCGCAGGCGTGGGGTCTGGCCGTGCAGCAACATCCGGCGGCTTTCGACGCCCTCAAGTATTCCAGCCGTTTCATTGACCAGCCCTGCCTGGCCCTGTTCGACCGCGGCGGAATGGCCGCCCGGCTCCAAGTGACGCCGCTGGGCTCATTGAACAGCCTCGATGCGGCCGTGGATTGGCTTGATGAGCGCAAGGCGGCGCTGGTTTAAGCCTTTTTCTTCGTGCCCACCGCTGCTTAAAACGAGCGCGAGGCTGAGGAGTGGTTTGGGTTTCATGGCTGGTGCGGTGCTGAGTCGTGTTGAGCCAATAAATTTCTGGCGCGGCAGCCACTTCGGGATCTGAATCGTTGATAAATTTTCGCGCAAGCTTTTCTGCGTCGGCATCAAAACCAACCGCCACCCTACAACTCGCTGATTGATTTCCGGACGAGCGAATGTCGCGTAACGACGACCGTGAGGCGAGCAGCCGCCGATTCCCGTCGTGGACAACGGCTGCGGAACGCCAGCGCTAACGGTGGGCTGCTCCGGCGAAAGGTTGGGCTGGCGCTTCATTTCAAGATCAAATCCTTTTCGTCGAGAGTGACCATCCCGCCCGGGCCTAGAGGCCCTCTTGTAACCATAATCCGCACCTTTATCGTCGGTTCAGTTTTCGCGGAGACTGCGAGGCTGACTAGCCCATCAAAGCTGTGGATATCGGACACCGCAAACTATTGGTGGTTGCAGCCCAAAACGCAACTGGCTGCGTCATGCTTGCTGACTGCTGCGGTCCAATCAGGCGGCATCTTACGCACTCGGTACACTACTGCCGAAGGGGCAACGATCTCGAAGTTTCGTTCCAGGTTTCCGGGGGGTCAGCAGTCGTGCCAACCCACCAAACCGATGTTGCTTACTGACTCTGGCTTTGTCTGCTATGGCCCACAGGGAGGTTGGCATCGCGATACCCCAGTTTATCGTACTGGCGGATGTTTGCTTTGTGGACTGCACAGTTCTGTCGTCCGCTTCCCCCGCTGCTGGCCGCAGGTACTACCAGACGATTTGACTCCCGCACCGTTCATCGGTTCGCCTCCTTTGAGTTGGCGACACCTACCCGCCCTGTGGCGGGAAACCGTGGGGCCTCCCAGCTTCCTGACTCTTCTCTTGTTCCGTGCCACGCTCTTGGACCCCGGCAGGCCTTCGACAGCCTCACCTTGGCGGCTGTTCTGTTTCGGCTTCCCCCGTCGTTAACTGGGTCGCCACCTGCTTTCATTTGCTCTGTAACGAGGCTGGATTGCTTTAGGGAGACGCGGCCTCCCTTGCGGCCTGGAACATTCCCGTCCACGCTTCAACGATGGCGTTCGCCAGAGCACCGTACCATTCCTCTCGGGTGGTTTTGCTTCCGTACATCATTGCAGGACTCGGTACGAGTGATTGGTTTCACCTTGCTCGACGGGGACTCGCACCCCGCAAGAAGAGCCAGACTTGCGCTGGCGCACTAACAACCGTGAAGTGAACCGCCGCCGACCTGTAGGTATGACCGCGTAGCGGACCTGATCGCGTCAGCGGCGGACGGCTCCAGAGAATAGTTAGGCGGCAGGTCAATAAACATAGCCATGCTTTGTATTATAGATTTCTCGCTGCACTTCTGAAAGCAGATCTCCCCTTCGATAATGAAAACGAGCAACACCAAAATCAACTGTAGTGAGGACTTGTTTATCAAAAGTTATCTGTGGCACACTTTTTAAATACGAACAAACTTCTTGCCAGTCGTTGCTCGTCCCTTCGTCAATCCTCCAAGGAGACGACTGAACGATATAGCTTAAATAGCTATTGCCAGAAAATTTGTCGAACGGTTTGTTGGGGTCAATTCTCACTAGGCGGTAATGAACGTCAGCGTCATAAAGAATCAGCAGGCTGTCACTGTCTGCCGTAGGGACTATCAAAGCAGGTTGACCGACGTCTAGCTGGAAAATAGAACTCTCAAAGAAAGTTACGGTTCCGGCCTTTCCGCCTCTTGGCTGGTAAAGAATTTTGCAACCGTCCTTTGAACTCCAAATTGACGGAGGTGTAACACGGACAAAGCCGCCATTACTCAGCCCAACTGCAATGCTTCGATAAACCAACCCCATTAGCACTATGACAATCACCACGCCAAGCGCAATGCTTCCCGCCGTAATCAAGTAGTATTTCCGCTTCATAGTCTCCAAGCCGCCTACTTGTTATTGAGCGACGGCCGGATCGGTTATTGAAACCGACCTTCCCAGCCCAAGCAAAAGTCGCAATTTGTTCATAATCAACAGCTTGGCGATTCCTCCGATCCTCGGCGGATCGCTTATCAAATGACCTTAATTCCAGGACTCGAAACTTGCAAGCCCTTTATTTTCCATACCACTGCCCCAAAATCATCCACAACCGAATAGTATATTGAAGCTCCGGATCGTATATTGAAATCGCGCCTTGGACAGCCTATGTCCAACCAGACCTGCCAAAATCAGCCCCATTATGAATCTGCCCAGCGCCATCGAACGGCTACGAAACGTGGTCCGCCGTCAGCACAAATCCCTATCCACCGAAGACTCCTACGTCTATTGGCTGCGTCACTACGTGACCGCTCTGAAAACCATGCCTGGTTCCCTGTCCAGCAAGCAGAAGCTGGAATCTGGGAGGGAAGCCTGAGCGTACGCAGTCCTTTGGAGGCGATCATGGGTGGTTTCTAGAAAGTCCCCGTCCGTCAGGAAGGTGCCCCGCCCCAACCGCCTAAACTGAATTAGTTCTGCTTTCGACCGCGCTCACGACCCACCACTACGGCACCCAGCGCACCGGCGTCGTGTGCATCGCGCGGTGGCATCCACCGCAGCTTCCGGCGGACGTTGAGGACGAGCAATTGATCCGTGATGATTTAAGCGAGATGCACGTCTGTGTCGGCGAACAATGCGCCGACTTCACCGCCCAAAAAGGCGACGCCGGCACGCTGACTTTCCTACGCGGCAGCCCGACCGGCGGCGACTGGCAAGGCCGCAAGCCCGGCCTAGCGCCGCCGAGTGGCGTGGCCCCCGAAATAGCCCCGCGCTTTTCAGGCCCCAAAAGCCCAACAAAACCGCATAAGTCACCATCCCTTTCACGGATGTAGCCCGGGTTCGATTCCCGGTAGGGTCGCCACGCTCACAAAACACCCGTCAAATAAAGCTAAAATCAATTCACTGAGGGTGATCCGATGCCAGCCAAGAATTGATGAAAATGACCCTGCTGCCACGGTTCGTGGCAGCACGAGCACCGGCGAATATGACGCTTTGGGACACATCCCTCAAGGATGTGTCTCCACTCACGGGATGTGTCCAGTCTGAGTCGAGTCTGAGGACAGACACATCCTCCCAAAGGATGTAGCCACGACATCAACGTGGCGTTGCCGCAGGTCTGCTGCGCTTATGGTGCGCCTTCCACGGTTTTCCCAAGTGGGTGCGGAATTGACGAAAAAAGCTTGAACCGGAGGTCTTCCAGTGGGAATTTCCTCGTATGAAGACGTTGACAGTGGATGACCGCCAGAGGGTCAGACTCCCGCAAGTGCAGCCAGGATAGGTTTTCGAGTATGAACCTGATTCGGATGGCTCGATCAAGCTCGTGCCGGTGATCGCGAAACGCAGCCCCAAGCGGATACTGGCCAGGCTGGTCGAACGAGATGGCGGGATGTTCTTTGAAGTGCCCAAAGGATATAAGCTCGACCCCGAGGCAATCGGAAGAGCTGTGGCCGAGGAGCGCGAGAGCCGTGCATGAGGACATATTGTGTTGGGCACGCCTTGGTGGCCGAAAAGACGAAGGCCGACGAATTGATCACGCGCAACACCCGGCACTTTCAAGGGCTCACCAAGAACGTGGCCTGGCCCTGAAATGCCGTTTCGGGCAACCACGGTTCCCTATCATTGGCCGCGACACCCCATTCAGCCGAAGCCACCACGATCAAAGAACGGCTAGCTCTGGTCACAGCCATCGGCAGGTTTCTTTTATTGCGGCGGGCCGGCTGCAGGCATGGTACGGTAGAAACGCGTGGGGTGCGCCGCGGCGTCCGGATCCACATATGCCACGTTGCCGTTGAAAACCTGGTTGGTGCAAATAGGCGTCCAATTCACCAAGTCGGTGGAATACTCGACATAAAACCACGCCCCATTCGGGCCGGTGGCGGCAACATTAAAACACCGGCCAGGCGCGACGCCGGTGACGGGCTGCGGCGACCGGCTGTCGAGAATCATGGCGGCAGCCGCGCGCGGAAGGCCCACCGCATAGTTGGTGCCGGTGGGGTCGGCAGCCAGAGTGAACACAACGGTCTTGATCTGGCCGGGCGTTGCGTCCAGCGGCACAATGGTGATGGCGGCGCTGCGTTGGCCGGCGGATACGGTCACAGTGCCCGGCAACGCCACGTAGTCCACGCCGTTGCTGGCGGTGCCACCCATGGCATAGTCCACGATGATCGCGTCATTGGTCGGGCCGGAACGGAACACGGTGATGGTGGCGTCCTTGGGTCCGCAGTTGGTGAACAGGCGGAAAGCGGCGCCGGGGGCCAGCCAGTTGCTCCAAGTCGCCACCGGGCTGACGGGGCCGGGCCACGTCCAGCAGTCGGTGCCGGCAACGGCGATCGGGTCGGTGGCGACGATGCTGACCAGCGCCGGCCGGTTGGTCGGCGGCGGCAGCGGCGGCAGAAGGTTGATCAGCACCGGGGCGGAGGTCGCGGCCAAGCCTTGATTATCGCTGGCCACGGCGGTCAAGGCGAGATTGGTGCCGGGCGGAGGGTTGGTCCAAACGAACTCCCAGAAATTTGAAACCACCAGCAGAAAGGCCGGCTGAATCGGGCCCGGCGACGGCGGCGGAACCGCCGTCACAGGATGGCCCAAGCCGAGGCTTGCGTTGTTGACAAAAAACTGCACGCCGGCCACCGAGCCGCCGGGATCGGCGGCGTAGGCATAAATGGGCAGGTCCATGGGGGCGCGGAAGACGGCGCCGTTGGGCGGACTGGTAATATGCACGACCGGCGGCAGATTGGTGGGGGGCAGAACGCGGATGCTGACCACTGCGGAAGTGGAGGAGATGCCGCCGTTGGCCGTGGCCACCGCCGTCAGGGAATAGGAGTTGGCCGGGACATTTTGCCAATTCAGCCAATAGGCCAAACCCGTCACGCCATTCACTCCCGGCGGATCAAGCACGACCGATTGTCCACGGCCCAAATCGGTGCGGCCGGCGAAAAACTCCACGTTCGTGACCGGACCGGTCGAATCGGAGGCGGTGGCCAGCAGCGAGATGTTGGCCGGTGCGCTGAAGACCGCGCCGTTCGTCGGGCCGACGATCCGGACCGCCGGCGGGGCGGGCGGAGTGAGGTACACGACGGCGTTGCTGGGAACACCGATTCCAAAGTTGACGGGGTTCAGCGTGGGCGGATTCGCCAGTTGCAAAACGACCGTCTTGGTGATGGTTCCATTGGATGGCTTATTGATGGGCATGATGACGATGTTATTGGACATCGCGCCGGCGGGGATGGCGACCCATTGGGAAATGGCCGCGTAGTCCACACCATTGGACGCGGTGCCACTGATGTCATAAAACACATTCAGGGCCGCATTCGTGTCGCCGAGACGGAATACGGTGAATACTCCCGGATAGCCCGGCCCAGAAGCATCGGGTTCGGTCGCCTGGATGGTGACGACGGGAACCGCGCCGCCGGTGGAGGTTTGCGCGACTGCGGCAGCGGACAGGGTCAGCAGCAGGCCGAGTGAGGCAAGTGATTGAAGTGCGGCATGAGCATTCGGTTTCATACGACAACGCCGTTCGTTCTTACTTTACGATGTTTTTTCGACCGTTATTACCCAATCACATATCATCCCAAAAGTCAAGGCAAACTTCTAGCGACTGACGCGCTACGCTTACCACTCGTTAAGCGGGCTGGACACCGCGCAGGGCCGGTCAAAATCCTGGTCTGACCACCGGAAGGTTTTCCGAGCCGGTGGTTGGTTAAGCCCTCGCGAACTGTCAGCCGTGGACGATCCAGAATCGCGCAAGCTCATTTGTTCGGTCGCGAATGAGCGCTGACCGAATTCAGTCATTTGATTCATGATTGCATTCATAACTTTCCACTCATTGATTGGTTGGTTGATTGGTTGGTTCGCGCGAAACGACCGGAAGACGCTTGAGCTTTCCGCGCCGTTCGCACAAATGCTCAAAAGCAGGAACATGTGCCCCAAGGCCAGTTCCTGTGAAAATTGACCACTGGCATTGAAAAATGTTCAAAGCCACGCGCATTGAAAATGGCAAGCGACCAGGCTTCCCGCCGAATGAGGCTTTCGCATCAGGCTTTGGGAATGGTAATGAGCAGTTCGTGGTTTTTGTGTTCAACTTTCATCTGGCTGCCGTTCAATTTTCCGGGCAGCTCCACCACCTGGGTGGAATGCCCCCATTCCTCTGTCTGGACCATCGAATTGGTGCTTTGCTGACTGGCCGCCGGGCGGTTTGTCACTTCGACTTGCAGCCGGTTGCCTTCCAGTTTCACATTAGCGTCAGGGGCTTTCGCATCCGGCAGATAGGCGCGCACTTCATAACGGTCTTTCAGTTCGCGCACGTCCAGCGACAACGAATATCCTGTGTCGTTCTTGAACGGGTCCATCGATGGACTCAAATTGAACCGCGAAATGGAACGCTGAAACATCTTGTCCATCTCCGCCTGCAGATCCCGCATTTCCCGAAACGGATCCCAGAGATCGTCGGCCCCGGGGAAGAGTGTATCCGGTGCGGGGATTTGCCGCGTCCCAACTCCGGGCGAACCGGCAGCAGCGGCTTGGCTCTGAGAAGTCGGAGCTGCGGCATGAATCACATAATTTTCTGCGGCCAGGCCAATCAGAAGGCCTACGAGCAACATCACCAAGCCAACGGCCAGCGACTTGCCAAAAGTCTTGTTCCAGGCATAGATATTCATGTTTAACTCCTTTCATCATGTTTGGTTGGTTTCCCCGATTTTGCGCCCGGCGAGGTTGCTCGCCGGGCGGTATCCCCACCACCGAGTTTCAGGGGCCGGATTATCGGGAATTACCGGCCACCGAGGTTGTGTTTGGCATTGAGTTTGTCGTCTGGTGCGCCTGACCGAATTCCGGCTTGAACCAGCCAGTAGCCTTGTCCCACATGCTGCGAATTTCATCGGCGGCACCGGGAGTTTGAATTGCACTAGACAGTTCCTGGATGTCTTTTTCCAGATTGGCCACCGTCACGCCAGCATCCGGCCCCACCAGGGCTCGGTAGGCCTCCAGTTGAAGCTTGGCCGTTTGCAGGTTGGCTCTGGCGCCGTCAAACTTCTTTTCACGCACCATCCGCTCCGCCAACCGCAACGCCTGTTGCACCTGGACCAGCGGATTGTCCTCTTGGTGAGTGTAAAGGTGAACGCCGCCGCTCTGGATCAGCGCCAATTCCGCCGAGGCTTCCTGCGGTTTGGCCAGCAGTTCCACTGCGCGTTTGAGTTTGCGTTCCGCATAATTCAAATCCACCAGCACCGCCGTATGGATCATTTGCGCCTCGGCGAGTTTCACGCCTTGGAGCGCGGCTTCATCTTTTTTGGCCTCGATGATTGGTTGGACCACTTCCACCGCGACATCGCCTGTGAAAATTGGAATCTGGTCCTCTTGGACCTGCTGCTCATCCCGGTAAATTTCCCTGCCTTGTGCATCCTTCACAACGGTGGTAACCACCGTTGTCGGCAGCAAGGCATGCACGACTTTGGCCAGCGACTGCGCCTTTTCGATGTCCATTCGCGCGGCGTCTGCGTGCATGTCCGCCAGTTCCTGGACCGCCTGGTTGACATGCGTCAGAAACTGGGAGGTCAACAACGATGCCTGGTGCAAATCCGCCGCTGAGAGGTCACCCTGGCTGCGCCGTTCCACCGTTGTTTGGAACTGTTTACCACTGCCATAGAGGTTGGTCGAAACATTGGCCGTAGACTCAGAGGCCGACAACCGCACTACAGAAAGTGCAAAAGCCACCGCGACCAAAGTCGCAGCCAAGCAAGCTGCACACCCGTGCGTAAGAGAGAATCGCGTGTTCATATCTTTCACTCCATTTCTTTGGTTTAACGTTACTATTGTTTGCGTATTGGAGCAGTGGGCCGGCGCTCTAGCCGGCATCATCGCTCCCCGAAATTTTAGCCGACCTTGACTTCGATGGATTTCGGTTGCGCGTTCTTGTTCTTGGCCACATGTACGCTCAGCACGCCGTCCTTGAAATCCGCGTTGACCTGGTGCGGGTCGGCATTTTCGGGCAGCGCGAAGCTGCGGATGAACGACCCATAGGCGCGTTCGACGCGATGGTAACGCTTGTTCTTTTCTTCCTTCTCCAAGGTACGTTCACCGGAAAGATACAATACGCCATTCTCGACACGCACCTTCACATCGTTTTTCTTCACCTCGGGCAACTCGGCCTTGATGAGGTATTCCTTCTCGTCTTCGACGATGTCCACCAACGGCGCCCAGGCCGCGACGGTCATCTCCTCGCGCCCATCGCCAGTTCGGGGCGCGGTC
>Ga0364874_10897_pt1 | contig 11561 bp, 13 predicted proteins | sample ExccelAu500001D4_2_FD_206922 | JGI IMG/M metagenome (GOLD analysis project Ga0364874, IMG submission 206922) | Enriched cells from Trout Bog Lake Hypolimnion, Wisconsin, USA - BchlTB.Aug07.5000.01.D4 | ecosystem: Environmental > Aquatic > Freshwater > Lake > Hypolimnion/Profundal zone | place... | reverse complement strand
TAATTTCTCAAAGTGAATAGCTAGCAGTTAAAGAAAAAGCCATCAGTGATGGCTTTTTTCATAACTCACAATCAAACCAGAGGCAATGACTAAGCTGGTGCGAACCCCGTTTTTTGGGCCCACATATTACTAAATACGTGCACAACAGGTTCTTCATAAACGCCTGCCACAGTAAAAGGCTCATCCTTTAACCAGGCATCTACAGCGGCACGATCAGGAAAGTCCATCACCAACAAACTTCCAAGAGTGATCTGACCATCATCTGAAGTTAAAGGGCCAGCAAACGCCATTCTCTGCGCAGCCTGCGCGAGATAGGCGCGATGAGCTGGCCTAATCGTTGTGCGCAAATCTGCAGTTCCAGGGCGATCCATCAATAGAATCATAAAAATCATCATCTCTCCTTATTTTTTATTGTGTTGTAAGCAATAAAAAACCCCAGATCTCCTCTGGGGTTTTTGAGTGCCCGCTTTGACTTTACTTCAAAATCACCAGCGTTGCAGTAGCCCGTGCGCCCCAACCTGATGGACCTCCAGGGGTATTGCTAACGTAATAAATTGGGCCTGCACCAAAGGAAATCGGGACACCATCAAAGACTTCTAACTTAGATACCCCAACATACAAAGGATTGGAGGTACGGTGTGAATCGTAGTTGTACTGAGCTTCCATATTGGCCGCAAAAGACCAGGCCTCTTTATTGGTATAGTTCAAAAAAGGCTGACCATAAAGATTGTTTTGGGTGCCATAGGTCGGATTACCACCCATGTTCCAAGATTGGTAACCCAGTAAGCCATAGGTCCAAGGACCATCACGATTGAGAACAACCGCAGTAACACCTGCGCCGGTTTGTTGGGAACCAAAGTGTCCACTATTACCTGAAGGAGACTGCGCATAAGGCCCAACACCCCAGATCCAGGAAGAATTGGTATTAGGGGCATAAAAGGATTCGAGCGTGACGCTGGCAATGCCATAACCAGAATAGGCCTGACCACTCGGTCCTTGAATACTGACTTCTCTAGCACCAGCCACAATTGGACGCACAATGAATGTATCGCCACCACCTAGGTTAAATGGAGCTACTGGTTGGAATAAGAGGGTTTGCTCTGAACCACCTTGGTTTTTACCCAAACCACGGCTAAATTCGTACTGAAGTGGAACGGAGATCATATTGGCAATGGGGTTAGCCAATTTTTTAGCAACTTCGACTGAATCCACTGGGGCTGCAGTCGTTGTTACGGTACCCGCTTTAATTGCATCGACTGTTGCAGCGCGGGTGCTGACTTCTTGAGCGAATGCTGGAGTGGCTATCGTGGCAGTCAACAGCAAGGCGCAAAGCAGTTTGTTAGATGTTTTCATATGGAGGGCTTTGAATGGTTGTTAGAAGTTAAAGCTGACGGCCAACTGCGGGCCTTTGAAGGTAGCTTTTTGCAACAAACCATCCCCCGTCATGTCGTAATAGAGCTCACGATAGGTAAGAGACACATCTACCCATTTTTCAATAGTCTTACCAACGCCAAGCATCGCTTGCCATGTCATATTGGTAGTGCCACCACCACCACCGATGTCAGCATAAAAAGGGATGTACCAAGTAGAGTCAGCAATACGGTAGCGGCCTTTGAAACCAGCAATCGGATCAGTGGTTGACATAGACTTAGAGTCGCTAGCATGTAGCGAATGGCCATCAGCAGATAAAACCAAGCCAAGAGTAGCAGTCATTCCGATACTACGAACCCCGACTAGACCATCTATATAAGCACTTTGATTATTTAAAAGTGTGTAAGTGGCAGCGCCAGTCAGAATTGTTTCTTGAAGGGTTACTGAGTCAGCAAGTGAAGCTGGAATTGCCCCATAAGAACGGGTAGGCACGGTGACAGGAGTACTTGCCGTAGTTTGCAAGGTAGCAGTTACCAAATCACCCATGATCCCCCAGTTACCGTAATGCGCCTCTGCTGCAATCATGCCGCCAGATTTAAGATCCCCCAGGATGCTACTAGTAGATAGCGCTGCGGTATTCAGGTAGCGATCATTTAGAAAAAGGGTTGAGTTAATGCCAGGAGCCCATAAATAAGGCGTTACGGAGAAGCGCCATTCATCTGAGGTTTTAGGGATGGGCGTGAGATCTTCCTCGGCGTGGGCAAATTGAGCCAAAAGCAATACGCAAATAAGGGCTAGAAGTTTTGATATGTGATTCATGGGCTTTACCGTTGAGATCTTAAAAAATCAATATTAATATTAAATACTAGAAACAAATAGCGCACATACAAAAACCACCCAAGGTGGTTTTCTTAATACTTGGCGGTGCACCAAGTCACTACCCACATTGTCTTTGCATCCTACCCTGTTATCAGGGAAATTTACAGGGTATTTTGTAATTCTGCTACTCATATTTCCCCAAAAAATCTGCCTAGACCTTTATTGCATATGGACACCAAGCAATTTACTCACTATCTCGGCTTAAAAGAGCAGGGAATATTTTTCGCAATATCAGGGATTGCATTTATTTGATGCAGGGATCTTTTGTAATGCGATAGCCCATAGCGCGATAACCGCTTTGGCGCTTATCCCACATTCGCAATAAAGCAGGATGCCCAGTATCTACAAAATCGATGATGCGTACATTGGTCTTATTTGTGTGCTCGCGGTGCAGACGACCAGCGTATTGTTGCAAGGTCCCCTTCCACGAAATAGGCATAGTCAACACCAAAGTATCAAGCGCAGGGTGATCGAAGCCCTCGCCCACCAACTTGCCCGTTGCCAACAAAATACGTGGTGACTCTGGTGGCAAAGCATTAAGTTGGGTAATAGTGATAGCTCGCTGCTTTTTGGACATCTTGCCGTGCAGCACAAATGGTGCTGGCACCTGACCATCTAGAGCAGTCAAAATTACATCAAGGTGCTCGGTGCGTTCAGTGAGAACCAAAATCTTGCGACCTTGCTCATAAGCTTGGCGCACCTCCATGGCAATCGCCTTAGTCCGATGCACATCCTTGACAAGACACCCAAATACCTCAGAAATACTGGCATCTGCTGGCAAATTAATCCGTGATTGCTGCAAGCGGGGCAAAACCTCTAAATCGTGAGGCGCATTTTCTGCGCTTGACGCCGTGTACCGTATGGGGCCGCATTGCATGAAGATGATGGGCTGTTGTCCATCCCTACGTATCGGGGTTGCTGTTAAACCTAGCACATACTTCGCCTTGACTTTATTCAAAATGGCATCAAAAGAAGCCGCTCCAACATGATGGCACTCATCAATAATGACTAGACCGTAGTTTTCGACCAATGAATTGACTTCCCCCTGGCGAGATAGGGACTGCATCACTGCAATGTCAATCTTGCCAGTTGGCCTGGACTTTCCACCGCCGATGGTGCCAACCATGTCTTTATCAATCCCTAAAAACGCTTGCAATCGCGCTTGCCACTGCTGGAGCAACTCGGTGCGATGCACCAAAACCAGGGTATTCATACCCCGCTTTGCAATCATTGCTGCTGCCATCACTGTCTTGCCAAAGGCGGTGGGGGCGCAGAGCACGCCCACATCGTGTTCTAACATGGCGGCAGCAGCCATCTCCTGATCGGCTCGCAAAGTGCCGACAAAGCTCACATCTAGACAAGTACCAAGATAACGTTCATCAATCAAATCGCAAGCAATTTTATTGTCCACCAACAGCTCAAGGACAGCATCAAGACAGCCGCGCGGAAGTCCAATGTGATTGGGGAAGTTTTGGGCGCAACCAATCACACGCGGCTCATCCCATACCGAAAATCGCATGGCTTGCTTCTTATAGAACTCCGGATTTTGAAAGGCCGCTAACCTAATTAAGCGATTAGCCAGAGCTTGCGGTAATTGCGCCTTCTCAAAGTAAATCAGGTTGGCTAGAGTTATGGTTAGTGAGCTGGGCATTGGTTGGATGAGTTTTTTAGTGGCAACCCGCTTCCACGGCTCTTTTAGATCCTCATCATCAATGAATGTGACATCTAAGGGATGCGCATTTCCGATGACGCGCAAAATCATCGGCTCAATATCGCCAGCCTCCATAAACTCAATACCTGCTAGAAATGTCCACTGATCAGGGAATGGCACAAACTCACGATCAACAAAAACGCTTCGATCATTTTCACGAGGGGCCTTTTGCAGGGGAAGCGCAATGAGATTACCAAAACCACCTTTGGGCATCGTGTCTTGGTTTGGAAACAATCGATCATACGATTGCAATTTAAGCTGCCTAGTACGAGCGCAGGTATGGCTGATGATGGCTGTGCCAAGACGCCTAGCATCTCGAGCGGGAACCTTTCCAGAGAAAAACACCCAGGCATGTGCCCCTTGGCCTGATCTAGAAATTTCTAGCGCAACTGGTATGCCAAGCTCATCACAGGACCGCATAAATGCCTGCACATCATCACGCCACTGCTCCTCATCAAAATCCACCGCTAGAAAATAGCAGGTGTCATCTTCCAAAAGAGGATAAATACCGATGGTTTTCTTACCGGTGAGGTGCTCATGGATGACGGTATCTGATAGCGTAATTAATTCGCGCCGGTTACAGTCACCACACTTAATGCGCGGCTTATTGCAAACCCCGGCACGCCATTCGTTGGCGCATGCTGGTGCATAACCCGAATTACCCGATTTTGTACTTTCCCACCTTAAGGAATAGACATCGGTGCGCCCGCGAAATAGTCGGCGGAACAAAGCGATCTTATCGGCGTTGGAAATACCTGCCGCAGGCTTGGCTGCTAAATGCCCCGGGATGCCGGAATCCCCCACTTCATCCGAAGCATTTGGAGTAACCGACCCATCGAAATTATTTGCTAATTGCCCATCGATTCCATGGGATTGCAGCAAGGCAATCAAACGGGCATTTTCAACCCTAAGTGATTGAATGCTCTCGATGAGCTCGGTGGGATTGTTAGTCTGATTGGGCATGATGGTTTGACGACCTTAGTTTAGTCAATTATTTTTATGCCTTAGTCGCCGGTGGGTTTTCATGGTGGCTTTACACCAAGAAAATGATAATCACCAAACTCTGCGCCAACTGTTCCAACGCCTTTATTGCCCGCCCTCAAAGTCCCAATCAGCAATTTTGCCCGGAATCAACCTGCCAAAAAATGCGGCGCAAAGGCTGGCGCCAAAAGAAAATGGCAACCGATCCAGACTACCGCCTTAATCAATCAAGGGCGCAGCGCGCTTGGTTGGATCGAAACCCTGATTATTGGCGTGAGTATCGAAAAAATAGGGAAATAAAGGGAGATACAAAATCCTTTGGAGGGCAAATAGTTGCCAAGCAACCCCTCTCAGGTTTCTATCAAATACGATATATCACCAACAAAGGACTTGCTAAGAGTGACGCATGGATCGTTGAAATCACCCCTATCAATGACGTTTGAATTTGCAATTGCAACGCCTGCAAAGAGATCACTTAATAGCGCTTCCCCCGCTTTGCCCTTAGCGTGCTATCTAACGACCAACATTTCACGATGATGTTTTATGCACACCGACCATTCAAAAGAAGAGGATTTAGATCAGCCAGTGCTTTTTAGGGCGGCCGAATATGTTCGAATGTCTACTGAGCATCAGCAATATTCAACTCAGAATCAGGCGGATAAGATTCGCGAATACGCAGCGCAGCGCGGCATTCAAATTGTGCGTACGTATGCTGATGAGGGTAAGAGCGGGTTAAATATTGGTGGTCGTTTAGCTCTACAGCAACTGATTAAAGATGTTGAGACTGGCGTTGCTAATTTTAAATTAGTACTGGTGTTTGACGTGAGTCGTTGGGGGCGCTTCCAGGACGCAGATGAAAGCGCTTATTACGAATATATCTGCCGTCGTGCTGGAATCCAGGTGACCTATGTTGCTGAGCAGTTTGAAAATGATGGCTCGCCCGTCTCTACGATCGTCAAAGGGGTCAAGCGTGCCATGGCGGGGGAATATAGTCGTGAGCTTTCCGCCAAAGTCTTTGCCGGGCAATGCCGCCTCATTGAATTGGGTTATCGCCAAGGCGGTCCTGCCGGTTTTGGACTGCGCAGAGTCTTGATCGATCAGAATGGCTCAATCAAAAGTGAGCTTGTTCGCGGAGAACATAAAAGCCTACAAACTGATCGGGTGATATTGATGCCTGGGCCAGAGTGTGAAGTGGACACGGTTAATCAGATTTATCAATGGTTCATTGAGATGGGGATTTCCGAGACAGAAATTGCTGAGCGTTTAAATCAGGGTGGCGTTCGCACAGACTTAGACCGAGACTGGACACGCTCCACAGTACGCGAGATTCTCACGAATGAGAAATACATTGGGAACAATGTTTACAACCGGAATTCATTCAAACTGAAAAAGCATCGGATCACCAATCAATCCGATATGTGGATTAAGAAGGAAGGGGCATTTGAGGCGATTGTTCCACCAGAGACTTTCTATGTGGCCCAAGGAATCATCAGAGCAAGAGCGCATCGCTTTAGCAATGAAGAACTCATTGAGAAGCTACGTAACCTTTATCAACATAAAGGCTTTTTATCGGGAATGATTATTGATGAGGCTGAAGGGATGCCCTCTGCGGCTGCTTATATTGCGCGCTTTGGCAGCCTCATTCGGGCCTATGAAACAGTGGGCTTTACGCCAAACCGAGATTATCGGTTTTTGGAGGTGAATAAATTCTTACGAAAGCTTCATCCTGAAATCATAGGCAGCACAGAGAGCGCCATTCTTGATTTGGGTGGAATGGTGGAGCGAGATCCGGCGACGGACCTAATCAATGTAAACCGGGAGTTTACGATTTCAATTGTGATTGCCCGATGCCAAACGCCCGAGAGCGGACGCCATCGCTGGAAGATCCGATTTGATACAAGCTTAGCTCCGGATATTACGATTGCCGTTCGATTAGATCAGGCAAATCAAAGACCGCTTGATTATTACCTCCTCCCCTACCTTGATTTTGGTTCCTCACGCGTTAACTTAGCCGAGCACAATGGAATTGAATTTGAGAGTTATCGCTTTGATGACCTCCAATATTTATATGGCATGGCGCAGCGTGTTCGCATTAAACGTGCCGCATAAATTCAGAAAAGACTCTAGATGAGTAAAACCCTTCCAACGAGTAATCTTCAAATCATTGCCATTGATCAGATTGAGGTGCTCAATCCCCGAGACCGTAATGCACGTACTTTTAATAACATCGTTGAAAACATTAAAAATATTGGCCTTAAAAAACCAATTACTGTAACGCCGCGCAAAAACGCCGATGGCAGCAGTAAGTTCTTGCTCATTTGCGGTGAAGGCAGACTCAAAGCATTTAAATCTTTGGGTGAGAAGACTATTCCAGCGATCGTAGTCGATGTGACTGATGAGGATGCTTTCATCATGAGTTTGGCTGAGAATATCGCCCGCCGACAAGCACGCACCATGGAGCTTTTGGCTGGCATTGAGCAATTGCGTGATCAGGGTTACGACAAACAAGAGATTGCTCAAAAGACAGGCCTGAGCCGGGAATATATTCAAGGGATCTTGCAGTTATTAAAAAATGGAGAGGAGCGCTTACTCATTGCTGTAGAAAGCGGCCGCATTCCATTAAATGCTGCTTTGACAATATGTGGCGCGGGTGGAAGCGACAAGGATGTGCAGTCTGCCTTGCAAGAAGCTTATGAGGATGGCAAGCTTCGAGGCAATCACCTCATTTATGCGCGCAGACTCATTGAGAAACGACGCTCTTTAGGGCGAGGCATGACTAAAACCGGACCCCGCAAAGCGCCCGGGCTCACCTCTTCTAGTTTGGTGAGGGCTTATCAAAATGAGGTGGGACGTCAAAAGCTAATGGTAAAAAAAGCGGAGCTCGTGCATCAACGGCTTTTATTTGTTACCCAGGCATTGCGCCAACTTCTAGGCAATGAGAACTTTACTAACCTATTACGAGCCGAAGGTTTAGACACTCTACCGCAATATCTTGCCGAGCGGGTATGGGAAGGAGGTCACGCCATATGACTGATTCTCATTTGGGGTTTATTCCAGAGCCGATTACTGTACCGCTTGATAAATTACTCCCCTCACACCAAGTTCCCGAGCGCCTTGCGCACTCCAAAAAGTTCAAACAAATCCTTTCTTCCATTAATGCGGTTGGTTTAATTGAGCCACTAACGATCACAAAGCTCAATAAAGCTAGCGGCATGCATTTATTGCTCGATGGCCATCTACGAATGCTCGCTCTTCAAGAGCTCGGGTTTACTGATGCGCCCTGTTTGGTCGCCAAGGATGATGAACGCTACACCTATAACAATCGGATAAATAGACTCTCTACCATTCAAGAGCATTACATGATCCGGCGAGCCGTCGAGCGCGGTGTAACTGCGGAACGGCTTGCCAAATCCCTAAATATTGATATTGAGCACGTTACCAAGAAAATAAAGCTACTAGATGGAATCTGCGCCGAAGCTATTGGCCTGCTAAAAGATAGAACCTTTTCAGCTAGCTTGAGCCCCATATTACGAAAACTCAAACCCACTAGGCAAATTGAATGCGTGGAGTTGATGATAGCAAGCAATAATCTGACCGTGCCCTATGCTCAGGCACTTTTAGCAGCCACGCCTACCAATATGTTGATTCGTGAAACCATTGCCAAGAAGATCAAAGGCGTTAGCGCAGAGCAAATGATTAAGATGGAGCACGAAATGGCCAATCTGGAGGGGCAATATAAAATTATTGAACAGTCTTATGGTTAAGATGTTTTGAATCTTGTATTGGCTAAAGGCTACCTGGCAAAGCTACTTGAAAACGAAACGGTGATACGTTATTTGTCTGTGAACCATCCGGACTTCTTAAGAGAGTTTTCCAGCATTACAGAGGCTACCGGTTTAGATCAGTAATCTTGATGTGGTAAGCCCAAAAAATTGAGCGCTTACTTATTGTCAAAACATAATGATTTATTTATGAAGGAACTTTATTAAATAAATGAAATTACTCTAGCAGATTGTCTTGAAAAATTTGATAACTTTAGAATCGCCCTGCTTGAACCTATCTAACCATATCATTACTTCAAAATGCAATTTATTAGTATCGCCCAAAGCGCTGGGGATTAATCACATAGGAAAACACGGTGGTGCCAGATGAAATTGATTTGCGTTCTATAAGATGGTTATTGGATACATCCACAAATCTCTTACAAGTGCAACGGCCGCACTTCCCTTTCGATCTTCTTGGCCACCGCCTTTTGGGCCACTTTCAAGTCATAGGCTTGTTGTAGATTTAGCCATGATTGTGGATCTCCGCCAAAGTACCGCGCTAAGCGCAAAGCCGTATCCGGCGTAACGCCCCTAACCTCTCTGGCCACATCATTAATTCGCGCTGGTGTGACGTGTAAGGCTCTAGCCAATGCGTTAGCACTCATGCCTAAAGGCATGAGATAGTCTTCTCGCAAGATCTCTCCCGGGTGAATTGCTCTCATTGCATTTTTCATTCTATTCTCCTTAGTGGTAATCCACTATCTCTACATTGTCTGGGCCTAAGTTGGTCCAGGTAAAACAAATCCGCCATTGCACATTAATGCGAATACTGTATTGGCTGGCTCTACTACCCCTTAAACTCTCCAGGCAATTGCCTGGGGGTGATCTTAAAAACTCCAAGGTCGCAGCACTACCCAAGTTGCTGCAACTTACGCTCTGCTGCCGATTTAATCGCACTAAATTGCTTAGTTTTCCCGGTGGTAAAAAGGGTTTCTGTGTGAGCGCACCAGAACGATGGGATGGAGTCATTACATTATTTCATATCATTTATCGGTAAAGAATATGTTTTTGGGCTCACAGGCACCTGACGGGAAGCTTGCCCCACCTCAATTGACAGGTATTGCATTATTGAGGGCATGCGGTATATTTACCCCATGAGAATTACCACCAAATGCAAGATTGCAACAGATGCCCTGCTGGAGATCGCCACTCATTCGGAAAAAGGGTACGCCATCTCGCTACCCATTGTTAGCAAGAGACTAGCCATCTCTAACTCTTACCTTGAGCTCATTTTTTCCAGTCTAAAGGCTGCTGGACTGATTCATAGTCATAAAGGCCCTGGTGGCGGGTACTCTTTGGCCAAAGAACCAGGAGCGATTTCTGTTAAAGATATCGTTGATGCCACTGGTGATTCCCAACCTTTGGAGGGCGGCCCTAGCGCGCAATTATGGGTCAATTTAGATGCACATATGCAAAACCAAATGGCACAAATTACGCTGAGCCACCTACTGGCCAAGACCGCCATTCAGATGGAGCCCAGCCTTGCGCATCTTCATCTCAGACTAGAAAAAACATCAAAATCCAAGGTGGCCAAAGCATCGGTAGAAAAGCAGCCCAATAAGGCCAAGAAACCTACAGGGCCAAACTCCGTATTTAGCTTTGGCAAATACTTATTGCATAAGCAATAACAACCTGGGGGCTAGTGAATGGCCGAACTTCCTTGTGTTGTAGAAATCATTCTATCAACCAACACTTGATTCCACATACGATCGAGCAGCTCTTTAGCTTGAATCCTCTCCTTCTCCGAAAGTTCCATACCTATTAAGGTCGATTTAATCATCACTGCGTATGCCATCATCACTTCTGCAGTACTAGAACCCCTGACATGGGGCAATATTTCCTGCAAGGCATCAATGACAATTTCGCCCACCTTCTTAGCATCAATAGTTTGTTCAAGATCATCTAAATCTATGGAATCTGCTGTCATATGCTCTACGGATAATGGTTAATATTAAGTGGTGCCGCCCCGAAGAATCGAACTTCCGACCTACGCGTTACGAGTGCGTTGCTCTACCAACTGAGCTACAACGGCATTAGTTGTTACTGGAGCGGGCGATTGGAATCGAACCCACGTCATTAGCTTGGGAAGCTAAAGTTCTACCATTGAACTACACCCGCCTTGGCGGAAACGGAGGGATTCGAACCCTCGATACTTTTACAAATATGCCGGTTTAGTAGACCGGTGCCTTCAGCCGCTCGGCCACGTTTCCTTGCTCGAATTATAGATCTCAGAATTACCGAGCGCTACCTGTTGCATCTTGGTTATTTGTATAAGGAGGCTTGTATCTAAGCGCAATATAACAGGGCGACAAAGCTTGAGAAACCATCAGCAGCAGATGAACTGCAATGCGCACCTGCTCTGATTTCATGCCCAGCATCATTCCACTTGCCATAAACCCCAGTAAAGCTACGGCCGCGATTCCAACATCTATCTTTAAAGCAACCCCGAGAGTAAAAAAATAACCGTTCGCACCAGTACACTAATGCCATTAGCCTTGCTATGGTTTAATTTGGTTAATTTGATTCTTCTCACCGACCAAAACTATCGTTGGGCAATGATTTGCAATATCAGATTTATCAATCTGACCATAAGTACAAATAATGAGATGGTCGCCAACATGAGCCCTTCTTGCTGCTGCGCCATTTAACGAAATAATTCCTGAGCCCTTTGGCGCCTTAATAATGTAGGTAGAAAAGCGTTCGCCATTGTTAATGTTGTAAAGCTCAATTTTCTCAAACTCGCACATACCAGCAGCATCAAGTAAATCTTCGTCAATACCGCAGGAGCCCTCGTA
>Ga0364874_10198_pt2 | contig 11612 bp, 9 predicted proteins | sample ExccelAu500001D4_2_FD_206922 | JGI IMG/M metagenome (GOLD analysis project Ga0364874, IMG submission 206922) | Enriched cells from Trout Bog Lake Hypolimnion, Wisconsin, USA - BchlTB.Aug07.5000.01.D4 | ecosystem: Environmental > Aquatic > Freshwater > Lake > Hypolimnion/Profundal zone | place: USA... | reverse complement strand
TGGGGAAGTAGTCTGCCTTTCTCTATAAAAGGAAAGAGGCCTTGATAAATTGAAAATAAAGTATTAAATTGCGCCATTGCTTTTTAACCAGGGTAATAAGCCATTTTAAACCCTTTAATAATTAAGAAAAGAATTTTCATGAAACGAGCCTTGTCATTTTTATTGATAACAGCATTATTATTCACTTTCGGGTGCGGGAAAAAAAAGCAACAGCTTACGGTTACTTCTTATGCAGGTTCAGGGCTTATGGGGGCAGCAGATGGCCCGGCAAATGAGGCCTCTTTTTCAAATCTAAAGGGGCTTGCACTGGATGGGAAAGGCAATATTTATATAGCCGACTCACGTAATAATATCATTCGCAAAATAGGCATTGATGGCATAGTTACGACGATTGCGGGTAGTGGCGTTGCCGGCTCAGCTGATGGCAAGGGGACGGCTGCTTCGTTTTTTGACCCTGCAGCAGTGGCGGCAGATAAAAAAGGCAATGTCTATGTAGCGGATAAACAGAATAACCTGATCCGCAAAATAAGCCCCACAGGCATAGTGACCACTATTGCCGGCAGAACCGAAAAAAACGAGGAATATGGCGGTAGATTCCCTGTCTTCGATTACCCAACCGGTTTAGCAGCAGACGATACAGGAACGATTTATATTGCTGATAGTTTTCATGATAAGATCCGGAAAATCGGACCAGACGGGAAAATCGTCGTTTTGGCGGGGAACGGTACACCCGGTACGAGCGATGGGTTTGGCAAGGCTGCTACATTTTTTGTACCTGAAGGTATTGCCCTTGATGCGGAGGGAAATTTATATGTGGCTGACACCTACAACAATATGATCCGCAAAATAAACAAAAACGGACTTGTAACTACAATCGCAGGTAAAAAACGGAAGGGGAATGCCAATGGTAAAGGCTCGGCAGCTTCTTTCTTTCATCCCGAAGCGCTGACTGTGGATAAAAGCGGTAATGTTTACGTTGCTGATTCGGGTAATAACCTGATCAGGAAGATAAGTCCCCGTGGTATGGTAACAACCTTTGCCGGTTGCGGCGTGCGTGGTGCGAAAAATGGCGATCTCAAAGAGGCCTCCTTCTTTCGGCCAATGGGCATAGCCGTGGACACCAGTGGTAATTTATTTATAGCCGATTACGAGAATAATACCGTACGAAAGATTAGTAAATAACATAAATTTGATTGGCAGGTTTTGAGGCTGCCTGCATTTATAAAAATCAATAAAATTTTAACCGATTATATATGAACAGATATAGCGCAATTCTACTGGTTCTATTAATAGTCTTTTGTTTGGGCTGCAAAAAAAATCAGCCAGTCGTTACAAATAACAATAACAACAATAATAATAACAACACAACGCCAAATACACAGCATATTTCAGTGCTAACCCAGCATAATGACAATACCCGCGCTGGATTTAACGCTCAGGAAAAAGTACTGACAACCAGCAATGTGAACAGCAAGCAGTTTGGAAAATTATTTAGCTTATCTGTTGACGATCAGGTTTACGCGCAGCCACTTGTTGTCGGTAATTTACCTATTGCCAACGGCACGCATAATGTTGTATTTATTGCTTCGGTCAATAACTCGGTATACGCTTTTGATGGTGATAACGGAAAATTATATTGGCAACAAAATTTTACCGAATCGGGCATGAGACCCCCGGTTGGGACTGATTTTAACTCGTCCTGGTGTACACCATATACTGATTTTACCTCCAGCATTGGCATAGTTGGTACACCCGTGATCGATTCAGTAAAACAGACTATGTATTTTGTGGCCCGCAGTACCAATGGAACCAATTTTGTGCAATACCTGCACGGCATTAATATTCTTACAGGTGCCGAAATAGCAGGTAGCCCTGTAAAGCTGGCTGCAAGTTTACCCGGAACCGGTGATGGAAATGTAAATGGGGTGGTCAGCTTTGACCCTAAACGTAACAATCAACGACAGGCTCTAACTCTTGTAAACGGCGTTATCTATATTTCCTTCTCTTCTCATTGCGACCTTAACCCTTACCATGGATGGATATTAGGTTATAACGAGGCTACCCTGCAACAACAAACTGCGTACTTTGATACGCCTAATGGTGAAAATGCCGGTTTGTGGGAAAGCGGTATGGGCATGGCTGCGGATGCCCAGGGCAATCTTTATGTGGTTTCGGGAAATGGCACGGTGGGAACCAGCGCAGGGTTTAATAATCCGGCTAACAGTAATGGAACCAGTGAAACCATCGCCAGCGGAGACCCTACAGACCTGTCGGGCCGGGGCGAAAGCGCTATGAAATTAACACCATCGGGATCGACTTTACAGGTGAGCAGTTATTTTACACCAACTAACTATCTTGATCTAAACGTAAATGACCTGGACTATGGCGTAATGGGTACATTTTTAATCCCTAATTCCAATTGTTATTTTACTGGCGCCAAAGACGGTAATTTATATTTGCTGAATAAAGATAATATGGGTGGCTATTCCTTTACTGGTAACCAGGTATTGCAAACCATCCCGTTGGGCGCTACCATGCACTGTCAACCAGCTTATTACAATAGCGGCAGTGCTGAATATGTATATGTTTGGGCCGAGGGCGATCAATTACGGCAGCTTCCCTTTAACAGAAGCGCTCAGTCGTTTTCATCAGCACAAATTTTAGGTGGGGGCGGCCCCCAGGGAACAGGTGCGGATTTATCCGTTTCTTCAAACGGTACAACTGGGGGCTCTGGAATTTTATGGGCCTCTTACCCAGTAAACGGTAGTACAAGTCTTCAGCCTGGTATATTGGTCGCATTTGATGCAACTAATGTGACCAAACAACTTTGGAACAGCACGCAGAACGTTGGGGATGGCGTTGGTTATTTCGCCAAATTTTCCTCGCCTACAGTTGCTAATGGCCATGTTTACCTTGCAACATTTACAAATGCTGTGATGGTTTACGGGTTAAAATAGCTATTACGTTGCACGCGAAAACTAATTTGCGCGGGATAATCGGTATAGCTGCTGTGATACAATTGAGGCTCTTTCAAATATTTTATAAGTTAGTACACTTTTATTTATCAATATGAATAGAAATAATTTCATCATTCTTATACTAATAATAATTGCCATTCATGGCTGCAAAAAAACGCCAAAAACGATAATTAATAACAATAATAATACACCACCCTATGTAAATAATCAGCATATCTCTGTGCTCACGCAGCACAATGATAATACACGGGCGGGATTAAACAACCAGGAAAAAGTGTTAACAACATTCAATGTTAACCCTAAACAATTCGGGAAATTATTTACCTTATCTGTTGACGATCAGGTTTACGCGCAGCCCCTTGTTGTTGGTAATTTGCCCGTTGGAAGCGGCACTCATAATGTAGTATTTATCGCAACAGTAAACAATAGTGTTTACGCTTTTGATGGCGATAACGGAAAATTATACTGGAAACAAAACTTTACTGTATCAGGTATGAGACCGCCTATATCTCAGGACATGGCTTCGTCGTGGTGCACCCCTTATACAGATTTTATGTATAATATCGGTATTATAGGTACTCCTGTGATAGATTCAGCGGCGCAAATCATGTATTTTGTTGCCCGGAGCACTGATGGTACCACTTTTGTCCAATACCTGCATGCCATCAGTCTCCTGACAGGCAGTGAACAGGCCGGCAGTCCGGTAAAGATTGCCGCCAGCATGAGCGGTACCGGCGACGGAAATGTAAATGGTGTTGTTAGTTTCGACCCAAGACGTAACAATCAACGGCAAGGCCTGGTGCTGGTAAACGGCGTTGTTTATATTTCCTTCTCTTCGCATTGCGACTGGAACCCTTACCACGGCTGGATATTGGGTTATAATGCAAAAACACTCCAGCAACAAACGGTTTATAATGATACGCCAAACGGAGAAAATGCTGGGATATGGGAAAGCGGTATGGGCATTGCCGCAGATGCCCAGGGTAGTTTATATGTTGTGTCTGGAAATGGAACAGTAGGGAAGAGCGCCCCGTTCAACAATCCGGCTACAAGCAACGGAACAAGCGAAAATAAGCTAAGTACTGATCCGACAGACCCGTCGGGCCGTGGAGAAAGCGCCATGAAACTGACGCCATCGGGATCAACGCTACAGATCAGTAGCTATTTTACCCCTGCAAACTATCTGGATCTAAATATAAATGACCTTGATTATGGCGTAATGGGTACCTTTTTGATCCCCAATTCCAACTTTTACCTGACTGGCTGTAAGGATGGAAATTTGTATTTATTGAACAAGGATAATATGGGCGGGTTTTCAAACACCACAAACCTTGTACAGCAGACAGTCCCGCTAAATGCCAGCATGCATTGTCAACCAACTTATTATTTGGGAGCAACCAATGAATTTGTTTATGTCTGGTCTGAAAACGACCAGTTGCGAACTTTTTTGTTTAACCGAAACAGCAATACATTATTATCTACAACCTTCACATCGTCAGACAGTGGCCCTGCGGGTGGGTGCGGAGCTGATCTGTCGGTTTCTTCAAACGGAAGCCTTAGCGGCACCGGGATTCTCTGGGCAAGCTATGCAAGCTCTGGCGATGCGGGAAATACGCCGAGCCCCGGCGTGTTAAGGGCGTTTGATGCCAACAATGTAAACAATGAGTTGTGGAATAGTAATCAAACCCCAGGCGACAATGTGGGCAAATTTGCAAAGTTTTCATCGCCCACCATTGCTGATGGCCATGTTTATCTTGCGACATTTTCGGGCCAGGTAGTGGTTTACGGGTTAAAATAAGACCTGTGTTAGCAAAAGTCAACCCTAAAGCAACAACAATAAATACCCGGCGATTGACCCGCCGAGGATAATAAAAACGCTGTTTGTTTTTTTGAATCTGAAAAGAATAAATGCGCTTGCTATGGCTATAGTCACAGGGCGCCAATTGGCAATGTTATCCTTTCCCATCTGGTAACATACTATAACGATAAGCGCTATTGAAGCAACATTTACCGCGTTTAAAAATGCAGCAAATAATCTTGAACCCCGCATTTTTCGAACCAGTGGGTTTAGAAGGGCAACAAACAGGAAAGACGGGAAGAAAATGCCTATGGTGGAGATAATAGCGCCACTTACGCCATTTACCTGGTAGCCTATAAATGTTACCGATGAAAATACCGGTCCCGGGGTAAACTGGCCTACAGCTATTGCATCAATTAATTGACGCCGGGTTATGATACCATGAGCCACCAGTTCAGAATCGAGAAATGCAAATAAAACATAACCGCTTCCGTACAAAATGGCCCCGATCTTTAAAAATGACAAAAATAACCTGATGTTTACCGGGCCAAAAAAGCCGTGGTTTAGGCTGGTTGAAGCAAAAAGCGGGACAATGGAAACTAAACCGGCATTCTTTTTAAGCCGGATCGCTTCCAGCCCCATGGCCGTGAACCCGGCCCCAAAAAGTATAAAGATCCCTGAATAGCCCAAAAGGCTAAGTATTAATGCAACAATACCTATAATCCCCAGTTCGACCGTCTGCAGGGACTTTTTTGCCAGTGGGTAAATAGCAAACAATACGACTGCGATAACAGCAGGGGTAATGCCATAAATGAATGGTTGTATTTGGGGTAAGCCGCCATAGGATTTATAGAGCCAGGCGAAACAGCCGGTTGCCAAAACAGAAGGCATGATAAAACAAAAGCCCGCAATGATCAGTCCTTTCCAGCCACCGCGTTCCTGCCCGATGTGGATAGCCATTTCGGTACTGTTTGGACCGGGGATAAGGTTAGTTGCCCCAATCAGGTCGAGAAAATGCTGTTCAGTTAGCCACTCCCGTTTGATAACCACTTCCTCGCGCATCATAGCAATATGAGCTGCCGGGCCACCGAATGCGGTAGTGCCTAATTTCAAAAAAAGAAGCGCTATTTCTTTAAGTCCGGTTTTTTTCATGCAGGGCAAATATACCATCTGCCGAATATTTGCCCGCACCATAAAGCAATAAAAAAATTAACCCCATCAGCATACAAAAATCCGTTCTTCCTTCGTGGGCGGCAGCCCAAAAACCTTTATCCGCCAAAATTGGGATCTTGGTGGTGTAAATGGCAGTAAGGATAACAATAAGGAGGGGAATAGCAGCGAAACGGGCGAATAGCCCAATAAGCAATAAGAAACCGCAGATGATTTCTGTTGCCCCAACAAATGGTACAAAAAAATGCGGATGGGGTATGCCAATCTTCGTAAACCGATCAAAGTTCGCTCCTGACATTAGGAGCTTTTGGAGCCCTTCCGATAAAAATACCAATCCAACCATCAGCCGGACAAGGATATTTCCCGGAAAATTCGCAAACGGGAACTTTTTCATTTTTGCGTCTTTTTGATATACATAAATGATGACAGCACTAATTTAATAGTTTCGGTCCAAAGCTCGTCGTAGTTTAGAATAAATGCGATAATTATAAATTAGTGTTTCTGCAAAATCACTTAGTTACTTTTACCTTAGTCGAATCCGCAGGTTCGTTGAGTTTATAGAATATCCCTTTATCATTTTTTAAACTATCCATTTTTACAGTCTTTGCTGATTGAATACCCTGCAAGGCAATAGTAGTTTTCTTCCAATAACCCGGGTATCTTTGGGCGAGGGCTACAGTGTCGATTTTTTTGTAAAAGCCAAGGATATTTTGTTTTAGCGGTTCGGTGAGGTTGTTAAACTTAGTATCATGAAGTCTGTCAACCAAATCAGCGTAGGTATCGTCAGTTAATTCATATTCACCAATAGCAGTAGGCTTGCCGGTATCATAGTCTATGTCCGGCAAAATGACTTTCTCATTGTGCAACCTCGCAAGGGCGGCATCATAATGCACCAATACCGTGTCAAAGCTCCGGATAAATAATTTTTCACCTTCCGGACCAACATCTTTAAATTTCAACGCTTTTAACGGGCCTACTTTTGGCAGTACCCTTATAAAGAAAGATAAAACTTCGGCTTTAAAGCCAGGTTTTTGCCTGGCCTTTCCAAACTCAGCATAATAGTCTCTTTTCTTCATCCTGTAATGGAAATTGTGACTGTTGGCGCTTGGGTTTAATTTTTTGATGTCATTTTTCTTTATTACCCAGGCTGTACGCACTATTGTTGGCAGCAAACTTTTAACCGACCATCTGAATGTGGAGATAGCGAGGCCGAGGTCGCCAAATACAGTATTTATATCCTGCCCGTAAGTTTTCAGGAAAGCTCTTTCCAAAACCGGTCTCGACACTTCAAAGCCAATAAAATCATGGTAGTTCTGGGAGGCATAATTTCCCCTTGCCATTTGCAGCACGTCGAAAGAGATTTCCACCCGGCTATGCGAGGAATGATCTTCCCCATAAGTGACAACAGGGCCAAACTTTTCACCTATTTCCGGATATACTTTTGGTACAACAATATTGGTCGCTAAGGAATGCCCGTATTTATCACCCATATAATGACAAAGTGCGCCGAGCGCAAACGCATATTCGTTTAGGTTCTCAGATTCTGAGATCAAAGCCTCCACAAAATCACCGCTGCGGACATAGTGGGAAAGGTTGGTAAAATATTCACTTCCGAAGGGGAAATACCCCATATCGGCAATTAGTGAGCCGCCATAGGCAAATGCATGCGCCTTTTTCAGGTCATCATCCGTTGCCTGCGGATATTTATATTTTAATAAAGGAAGGATACTTTTTTGCCAGCTTGCATCAATAAGAGCCTCATGTGTAAGTACTGAATAAGCCTTCGATTGCAAGGGGCCAAATAATGGAAAAAGAACAAGTAAAACCACGTACCTGTAACGCATAAATAACTTCATCATAAACCCAATACTGTTATCAAATAATAGAAGCATCGAAACAGGAAAAAGTTTTACTTTGATGAACTTTATTATTCAGCCACACCATGTAAAAGTTTGTTTATGTAACATTTGAAAATAAAAAAAGGCGATCCGGCAATGCCGGTCACCCTTTTTTAAATAGTTATTGTTTTATACTTTTTATTTCAATGTTATGGTTGTGGTATTTACAACCATTGGATAGGATAACTGACGCCGCTGTTTAAAACTATGGTTCCTTTTTTATTGCCAAGGAATGTAAGTACTCCGCTAAAAGTAAAACTCTTACCCGAACTTGAAGTGGCCACCAAAGTAATTGCTGCTGTTCCGGAAATAATTTCGTGACTTGTTTTACTTATTTCGATATGGGTTGATTGGATATTCAGGACAGTTTTAAAAGTATATTGCCTGCCAATTTTTGAGGTAACAATACCTGTTCGGGTGAAATTAGCTGTGAGCAGATAAGACGAAGATGAACCGGTTAATACAAACTGTGCGTTACTTGTATCTTGTGCCGACATCCGGGGGCCATTGTAATTTCCTTTGCCGGTGAAGCTGAATGTTATGTTGTTGATTACTGATCCGGTACAATTCTGGATATATTTCCAGGCAAATGTGTAATTATAAACCGGGGTTGTACCCGGAGTACTCGCAATTACAATTGTAGAATCTTTTTGAACCCCGCATGTAAAGGGAACTGACGAGTAAATTGCAGTAGAATTACTTAGTTGATTGGCCATCCCGCCGCTTGAAGGCGACACCGCGTCAGAGGCAAACTGTGCTGCATCGGCTTCTGTTATAGTTGTTGAACCGTTGGTGTTGACGTTACTGTTCTTCTTGCAGGATGAAACATAGAAAGTGATTCCCGCGACAGCCAGGGCAGCACAAAGAATTTTAGTTGCGTGGTAGGTGATTTTCATGTTTTTTTGTATCGGATTATTTGCGATTTAGTATTCAGTTTTGCCTTTATACGCAGATTCGAAAATGAATGTTTTATATTGTACAGACGTCCAATAAAAAAGGTGAAAGCATCAACCTTCACCTTTTTATATTGCAGAAGCCTTATTTAACTCCCGGGTTCATCCGACGGCGTACCAACTACCTTGTATACTTTGTTACCGCCTGTATCAACAGTCTGCTGATAGTAGTAATCATCAGGCGACACATAAAAGGTTTCACCGTGAAAATGGATCTTCCTTGAATCCTGGGGTAATTGGTCATAGATATCACCGACCTGAGGGGCGGGCGCATTATTAACACTATTCTCAGTATTACCGCCGCCACTATTATAAGGGCCACCATTGACAACACCACCATTATTATCACCATTATTAGTGTTTAACTGACCATCTTTACCTGCAATTATATAGCCGGCTGTACCATCATCATTCGTTATCGACTGATAATAAACACCATTCAATTCATAATATTCCTGGCCATCAATAGTAACTGCTTGTGCTCCGGCAGGTAAAATAGTAACTTCAGCACCTAAGGGAGGTTCCACTACAGTGTACTGGTTGTTATCGTATTGATAATACAATCCGTTACTTAAATAATATTGGGAATCGCCCCAGTAAAATGGATAGTATCCAAATGGTAAAAATCCTATACTAAAACCAAGCCTTGGCCAATATAAACTGCTATAAAAACCTCCGTGCCAGTAATAGCCACCACGGTAGCCCCAAAATCCGCGACCGCCCCAATTAGCCGGGCCATAATATCCCCTGCCACCAAAACCGACACGACCACCATAATAGCCACGACCACCATAAGCGGAACGGCCACCGAAGCCGGTGCGACCGCCGAAACGTGCGCCACTGCCGCCGTTAAATGCGCGACCGTTGCCGCCGAAACGCGCACCACCGCTGCCGAAATGCGCACCACTACCGCCGCTAAGTGAGCGACTGTTGCCGCCGAAACGTGCACCACCACCGCCGTTAAATGAGCGACTGATGCCGCCGAAACGTGCACCACTGCCACCGCTAAATGCGCGACCACCGCCACCGTTAAATGAGCGACCGCCGCCGCCACTAAATGAGCGACCACCGGAAAATCCACCGCCACCATGGCCACCGGAAAATCCGCCTGAATGACCACCGCCGCCGCCTCTGTGCTGGGCATTAGCAGATAAAGCTAAAAACAGACATAACAGTCCGCTTAAGCTTGTTAACAATATATATTTAAATCCCTTTTTCATAATTCATAAGATTAAATTCGTTTGTATCTCTTTATTGTAATAGACTTATTTTTTTGAAGTAAGTTTAATCCCCGATGGTTATTAGTCATTATAATTATTTAATCATCGTATATAACATATTGATATATAGACTAATAAGACAAGTATTCTAATAAAACAAGAACCCTTGTTTGCGACTGACTTTATTGAATGCCTGGCAACTGAGGACCGATTTGGCTTTGAAAGAGGAGGCTCAGAAACGCAAATAAGAAGCGTAATACCAATTACAGGCAACATTTTTAAATGAAAAAGGGTGATCCTTTATTACAAGATCACCCTTTGTGAGAATATTTAGTAAGACCTGTTATTGATTTCCGGGCTCGTCCGATGGTGTACCAACTACCTTATAGGCTTTATTACCGCTGGTGTCAATTGTTTGCTGATAGTAATAATCATCCGGCGATACATAAAAGGTTTCACCGTTAATTTTTATCTTCCTGGTATCCGGAGGCAGTTGGTTATAAATGTCGCCGATTTGCGGAGGGGGAGGAGGAGCGTTATTGACGCCATTGCCTGGATTAGCTCCATTTGCATCGCCACCGCCGGTACTTAACTGCCCGTCTTTACCGGCAATTACATACCCTGTTGTACCATTATCATTTGTTATAGGCTGATAATAAACACCATTCAATTCGTAATATTGCTGTCCATCAATCACTATTGATTGTGCACCGGCAGGTAATGTAGTTATTTCTGCGCCCAAAGGTGGTTCAACTACAGTGTATTGGTTGTTATCATATTGATAATAATAGCCATTGCTGTAATAGTACTCGGCATCACCCCAATAAAAAGGATAGTATCCGTAAGGCAAATACCCTAAAGTAAAACCAAGTCTTGGCCAGTATAAGCTGGCATATAAACCGCCATGCCAGTAATAACCGCCACGATAACCCCAAAATCCGCGACCGCCCCAATTAGCGGGACCGTAATAACCTCGTCCGTAAGCACCGCGCCCGGGATAACCTCCACGAACTGAGACACTGCCTCGTCCGGAGTATCCAACAGCGGATCTACCACCTACACCCTGTCTTGGGGCATAATTCGCACGTCCGCCACCTTGTGGTGAGTTATTTGGTCTTGCCACACCAACTGACCGCTGGGGTGCTGCCGTACTACGACCGCCGCCGCCGCCACCACTAAATGAACGACCGCCGCCGCCGCCCGAATGACCACCACCGCCGCCACCCGAATGGCCGCCACCGCCACCTCCATGGCCACCGCGCTGCGCATCGGCAGGTACAGCTAAAAACAAACATAACAGTACGCTTAAGCCTGTTAATGATAAATATTTATATACCGTTTTCATGATTTTTGGATTTTATTAACTTTTCGTTTCTTTATATGGTGATAGACTGATTTTATGTTGAACGGTTTAACCCTACTTTAATTATTATTTGATGTTTGCCTGTTTATGAAAATGTAAATTTATAAACCTATTTATTAAACCCGGTTTATGTATATCTTAGCGGATAGTTTGCGATTTTTGAAAGCAATTTTATACCCATTTACAAAATATGATAAAAGACACTAACTCATTAAACCAGGTAGCCGAATTC